>Ga0255768_10000735_pt1 | contig 33915 bp, 33 predicted proteins | sample 071ome_33_FD_179983 | JGI IMG/M metagenome (GOLD analysis project Ga0255768, IMG submission 179983) | Coastal salt marsh microbial communities from the Groves Creek Marsh, Skidaway Island, Georgia - 071412AT metaG (version 2) | ecosystem: Environmental > Aquatic > Marine > Intertidal zone >...
AGTTTTGACTTGATTGAGATTTTGGCTCAGACAATATCAAATAAAATAATATCTGTTTGCAAACAAGAGCTAAGCATTTTATCCATTTCGGTATCTGTTCATAAACCTAATACTGAATTAAGCCAGTACTCAGATGATATTGTTGTGACTTACAATGAAGAATTTAAATAAAGTAATTTTATCTATAGGTACAAATATTGGTAATAAGATTTTAAATCTTCAAAAGTCTGTTGAGTTATTAGGTTCTAAAGTAAAAATAAAAAAGGTTTCCTCTGTTTATTCTTCTGAGGCACTTTTTTTTACCGAGCAAGCTGATTTTTACAATATTGTTATCGAGATTATTTATGAAGATTCTCCCCAAAACTTATTAAAAATTTTAAAAACAATTGAGGAAGATATGGGTAGAGAGCAAAATTTTAGATATGGCCCAAGAATTATAGACCTAGATATTATATTTTTTAATAATCAAATTGTTGGTGAAGAAAATCTTCAAATTCCGCATTATGACTGGCAAAATAGAAAGTTTGTTATTGAGCCTCTTTATGAAATTTTAAACAAAGAATTAGTCGAAGAAGAATTCAATATTTCTGGTCAGAAAGTTGAAGTTGTAGGTACAATTTAATTCACGGGCACCATACTTAGGGCACGATAATGACATTAGTAATTAAAGAAATAGATAATAAAATCAGTCAAGAACATTCGGTAATTGTTCCAACAATGGGTTCTTTACATGACGGGCACAAGTCATTGATTGAAATTGCTAAAAAAACAAATAAAAAAGTAATTGTCTCTATTTTTGTTAATGAAAAGCAGTTTAACGATCAGAATGATTTTAAGAATTATCCAAGAAATGAACAGAAAGATTTAGAGATATTATCTGATTTAGAAGTTGATTATGTTTTTTTACCTGAAAACGATTATATTTATCCATTTAATGAATTTGAAAATATTACTTCTGGAATTGTGGGTTCAATATATGAGGGCCACTTTAGACCTGGACATTTCGATGGAGTTTTAACTGTTGTAAAACGTTTATTTGAGCTAGTGAATCCTGATGTTGCTGTATTTGGAAAAAAAGATGCTCAACAATTATTTTTGATTAAGAATATGATGCAAAATTACAAAATGAATATCGAGATTATTGAAGCACCAACAGTTAGAAGTAGTTCAGGTCTCGCATTAAGTAGTAGAAACAATTTACTTGAAGATAAACATTTAGAAATAGCTAGCTCAATTAATAAAATATTAAACTCTGTAAATGAAAATATAAAATCTGGAAAAGAGATTCTTCAAGCGCTAAATATAGGAATTCAAGAGTTTGAAAACAACAATCACATAGAACTTGAATATTTAGATATTGTAAGTAGTCAAAACTTTTCAAATGATATCCAAAATTCATCAAATCTCTTATTAATATTTGCTGGGTATATTAACGGTGTAAGGTTAATTGATAACTTGGAAATTTTATTATGAATAACTTAATTGCTATAGATATAGGAAATACTGAAACCACTGTGGGGTTAAAAATACAAGATGAGTGGTCTTCTTTCAGGTTAACAACTAGAGATACAGATACTTCAGATGAAATTCTGGCAAGTTTTAATTCAACAATTCAGCTTTCAGATTCAGAGAAAAACAAGATAAATGGATCAATTATTTGCTCAGTTGTGCCTCAGCTTACAAGTAATATGGCAGAAGCTGTAGGCAAGTATTTAAATGAAGAACCAATAATTTTAGGACCAGGAGTCAAAACTGGATTACAGGTAAAAATAGATAACCCTAAAGAGCTTGGTCCAGATAGAATTGCCAATGCTGTAGCTGGAAATTTATTAGTTAACGAAGATGTAATTGTGGTTGATATGGGAACAGCAACTACTTTTGATGTTGTAACTAAAAATAAAGAATATCTTGGAGGATCAATTGCACCTGGAATAAAAATAAGTTTGGATGCACTAACTTCAAAAACAGCCTCCCTAAAGTCAGTTGAGTTAGAAGTGCCAAATGTCACTATTGGCAAAAACACTTATGAGGCTATCCAGAGCGGCTTAATTATTGGGCATGCATCAATGATAGACAATATGGTCGGTCGAATAATAGGTGAGCTTCAATCAGAACCAAAAATTATTTTAACTGGAGGCTTAGGAAGGGTTGTTACCCAGGTGTTAGATGTAAAAGTTCAATATGTTGAAAATTTAACCTTAATTGGTCTTGAGCAAATATATAAATTAAATAATTAAAGTGGTTTTATGACAGATTTATCTAAATCAGAAAAAGAAATATATGATTTAAGAAAGCAAAAAGTTGCTGAAATTAAGAGTAGTTCTATTGATTCCTATGCCACATTTGTAGAAAACTCAACACTTATTTCCAGCATTATTGAAGCACATGATTCATTAGAAGAGGGTGAACAAACAGAAATAGCTGCTTTAATCAGAGGTAGATTAATCAACATCAGATCATTTGGAAAGCTTACATTCATGGATGTAAAAGATTATTCCGGAAAAATTCAATTATTGATATCAAAAGACTCATTAAGCGATGAATTAAATACTTATGTTAGCAAATTAGATGTTGGGGACATCGTAAGTGCTAAAGGTACTGTTATGAAAACTAAAAAGGGAGAACTTTCTCTAAAACTCGAAACAATATCCCTTTTATCAAAATCACTGAGAGCTTTTCCAGAAAAATGGCATGGACTAAAGGATAAGGAAACACGTTTTAGGCAAAGATATCTAGACCTATTAGTTAACGAAGACGCAATGAATACTATTTCAATGCGTTTTGAAGTAATAAAGCTTTTAAGGGAATTCATGACAAAATCAGAATTTGTAGAGGTAGAAACTCCTACGCTACAACCAAAAGCTGGTGGTGCGATAGCTAGACCTTTTACAACTCACCATAATGCCATGGACATAGATATGTTTTTAAGGATAGCTCCGGAGTTATATTTGAAAAGATTAATAATAGGTGGTTTTGAAAAGGTATTTGAAATAGGGAAAGTATTTCGAAATGAAGGTGTTGACCAAACACATTCTCCTGAATTCACAATGATGGAGAGTTATGAAGCTTTTACAAATATTGATGGCGTTATCAATATGATTGAAAATATGTGTGAGTTTGTATTTGAAAACTTAAATAAGGATTATGAAATTCAATATGGCGATCAAAAAGCTAACTTTTCATTCCCTTGGAAGAGAGAAAGTATGTTTGATTTAGTTAATGAAAAATTTGGAATGAATATCCAACATGATTCAGACTTAAATGTAGTTTTGAAAGAATTAAACGAGAAACATCAAATCTCTCTTGAAGTAGAAAGTATAGGTTCACTCATATATCAATTATTTGAAGATTATGTAGAAAAGAACATAATAAATCCGACTTTTGTTGTTGATTACCCTAAAGAAGTTTCACCTTTTGCTAGAGAGAGTACTACTAAAAAAGGTGTTACAGAACGATTTGAGTTATTTGCTTTTGGTAGTGAATTAGCAAATGGCTTTTCAGAGTTAATTGATTCAGAAGACCAAAGAGAAAGACTACAAGCCCAAGCTACTAAAAAAGCAGAAGGTGATGAAGAGGCACATGTTCAAGATGATGACTACATTGAAGCATTAGAGTATGGCCTTCCACCTACAGGAGGTATGGGTTTTGGAATTGATAGATTTGTGATGATGTTAACTAACAATGAATCAATTAGGGAAGTCATTGCATTCCCTCATTTAAAACCGGAGAATTAATTACTCCTATTCATTAAAAAATTGTTTATATTTTCTAAAACTGGAAATAGTTCGTGGTTTTTTAAGCTGTAAATCGATTCAATGCTTTTATTAAAGTATTGGTTAACAATATCTTTACATTCAACAATAATTTTTTCATTTCTAAATTCACTTAATGCATATTCTAGTGTTGAAGAATCTTCTTTTACGTTTGATAGAATTTCTTCATATTTATCTTTATCTTGTTGAAGGGCAACAAGGACGGGTAGGGTGTAGGTACCTTCTAAGATATCATTTCCAGCTGGCTTACCTAAGGTTTCACTGTCTGAAGTCAGATCAAGAATATCATCAGAGATTTGAAAAATTATTCCACAATTCCAACCCCAACTACTTAATGCCTCAACAATGTCACCATCAGCACCACTAGCTATTGAACCTAATTTTGCACTAGTACGTATAAGACTCGCTGTTTTACCTTCAATAACTTTCATGTAATCTTCTATGGTGTGAGATGTATTGTACGACAAATTAATTTCTAGAGTTTGTCCTTCAACTAATTCTGCATATGTCGAAGCCAGTAGCTTAACCGATTCTAATCCTAAGTTCTCAGCTGCTAATTCTGACGATCTAGCTAAAAGATAATCACCAGCAAGAATTGAAAGAGTTGGGGTAAATTTAGAGTTTGAACTTTCTACACCTCTACGAGTTGTCGCATTGTCAATGACATCATCATGATATAAGCTTCCTATGTGAATTAACTCAACTGCAACTCCTGCATCAATAATATTTCTTTGATTACTTGAGTCACCAAACTTACCAGCTAAGAGTGACACAATAGGTCTAAAACGTTTTCCACCAGCTTTTATTAAATATTGTGAAATATCTTCTAAATATTGATTTTCAGAACCGGAAACTTCTAATAAACGATCTTCTAAAATATCTAGATTATTCCAAAGATCCTCAAAAGGAATGATATCTTTGATCTGTCTATTCTCCATACATAAAGAATACGTTAAATGTATAAATACTTGTAATTTTCATTTCAGTGTATAAACAGGTACTTATTAAAATAAAAGTATGTTTGAAAGATTTACTGACAGAGCTAGAAGAGTTGTAGTTCTTGCACAAGAAGAGGCAAGAAGATTGAACCACAACTACATTGGTACTGAACATATTCTTCTCGGACTGATTCAAGAAGGTGAAGGTCATGCTGCAAAAGCTCTCGATGAGCTTAACATAAATATTGATTCTGTAAGATCTGAAGTTGTAGAGATAATTGGAGAAGGACAACAATCACCAAGTGGTCACATACCTTTCACTCCAAGAGCTAAAAAAGTCTTAGAGCTTTCATTAAGAGAAGCTTTACAGCTGGGTCACAACTATATAGGTACAGAACACATCCTTTTAGGACTAATACGCGAAGGAGAAGGTGTTGCCGCACAGGTTTTAAAGAAGTTAGGTGCTGAACTTTCTCAAGTTCGACAAACAGTAATTAAATTAATATCTTCTGCTGGAGAAAGCAAAAAACAACAATCTGCATCAACTGGAGGCAGAGAAAGACCAGGATCAAATACTGGATCTGCAATTCTTGATCAATTTGGTAGAAATTTAACAAGAATGGCAAAAGAAGGAAAATTAGATCCAGTCATAGGAAGAACAACAGAAATTGAACGAGTTATGCAAATCCTTTCAAGAAGAACAAAAAACAACCCAGTTCTTATTGGAGAACCTGGAGTTGGTAAAACAGCGATAGTAGAAGGTTTAGCTCAAAAAGTTGTTTCAGGTGATGTACCCGTCACACTTGAAGGTAAGCAAATTTATACACTTGATCTTTCAGCGTTAGTCGCAGGTTCCAGATATCGTGGTGATTTTGAAGAAAGACTAAAAAAAGTATTAAAAGAAATTAAAACTAGGGGAGACATTGTTCTTTTCATTGATGAAATTCATACTTTAGTTGGAGCTGGTGCAGCTGAAGGTGCAATTGATGCTGCCTCAATCTTAAAGCCAATGCTTGCGAGAGGTGAGCTGCAAACAATTGGTGCGACTACATTAGAAGAATTCAGAAAGCATTTTGAAAAAGATGCTGCATTGGAGAGAAGATTTCAATCTGTTCAGGTTGATGAACCTAAACTATCTGATGCAATTGAAATTTTAGACGGTCTCAAAGATAGATATGAGGTTCACCACGGTGTTCGTTTTACTGATCAAGCTATTGCATCTGCAGTTAATATGGCTGATAGATATATTTCTGATAGATTCTTGCCAGATAAAGCCATCGATTTAATTGATGAAGCTGGTAGTCGTATGAGAGTTTATAGAAAACCATTAGATCCTGAAAAGCAAACTATTGCAGATAAGTTAAAGAATTTGAGAGAACAAAAAATTGACGCTGTTCAATCACAACTTTATGAAAAAGCAGCGCAAATAAGAGATCAAGAAAAGATTTTACTTGATGAAATATCTTCAGTTGATCAAGCTTCTCAATCTGAAATTGAGATGGTTATCGACGAAGAGGAAATTGCAGAAGTTCTAGCTCAATGGACTGGTATCCCTGTTCATAGACTTACTCAAGAAGAAACAGCAAGATTGTTAGATATGGAGACAGAACTACATAAGAGAATTATTGGTCAAGAAGAAGCTATTTCAGCTGTGTCTAAAGCTATTCGTAGAACAAGATCTGGACTCAAAGATCCAAAACGTCCTTCCGGTTCATTTATTTTCCTAGGGCCTTCTGGTGTTGGAAAAACTGAAACAGCTAAAACTTTGGCTGAGTTTTTATTTGGCGATGAAGATTCTTTAATTCAGATAGATATGTCTGAATATATGGAAAAACATACTGTTAGTAGGCTAATTGGCTCTCCACCAGGATACGTAGGATATGATGAGGGTGGTCAACTCACTGAAGCTGTGAGAAGAAAACCATTTAGCATTGTTCTTCTTGATGAAGTTGAGAAAGCCCATCCAGATGTATTCAATACACTTCTTCAAATTCTTGAAGATGGTAGATTGACAGATGCTCAGGGTAGAACTGTCGATTTTAAAAATACAATAATAATTATGACATCAAATTTGGGTACAAAAGATTTTGCCAAAAATATTGGCTTCAGCAATCTATCTGAAGCTGATAACTACGAAAAAATGAAAGCCAAAGTAGGTGAAGAACTTAAGAGATATTTCAAACCGGAGTTTTTAAACAGAATCGATGAGACTATTGTATTCCATGAGTTAACCCTTGATGAGGTTAAAGAGATTGTTGATTTAATGCTCGATAGAGTACACGAACAGTTGAAAAATTCTGATCTTGAAATAGTTTTATCTGATGAAGCTAAAGAGTTTTTGGCAAAAGAAGGTTATGACAAAGAATTTGGAGCAAGACCACTAAGACGGTCAATTCAGAGAATGTTAGAAGACCCATTGTCTGAAGAGCTTCTCAAAGGAAAATACAAAGCTGGTTCAACTATAGTTGTTTCTCTCAATGAAGATGAAAATATATTAGAATTTGAACCTGTTGAAGCTCCAGATGAACCACCAGTAGACTTTGCTGATTCAGAATCTTAAATAAAAGTCAAATCAGTTTAAAAAACTTAGCTATTAAAACGACTAACACCACATTTATTGTCTACTATTAACTTGAAAAGGTATTTATATACCTTCAACTAGTTGAACAAGGAGTAAGAAGTGACTCGAATGAAGTCAAAATGGCTAATACTTATCATGGTATTAGGTCTTGTAATTGCTGCTTGTGGTGGTTCTGATACCGCAGAAGAAACAACTGAAGTTGCAGAAGAGCCAGCTGAATCATTAGATTCACCTGCTACAACTGCAGCTCCAACAACTACTGCGGGTCCTACTGCAAGTGTCGGAATGGTTTATGATATTGGTGGTCGAGGAGACTTGTCCTTCAATGATATGGCATACGCTGGTTTAGAAAAAGCTATTAATGAGCTTGGCGTAGAAGCTGTTGACCTTGAACCAAACGAAGGTGGAGAAAACCGTGTTGAATTACTAAGTCTTTTAGCTGAAGAAGGTAGAGACTTAATCATCGGTGTTGGATTCTTATTTGCTGATTCTATTACAGAAGTATCAACAGCTCATCCAGATATTGCATTTGGTATTGTTGACTCTGCTGTTGAACCGGCAAATGTTAGCGGATTATTGTTCGCTGAAGAACAAGGATCTTTCTTAGTGGGTGTTGCTGCTGGCCTTAAAACTACTACACAATCTGTAGGTTTTATCGGTGGTGTTGAGTTCCCATTAATTCAAAAATTCGAAGCAGGTTTCGTTGCAGGTGTTGCAGCTGCATGTCCAGAATGTTCTGTAGACGTGAAGTACATCACTCAAGCGCCTGACTTTGGTGGATTTTTTGATGCAGCAAAAGCTAAAGAAATTGCGTTAGCACAATATGAAGAAGGAGCAGATATTATTTATCATGCTGCTGGTGGTGCTGGTAATGGCTTGTTTGAAGCTGCAAAAGAAGTTTCTGAAACAACAGGAACAAAAGTATGGGCAATCGGTGTTGATGCTGATCAAGCTAAAACAGTTTCATCCGAATTAGCTCCATATGTTTTAACATCAATGCTTAAAAGAGTTGATGTTGCTGTATATGAAACAATCAAAGCTGTAGTCGACGGCACATTTGCTGGTGGACCTAAAGTTTTTGACTTGGCAGTTGATGGTGTTGGATATTCCACAACAGGTGGATACGTTGATGACATCGTTGACCAACTTGATGCATATAAAGCACAAATAGTCAGTGGAGAAATTACAGTACCTACTGCTCCTTAATAGGAATTTAAGATTAGATCCCAGATTGTTTCTGGGATCTATCTTATTTAATATTATAAAATTATGTCATTAGCGATAGAACTTAATAAAATTTCAAAATCTTTTCCTGGCGTAAAAGCTAATGATGACATTTCCTTCTCTGTTAACGAGGGCTCAATTCATGCAATAGTAGGCGAGAATGGTGCAGGCAAGTCAACATTGATGAAAATTTTATATGGAATGCAAAAACCCGATGAAGGTAAAATTACAATTTTTGATCAAGATAAAAAATTTTCCTCACCTAAAGACGCTATATCATCAGGTATTGGAATGGTTCATCAGCATTTTATGCTTACAGACAATCTCTCTGTATTAGAAAGCATTATATTAGGCATGGACAATGCAACATTAAAAAGGTTAGATAAAAAAAGGTATTCAACTGAAGTAAATGATATTACAGAAAAATACGGAATGCCTCTTTCAGTCGACTCAATGATTGATGAACTTGGAGTTGGGGAAAAACAAAGAGTTGAAATCATAAAAGTACTATTTCGAGGCGCAAAAATTTTAATCTTGGATGAACCAACAGCAGTGTTAGTCCCACAAGAGGTAAAGGAATTATTTTTAAATTTAAATAAGTTAAAAGAAAGTGGTGTAACAATTTTATTCATTTCACATAAGTTAGATGAAGTACTCGAAATTGCTGACACTATTACCGTTATGCGAGGAGGCAAGCACATTAATACAGTTTCCTCTAAAGGAGTTTCAAAAAAAGATTTAGCTGAAATGATGATTGGTGAAAGTTTACCAAAACCACCTAAAAGAACCACTGAAATTATTGATGAAAATATTTTAGAAGTCAAAAATTTGGAGTCAGAAGAAATCGAAGGTAAAAAGGCCTTTCAGGATATAACTTTTAATTTGAAAAAAGGTGAGATTTTAGGAATTGCTGGTGTTGAAGGAAACGGCCAAAGAGAACTTGCAGAGTCTATTTTGGGAGTTTATCCAGTTGAAAGTGGTGAAATTAAGTTTAAAGATGAAAACATTCTTGAACTAAACACAAGAGACAGAAGAACTTCTGGGATTAGCTTTGTCCCTGAAGACCGTCAATCTCAAGCCCTATTAATGGATGTTTCTTTGACAGAAAATGTTATTCTAGGAAGACAATCAAAAGTTAAATATAGAAGTAAATTTTCAAATATTAGGTTTAATTCAGCTGTAGAAAACTCTGAAGAAGTAATTTCAAATTATGATGTCAGAACTCCCGGAACTTCTACATTAGCTCTTGCATTATCAGGAGGTAATCAGCAAAAATTTGTTGTTGGAAGAGAATTAGATGACGACCCTTCACTGTTAATTGCTTCACAGCCAACTCGAGGTATTGATATTGGTGCACAAGCATTAGTTTGGAATAAATTAAGAGACGCTAGAGACAAAGGATTAGGTGTGCTATTGATATCAGCCGATTTAGATGAGCTAATTGGTTTATCAGATAGGATATATGTAATTTACGAAGGAAGTTTTGTAAAAGAATTAAATCCAAAAGAAGCTACACCTGAAATTCTTGGTAGATTTATGACTGGATTAGAGAAATGAAACTTTATCTAAAACTTTCTACTTTACTAGCACCAGTTTTTGCTTTAATTGTTGCTTTTGGCTTATCCTCTGCATTATTAATTTTAATTGGTCAAGACCCCATAGAAACATACACAATTATGTATGACTATGGGAAGACAGGTAAGTCTATAGTGTCAATTTTGAACAGATCCATTCCCCTTTATATTTCTGCAGTTGCAGTGGCAGTGGGATTTAAAATGGGATTATTTAATATTGGCGTAGAGTCACAATACTTACTAGGCGCTGTTTTATCAGCAGCACTTGGTGCATATTTGGCTCTCCCTGCACCTATTCATATAACTGTGATTATCATCACTGCGATTTTAAGCTCAGCGCTTTGGGCCGCAATTGCTGGCTATCTAAAAGTAAAAAAAGGTGTTCATGAGGTTATTTCTACAATTATGTTGAACTATATAGGTACAGGATTAATAGCATATTTATTAGCTAATATCTTTTTTGAAAAAGTTGAACTTTCAACCACAGCTCCTCAAACAGATTTGTTACCAGAGTCTGCACGAATTCCAGCTTTAAATGGTTTATTTGGAATTGAAGACTTGCCAGATTTACATGGTTTTTTGTTTGGTGCTGTTGTTGTTGGATTTGTTTACTACTGGTTAATTTGGAAAACATCTCTAGGATTTGATTTAAGAGCAACGGGATCAAGTCCTCTAGCAGCAAAATTTAGCGGTGCTAATCCTGCAAGGCTTACTGTATTAGCAATGATTATATCTGGAGGTATTGCTGGACTAGTAGGCATTGCTCCACTTACAGGTTATTTTCATAAATATACAACTGATTTTCCATCTGGTCTTGGGTTTGCAGGTATTGCTGTTGCATTACTTGGTAGAAACCATCCGATTGGAATGGCTTTAGGAGCAATTCTGATTGCATTTATGGAAAGATCTTCTCAGATATTAGATCTAAAAGATGTACCGAAAGAAATTGAGAGAATAATGCAAGCAATTATAATTCTCACAGTTGTTGTTTCTTATGAAGTAGTAAAAAGATTTGTAACAACAAGACAAATAAAAGAAGCTTCGAAAGTGGATGTTAAAAATGAATAAAGCTATATCTCAGTTTAGAAAAAATTATTTAATTATTTTACCTATTGTTTTCATTGTATTTATCGCACAGATAGATAAGTATGACCAACTAACTACAAGCGGTACGTTTGCTGCAGCAATAAGATTAGCAATCCCAATCTGTTTGGCGGGTCTCGGAGGTATGTTTTCTGAAAGAACAGGAGTTGTCAACATCGGGCTTGAAGGCATGATGATAATGGGAACATGGTTTGGTGCATGGGCAGCATGGCTATATGGTTCTTGGTACGGAATATTAGCTGGTATTTTAGGTGGTGCAGCTTTTGGATTAATACATGCAATTGGAACTATCTCATTTCAGGTTGATCATATAGTTTCTGGAGTAGCGATAAATATACTTGCTGGTGGTGTTGCAAGATTTTTAAATGTTGTTGCATACGCAGATGTAACTCAAAGCGCAACTATGTCACCTCGAATCGACAATACTGTTGGAGACTTTACTCTTCCATATTTTTCTGGTGGTGAAATTAATGGTGTAAAAACATCAAGTTTATTTGGTTATCTCGAAGAGCAAAATATAGTATTCCTATCAGATTTTGCAGCTTTACTACTTGGTGCAACTTCAAATATTTCTTATATTTCATTATTTGCTTTGTCTTTGATACCTATCGCTGCTTGGGTATTGTGGTCTACTCCATTTGGACTTCAACTAAGAAGCGTTGGAGAGTATCCTTCAGGTAGTGAGTCTCTCGGAGTAAACGTTTATCTCATGAAATATATCGGAGTGGTGTTGTCTGGAGGTTTTTCAGGACTAGCTGGCGCATATTTAGTATTAGAAAGTTCTGGAATATATAGGGAAGGGCAGACAGCTGGACGAGGTTACATAGGATTAGCTTCGATGATTTTTGGAAATTACAAACCTTTAGGAATATTTATGGGATCAGGGCTGTTTGGATTTGCAGACGCACTGCAATTACGATCTGAAGAAGCAGTTCACGGATTGTTAATTTTGGTATTTCTAATCTTGGTTCTTGTGGCAATAAAACAATTAATAGATAAAAAATATTTTAATGCATCAATTTCAGTTCTTATTGGAATTGGGTTTTTAGTTTGGTTCTTAAATAGCGAAGCAGTTCCAAACGAATTTGTTTATTTTACACCGCATTTAGCAACTCTTATTGTTCTCTCTTCTGCTAGTCAGAAGCTGAGAATGCCAAAGAGTGTGGGGCTTCCTTATAAAAAAGGTGAGCTTAGCTAGCTTCTTCCATAAAATTCAATTTCTTGAATTGCACATTCTGGAAATGGATCAGCACCATTAGCTTCTTGTCCAGAGTAAGCACTTAAAATTTCAATAACTAACGTAGAAGTTGTAGTATTTAGATCTATCCACTGAGAAGAACTATTTTGGTTTTCCAACTCTTTCTCTACTGAAAATCCAGTCTCATCTGAAGTAATTAAAATATCTCTAGCTTTGAAGTTTCTGTTAAAAGATTTAGAATCCTGAAGATTTTGAATTGTGATAAATTCCAAATAGACTTCTTTTGCAAAAGTAAATTCAAGTCTTGCATCTACACATTCAAGGCTATTATCTTGCCAAGAGGATGCTTCTCCATCGTACAAGTTTTCACAGGTCCATCCATCACCTAGACTACTAGATGCTTTACAAGAAAATGGAAATTGTACTTTCAAAATACTAGGTACGGTAGTTGTAGAACTAGTTGTTGTTGATTGTTGTACTATTTGTACTTCTTCAATTACTTCTTCGGCTACATTTTGATTGTAGTAGTAGCTAGCACCTGCAATTAAAGGAATTATTATTGCCAAAAAAAACACAGCCCTTATTCCCGGTACTTCTTTTCTTGTTGGTAAGCTTGTTGCTCCATAACTTGATAAAGGTTTTACTAAAATGTTACTGCAATCTTTACAATATTTTGAAGAAGGAGAATTAAGAACACTACAATTTGGACACTTTAATTGAGGAATTCTTGTTCTTCTATCTATACTTGATGACACTTTTTTTTCTTCAGTGTATTCATTGATACTTATTCCAAGCCATTCTCCACAACTACTACAAAACTCTAGTGACTTATCTACAGTTGCTGAGCATGCTTTACAGATTGTTTTTTCCATATTAAAAGTTTTTCCTAATTATAAAATAATACAGTAACATTCAACTAACAACAATGCTCAAATTAAAGGGAATGAAATGAGTGAAAATTTAAATTTAGAAATTAATCAACTACTTCCTGGTGAACCACTTAGGTTAGGGGTAGATCTAATTGCTAATAAGAATGCAGGTGCATTAATAGTAATTGGAACTTCAAGTAAGCTAGACAAAATTTCTTCAGGGGGAATTACTTTAAATAACTGTTCATACACACCTGAAATGTTGAGCGAATTAGCAAAAATGGATGGAGCAATTGTTGTTTCAGAAGATGTTGGAAAAATCCTTAAGGCTAATGTTCATTTAAATCCTGATGACAAAATTCAAACATCTGAAACAGGGACTAGACACAGAACAGCTCAAAGAACCTCTAGTTCAGTAAATCTTCCAGTAGTTGCTGTCTCTGAAGAGAGCTCTACGATTAAAGTTTTTAGCAATTCTGAAGTAACTGAGTTAGAAGAATCAAATGCAATTTTGGGTAGAGTTAATGAATCTCTTCAATCAATAGATAGGATGAGAAGAAGATTTGATGAAGCAGTTGCTAATTTAGGTGAGTTAGAATTAGAAAATTCACTTACCAATCAAGAAGTTTTACAAGTAATTCAAAGAGGAGAGTTGTTAACAAGGTTAGCCTCACAAGTTAGATTTGAAGCAGAGAAACTTGGTACCGAAGCTGGATTAATAACCATACAAATTGATTCTCTAGAGTCTGGTGTAACAAATACATTAAATCTTGTATTAAAAGATCATTTACCTGGAAGAAAATTTAGAGTAACTACAAAAGTTCTTGACGAGATTGCTAACCTTTCATATCAAGAGTTAAACACAATTGATTATCTTGGGTCAATCTTATCTAAACTTCCTCTTGATGATATTTCAGTACCAAGAGGTTACAGAGTCTTAGCAAGACTTCCAGATTTACCAGATAATTTGCACGATTCTATAGTTCAAAAATATAAGTCACTACCTAAGCTTCTCTCTGCGCCTACTGAAAAACTTTATGAAATAGAAGGTATAGGTAGAAATAGAGCCCAACAACTTAGAGATTATTTTGATACATTATTAAAAAATGTTGGATTTTCTTATATAAATGGACATTAAGTAGTTCCTGATATATAGTATTGTTGGAATCTATGGCAACTAAAACAAAAAAAACAACTGACAAATATAAACCAAATCAATTTGTTGTTCATCCTCATCATGGAGCAGCAAAAGTAATTAGAAAAGTGAATAAAAATGTAGAGGTATTCGTCGAGGGAGAAACAAAGTCAAAAAGAATTCAGTATTTTGAAATTGAAGTATTGACTGATGGCTTATTAGTAATGGTTCCTGTAGAAAGTGTTGATGAAGTAATAAGGCCTGTTATTTCAAAAAGCGCTGTATCAAAAAAAGTATTTCCAATTTTTAAGGAAAAGCCAGAAGAAGCTGGTTCTAATTGGAGTAGGTGGTACAAAGTGCTGACTGAAAAAATGACTTCTGGAGACATTATGCAGGTAGCTGAGGTAGTAAGAGATCTTACACATGCTCAAATCAATAAAGGAATTTCACCAGCTTTAAAAAGAATGTTAGCTAAAGCAAGAACCACACTAGCTAGTGAAATTGCATGTACTTTAGGGATTGATGAAGAAGCAGCAATTGAAAAAATAAACCAATATTTGCCAGAAGAAGATCCTGACGACGGCTTATAATATTAATAAATTCTTTCTTTAAGAGGTTTTATGCTTGTTGGTAATGGCTTTGACATTCACAGACATTCAAATGATAAAAAACTTATTTTAGGTGGCATTTCGCTTGAAGGAATTGGTTTTGAAGCTCATTCTGATGGGGATATAGTTTTACATTCGATTTGTGATGCACTCCTTGGAGCAACAGGAAAAAAAGACTTAGGTTTTTATTTTCCTTCTACTAGTGCTACTCCAGAAAATATTTCAAGTATTGAAATGTTGGAAAAAATATTAGATGTAATCAATTTTGAAAATTTAATAATCAATAACATTGACCTTACTCTTATATCTGAAGTCATTAATGTTTCAAAAATATCTGATGAATTGGAACTAAACCTAGCAAAATTGTTGAATACTGATGTATCTAAAATTAATGTTAAAGGCAAGTCTATGGATCAAATTGGTGAGATTGGTGAAGGAATAGCGTCTGCAGTTATGACAACTGTATCAATTTCTCATGCTTAAGCTTTATAATTCAAAATCAAAGAAAATTGAATCTGCTCAATTAAATAAAGACGGCGTAAAGATTTATTTATGTGGCCCAACTGTACAATCTGAACCTCACATAGGGCATGGAAGGTCAGCAGTTGTTTTTGATGTACTAGTACGTTATTTAAGGTTTAAAGACTATAAAGTAAAATTTGTTAGAAATATTACAGATATTGATGACAAAATAATTGAAAAAGCTAATGAAAAAAAGATTTCAATTTCACAGTTAGCAGAAATTGTCACCGATGAGTTTTATGAGTCCTATAAGAATTTAAACTGCTTAAAGCCAGATGTAGAACCCAAAGCGACTGAAAATATAGACAATATTTTAAGAATAATAAAGATTTTGATTGATAAAGATTATGCGTATACATCTGAGTCAGGAATATATTTTGACACTACTCGCTATGAAGATTACTTATCTCTATCAGGTAGAACCTTTGACGATGTAGTTAGTGGTGAAAGAGTTACTTTAGAAACAGATAAAAGAAATAATTCAGATTTTGCTTTATGGAAATTTTCAAAAGAAAATGAACCATTTTGGAATTCAGAGTGGGGTAAAGGAAGACCAGGCTGGCATATTGAGTGTTCAGCAATGATTGATAGCATTTTTGGAGGAGGAATTGACATTCACTGTGGAGGAAATGATTTAATTTTTCCCCACCACGAAAATGAACAAGCTCAATCAGTATCAGCATTTCAAGGAGAGTTTGTTAAATACTGGCTTCACAATGGGATGATAAATTTGTCAGGTCAAAAAATGTCTAAATCTGAAGGAAATATTAAAAAATTAAATGAGTACATAGCTAACTATGGTGGAGAAGTAATTAGATTTTTCTATTTAAGAGCTCATTACAGAAAGCCTCAAGAGTTTTCTGAAGACATTTTAGAAGAGTCACTCAAAACATATAAGAGATTAGTTGACACATTAAATGGTGTAGATCCTGAAATATCAAATCAGGAAATGTTGAATTTGTTTGAAGATTGTATTAGCGAAGATTTAAACACCCCAAAGTTAATAGGAGAAATATTTACAATATTGAATTCAATAAAACAAAAATCTGAAACAGAACAATTGTCAATTAAACAAACAATCAAATATTTCTTAAATATTCTAGGTTTTGAATTAAATCAGATTACTCAAATTAATGATGATGAATTAAATAATTTTTTTAAAAAATATGGAATAGAGTTTAAGAATATTGATGAAGCAATGGCTCAGTTTATAAAAGTTAGAAATGAAGCAAGAGAACAAAAAAACTATAAATTGTCTGATGAGCTGAGAGAAAAGCTAAATTTGATAGGTATTAAGCTAAACGATGGTAAAGATAATGAGTGGTATTGGTCAAGTAGTTGAAGGGATAAATGCATCTTTCGAGGCTTTAAAGAATAATAGAGTACGTAAGCTTCATGTATTAAAAAATATTGATATTGAATCCTACAAGCTTAAAAAAATCTTAGAAATTTCTAAAAGTCAAAACATTCCAATTGATTATACAGATAAAAAAGATTGGACTTTTCATAGTAGACATTCTGTTGTTGCAGAGTGTGAAGAACTAAAAACTTATGATGAATCGAACATACAAGACTTAAATATCAATAAATTAATCGTATTGAACCATTTACAAGATACACAAAATTTAGGGGCAATTGTAAGAAGTGCAGCTGCTTTTGATTTTTTAGGAGTGTGTTTACCTAAGAAAAGATCTGTTCAAATTTCTGAAAGAACTTTCTCAATTTCTTCGGGTGGATTAGAAAAAGTAAAAATTATTAACTTTAATTCTATATTTTCTTTACTTAAAAAACTTAAATCATTGAACTACTGGACAATAGGTCTTGATATGGATTCAAAAATAAAATTAAATAATTTGGATCTTGAGGGTCAAAAAATCGCTCTTTTAATGGGTGGTGAAGAATCAGGTTTAAGTGATGAAGTTTTAAATAAGATTGATGCAGTGACACACATAGAAATGTCTGGACTTATGGAATCTCTTAATGTATCAGTAGCTGCAGGTATTGCAATGCAGCACTTTTTTAAAAAAAATTCTTAATTCATTTACTATTTTGCTATTATTTTACTATTCGCCGGAGTAGCTCAGTGGCCAGAGCAGCCGACTTGTAATCGGCAGGTCAGGGGTTCGACTCCCCTCTCCGGCTCAAAGTGTATAGGTACGATAACCTTTTTAAATCATCAATTATATTTTTAATAGCCTTACAAGTAGCTTTTTATTTTTTTGGACAACTAAGACCTTCGATTATTTATGATTATTTAGATTTCTTCCCTTTTACAATTGTTCCGATTGTCATTTACATATATTTCTTAAGAAAAAATATTGAGTCTACTTTTTCAAGAGCGTTGAGTATATACACAATAATGATTCTTATATTATTTCCAGTTGGGCATTTGCTCAAATTTAATTGGCTTACAACATACACAATAAATCCTTCATATGAAAATTTAGATTTGCAAAATTCAGAAAACTATATTGTTTCTATTGATATAGATGGTTCGGTAATTTTAGATACATTTGAAGGAGAGGGTTATAAAGTAGATATAATTAACAAACCTGGAGAAATAGGTTATCCAGAAACAATTGAAACATTGATTGGAGACCCAAGGGCACTGATATTCAGAGAAATAGATACTGATAAGCTATTTCAGATAAAAGGTTGGGATTTACAACTCGGTAATGAGAATCTTTGGAAACTAGATTTAATTTCATTTGATTCAGATATTTCATTAGACGATATAAGTTTGTCTGGTTCTGAAATTGTAGGAACTGGAGAAATTTATTTAGGACCAAATTTAAAAGCAGAAGAAATTAAATTAAATGGAAATTATAAAGTAATTGTTTCAAATGAGTTACCAATAGTAGTTATTGGAGATGCTGTAGTACCTACCAATTGGATAAATGCTACAATTGGATATTTAAACCAGATTGAAAGTAATTATGAGTTACAAGTTAAAATTGTAAATGGTTCTGAAGTTGAATTTATCAATGAAAATTAGGTTTATTAAATGTTAGATCAATTAGGTAATGGATTATTACTAGGAACAATTATTTCAGTTGCTTCAGTTGCCCTATCCCTGCTTTATGGTGTTACAAGAATTGTAAACTTTGCACATGGTGAAATAATTGCTCTTGGTGCTATCGCTACGTTATTTTTTTCAAGCCCTATTGATTACAGGATTGAATTTTTAGGATTTATACCACCTCTAGGATTGAGTTTTGCAATATCGTGCTTTCTAGCAGTATTAACTTGCGGAATTTTTGGCGGCATTTTAGAGCTATTCTTGTTTAGACCTCTAAGAAAAAATAATGTTGGAAACATTGCTGTATTAGTAGTCACAATAGGTCTTTCTATTTTCGTGAGACACTTGTATTTATTATTTGCCACCGGAAAAGTACAAAATTTTCCACTTGAACTCCAAAGAAGGCAAACATATTTATTTTTTGATATGACACCAAGGAATCTGAATGTATTGATAGCTGGAGTTATCGTTATGTTATTAGTTGGTTTCTTTTTAACCTATACAAGAATCGGAAAAGCTATGAGAGCGGTAAGAGACTCTGAAGATTTATCAAGCATATCTGGAATTAATTCTGACAATATCATTTTAATGACATGGGTTTCTTCAAGTATGTTGGCTGGTCTTGCAGGTATATTTCAAGCAACTATTAATGATGTACGTTGGAATATGGGATTTTTGATACTTTTATTAATTTTTGCTGGAACAGTTTTAGGAGGAATAGGTACATCTTTTGGAGCCATGGTTGGAGGTTTTTTAATTGGAATTTTTGTACAAGTTTCTGTGGGTTTACCGTTTATGGAAGGTCACACTGAAGCTAAGAACGCAATTGCTTTAGCAATAATGATAATTATATTGCTTTTTAGACCTCAAGGTATTTTTGGTCAAAAGGAAAGAATCTCGTGAACCGACTACTTAGAAGTAAAAACTTAATCCTAACAATTGGTTTAACAATATTTGGCATAGTTTTAGTTGTTACTTTAAACCCTGATGGATACTTAAGAGTTTTATTAAATCTTCTTACTTTTGCTGGAATATATGGATTGAGTGCAATTGGGTTGAATGTTCATTTTGGTTGGACTGGTTTATTAAACTTCGGCCATGCTTCATTTATGGGAGTTGGTGCTTACGTAACTCTTTTGTTAATCCCTCATGCTGCTGGAAGAGAAGGAGATATAACAACTACCGGCCTACCCTTATTTGTGGCAATAATAATAGGAGTTATTTCTGCAGCTTTATTTGGGCTTTTATTGGGTCTACCAGCAATTAGATTAAGAGGTGACTATTTAGCTATTGTAACAATTGCCGCTGCTGAAATTTTTAGATTGTTAGTAAGAGATTTAGAAAACATAACTGGAGGTGTTTATGGAATTATCTCATATTCCCAAAACCTTCAGCAGTACAGACCTGGTTTTGTTACAAATTTAGCGACTAAGTTTGACATTGCTCCATCACAAACTTGGGTATGTTTAATTGCCTGGATTTCAATTGTTTTAGTTTTGTTTTTGTTAAAAAGATTAAACAACTCTCCATGGGGAAGAGCTTTAAGAGCAGTAAGAGAAGATGAAGATGCTGTGCGAGCAATGGGAAAAAATGCAGTCTGGTTAAAGCTTCAAAGCTTTATGCTAGGTGCAGGAATTGCTGGTTTATCAGGAGTTTTGTTAGCGTTTAATTATGGATCTTTGGAAACAACTGTATTTATTCCTCTCTTAACATTTTATGTATGGGCAATTATGATTCTTGGTGGAGTTGGTAGTTTAGTTGGCCCTATATTTGGTTCAATAATTTTTTGGGTAATAATTTCTGAAACAGATAGAATTGCATACATATTTTTTGAAAATGCAAACGGTCAGCAACTGGCCGGTGTCAGGTTTCTCCTAGTTGGATTTTTAATCATGATATTAATGATATTTAGACCAAGTGGATTATTAGGTAAAAAAGAAGAGTTGTTGTTAGATGTCAAATAAATTAATCGAAGTAAACAATTTAAAAAAGTCTTTTGGTGGATTACAAGCTGTTGATGTCGAATCTCTTGTAATAAATGACTCTGAATTAACTTCAATTATTGGCCCAAATGGTGCTGGAAAAACAACATTTTTTGATTTGATATCAGGTTTTCAAAGTGCTGATAGTGGAAAAATTATTTATAAGGGTAAAAATATTTCAAAGCTACAACCGTATCAAATAGCTCGTTTAGGAATGATTAGAACTTTTCAATTAACTAAAGTTTTTGACAGAATGACAGTCTTAGAAAATCTATTATTCTCAGCATCATCTGTTAAGAATGATTCGTTATTTAGATCTTTATTAAGTTCAAATGAACAAAAAAACTATGAAAAAGATTTAAATGAGCAAGCAAACAAAGTTATGACAGAGTTGAATATATCACATATGGCTGAATCTTATGCACGTGAACTTTCAGGGGGTCAAAAAAAGTTATTAGAATTGGCGAGATCAATAATACACAAACCGGAAGTTTTATTGTTGGATGAGCCACTTGCTGGAGTAAATCCTAAGCTAGCTGAGGATATATTAAATTTAATTCAGAAATTGTCAGATGATGGAATTGTAATCATAATGGTTGAGCATAACATTGAAGCAGTTATGCAAATTTCTGATAGAGTCGTAGTGCTTGCTGAAGGTTCATTGATTGCAGATGGAACTCCCAATGAGATTAGAAATAATCCTGAAGTAATTGAAGCATATCTAGGTAAAGATGATGAATAAAACAATTTTAGAATGTAATGCAGTAGCAGCTGGATATGTAAAAGGTTTAAATATATTACAAGGTGTTGATCTTGTAGTTTATGAAAATGAAATTGTATCGATAATTGGCCCTAACGGTGCTGGGAAATCTACTTTATTGAAAGCAATAATGGGTCTTATAAACATATCAGGTGGTAGGTTTTTTATTGAAGGTCAAGAAAAAACAAATTTAGCAACACATAAAATCGTAAATCTTGGAGTTGGCTATGTTCCACAGGTTGCCAATGTCTTTCCTTCATTAACTATTGAAGAAAACCTTGAAATAGGATCATGGAGTTTAAAAACCAATAAGAAAAAAGCTTTAGAAAGAATTTACGAAGATTTTGAAATTCTTAAAGATAGAAAAAGAGATAAAGCTGGAAATTTATCTGGTGGACAAAGACAGATTTTAGCTCTTGCTAGAGCGCTAATTACATCTCCACAAATTTTATTACTAGACGAACCTTCAGCAGGTTTATCTCCAGTTGCAATCAATGAAGTTTTTGCGAAAGTAAAAGAAATAAATGAATCAGGTGTTGCTATTTTGCTAGTTGAGCAAAATGCTAAAAGAGCACTTTCTTTTAGTGACAGAGGGTATGTATTAGATCAAGGACGTAATGCATATCAGGGAAGTGGCGAAGACCTTCTTAACGATCCAAGAGTAATAGATTTATATTTAGGAAAACTTTAGTTATAAAAAAAAGGCCTGATAAATCAGGCCTTTTTTTAAATCTAATTAAAGATTATGAACCGAAGTCCGTTGAATATAGGACTGGGTTAGTATCACCCTCAGTTGTCCATATATCATATGTAGCTGCAGTTGGGTCACCAGCTTGATTTAATTCAATCTCACCAGATGCTCCAACATAATCTACATCTACACCATCAGCTGCAAGTGCAATACATGCAACGCCGATACATTTTTCACCACCAGATGAAGCTGCAACTAAACCTGAAGCAATTTCTGGTCCAGTTACACCATTAGCAGCTGCAGATATTGCCATCAACATGACAGCATCATAAGCTTGTGGTGCGAAAATGAAAGTTGGTGAACCATCTTCTGATACTTGAGCATAAGCTGCTTCAAATGCTTCCTTTGCTTCACCAGCTGCAGAACCAGGTGCTGTTCCTTTGAATCCGTCAAGTGCAGTACCAAGACCACAAAGTGACGCAAGTCCTGCATCTTTAACACCATCAGTCATGTACCAAGGTGTATCAAGTAATCCTTGTTCGAATGCAGGTTGTAAAACACCACAACCAGTTTCTGGGAATAAAATTCCAACAATTGCCTCTGGAGCACCTTTACCAACAGCAGTTACTTCAGAAGTGAATTCTGTTGCATCTGTTGCGTGATAAACGATTGTCTTTACTGTACCACCAGCAGCTTCAAATGCTTCTGCTGTTGCTTCAGCTAGACCACGACCATAAGAGTCTGCTCTAGAAATAATTGAGACAGAGCTCACACCATCTTCAACAAGTAATGAAGCTAATACTTCACCTTGAAGAAGGTCAGATGGAGCTGTTCTTGCATAAAATCCTTTTTTATCAATTTTTGTAAATTGAGGACTTGTATTTGATGGAGATACCATAACTACTTGATTTTCAATTGCTGTGTCAAGAATTGCTAGTGAGGTACCGCTACATGCAGCTCCCATTACACCTTGAGCACCTTGTCCAATTACGTCAGTCAAGCTTGTTAATGCTAATGCTCCGTCACAACCACTATCACCTTCAATAAGTTGAACTGGTTGTCCATTTATACCGCCAGCAGCGTTGATTTGATCTACAGCAAGTTTTGCTCCTAGTGCAATACCAGGTCCTAATGATGCTAAATCTCCGGATAAAGGCATAAGCGATGCCAATACTAATGGATCTGAAGCAGGTGCAGGCTCTTCTGCAGGAGCTTCAGTTGTAGTAGGGGCTTCAGTTGTTTCAACAACAACTTCTTCTTCTACTACCTCATCAGCACCTCCACAAGCTGCAGCAATTAAAGCTAAAATCGCAATCAAAGCTAAAGCTTTGCGATTCTTCATATAATTTCCTTTCAGTCACTGAAATTAAAAAAACCTACAATTAGTAGGAATCCTTAAACAATAGCGTAATTTTGTTACTATTCAATATCAGTTTTAATTAAATTTAAACGTAATATGAATAAAAATGGTTGAAAATGTTGAAAACATACTAGTTTTGCTATCACAGCAGAATTACTTAGAAATTACAGTGTATGTATTTATAGTATATTTTCTATTTTTAGGCTGGAAAAGAGGTGCAATTTATCAAATTTATTACCTATTTTCCCTACTAATGGCAATTTCATTAAGCTTTAGATATTCATTTGATATTGGTTTATATATAAGTAATTGGTTAAATTCAAATTTACAGTTATCTGAAATTTTTGGTGGCACCTTGGTATTTATAGCAGTGTTAACACTTGCATCATTCTTTCAAAATATAGTAAAAAACTTTTCATCTAAAGCTGATTTTGGAGGCAAGCTACTGGGTGTAGGTATATCTATAGTTTTAAGTAACTTAATTCTCACTTTAATTTTTACAGGAATATCTTTAACTTCAATTCCTCAGCAATTTAAAAATCCTCTTCAAAATTCTAATTTAGTAAACTTCTATATTGATCCTGAAGGTTCTCCTCAACAAACTCTAGAACTAATAATCGGTACAGATTTATTAAAGGTTGTTAATCGAATAAATGAATTAACAGGTAAGTCAAGTGTTGTAATCGATGAAGATGGTTGTTTGGAAATACCAAAATATTCACCATCTGTTATTACTGAAAACACTGAATTTGCAGTTGAACTTTATAACCAAATAGCTTATGAAAGAGAATCTGAAAATGTCGACGGTTTAGAGCTAAATCAAATACTTTCAGATGTTGCTATTCAATATGCAAAAGAAATGTATGTTGAGGGTTTTTGGTGTCATAAAAATCCATTTAATGGAGATGTTGTTACAGACAGGCTTTCAAAAGTTGGTTTTCCTTACAAATTTGTTGGTGAAAATTTAGCTATAGCCTCATCAGTTAGAGCTGGGCACAATAGCTTGATGGAATCAGAGTCTCATAGAAATACAATTCTTGATAACGAATTTAGAAGAGTTGGTATTGGAGTAGTTTCTGGACCTTTAGGTTTAATTATCGTTCAAGTGTTTTCATGAACAGTGAAGATATAAAAAAATTTGTAAACTCATTAATCAATGGTGTTAGTCATTTTTTAAATTCCAAAGGAGTTTTGTTTGAAGATGCAAATCAATTATCAGCAAACCTACTTGAAGAGTTTTCAAAACCTTTTGTAGAACAAACTAAAACTCCAACACAAGTAATAAATGAATATTTACATAGAAATAATATCTACAAAGACTCGATAACACCTCAAAATTTAGGAGAGGAAGCATTGAGAGAAATTATTTCATGGGGATATAACAAAACTAAGCATTATGAATAAGGTTTTGACAAAAGATATTTGGCAAAATACTCACCCTATTTTGTTATGGCTATTGTTGGAGCCAATTGTAGGTTTAATTGACTCAAGAGTTGCAGGATTAATTGATTTAAATACGTTATCAGCAATAGGTATTGGTGAAACAATTTACTTTGTTTTTATTTGGATTTTTGTATTCTTAGCTTATGGAACTACTCCTTTAGTGAGTTCTTTTAATACTAAAAAAGAATTTAACAGCTTAAACTTTTTTATAGATTTTGGTACTAAAGCAGCAATTATTTTAGGCACGGTATCTTTTGTAGTTTTATTTTTTACAAATGAATTTTTTATAAATTTATTTAAACCAACTTTAAGTGTTTCAGTTTTATCATCTGATTATTTGGTTTTTAGATGTTTAGGGCTTCCATTTTATTTATTAAATATGTATTCAACCGCAGTATTACGAGGTTTAAAGTACCCAAAGATAACACTCTATAGTTCCTTAGTTGTTTCAGTTTTAAATATTTTATTTAGTTTATTTTTTGGTCTATATTTAGGCTTTGGTGCTGCTGGTATTGGACTTGCTAGCTCACTATCTTTTTTTGTTGCCTCTATTTATTCATCAAAAATATTGTCTACAAAACGTAAAAAATTTGAAAATACAACAGATTTTTTTGATAAAAGATTTTTAGTAAATAAGTTTTTTAGTATTGGGTTATTCATATTTGTACGATCATTCTTTTTGACAGGGTTTATGGCTTATCTCAGAAATAGATCTTCGATAATGTCAATGGAAGAGATTGCATTGCAACATGTTTTATTGCAGATTTGGTCTCTTGGATATGTATTTGTTGATTCTGTAGCTATTGCTTCTCAAACTTTAGTATCTGAATTAGTTTCTAAAAAAGAGAACTTTGAAAAATCCGAACTTCAATTACATTTATTTAAAATTACAGGCATTCTTTCTACAGTTTTATTTTTTCTTTCATTTTTTATTGTCAGCATTTTGGTTGACGTTATATCTGGTCAAAATTTATCACAATTTATTTCAAGAAATGTAGAAGTTTACTTTGCTATTAGTTTGCTAATTGGTTGCTTTGCATTTTTGTGGGATGGAGTTTTACTTGGGTTAGATAAGTCAAAAGAATTTTCAATTATTACAATTTTATCTTCAATTTTGGGTGGAATTTTATGCAATGCTCTTTTAACTTATAGCAATACAATTGAAATGTTGTGGGTTTCTCTTAATTTTAGTTTGATAATTAGATGTGTTTTAGGATTTTATTTCCAGAGAAATTCTTAATCTACAGCTTTTAAGACAGGTCTATCTAAGTAGTAGCTTAAAATTTGAAGTTCTTGTGAAAGGTCAACTGATCTGATTTGTACATCAGGCACATTTTTAAGTAGCACTGGTGCGAAGTTCAATATTGATCTAACGCCACAATTGATTAATTCATCAGCAACAGCTTGTGCATATTGACCAGGAGTAGCAATAATTCCAATTGCAACATTGAATTTTTCGCAGTCTTTTGACAAGTCTTTTAATGGTTTGACTACAAGACCAGCTACTTGATTATTAATTTTTTTAGGATCATCATCAAATAACCCAACAACCCCAAACCCTTTATCTCTGAAACCTCCATAGTGAGCTAAGGCAGAACCTAAGTTACCAACACCTACAATTACTGCGCTCCACCCTTCAACAAGTCCAAGTTCAAGTTGTAATTGATTTCTTAAAGTTGCAATATCGTAACCAACTCCTCTAGTACCAAGAGTTCCTAAATATGACAAATCTCTTCTTACTTGCGCATCATTTAATTTTGTAAGTTCAGCAAGTTTTTTTGATGATACACCAACTTCATCAGGATTGATTTGCTCTAAACACTGTAAATACAGCGGAAGCCTTTTAACTGTTGCTGGGGGTATTTTTTTATTTTCTTTCACTAATGCACAATCTAATTAGATATAAAAATTATCGATAACTGAGATAACATTTTTTTTACATAAATTGACAGTTTATGTTTTTAATAGATTTGCTGTAGTTTTAGTAATAATGGTAAATATTGATGCACACTTTGATGTTTTAATTGTTGGTGGTGGCCCTGCTGGGGCAAATGCAGCAATTTCTTATAAAAATTTAGATGATAATTTAGTAGTAGGAATTATCGATAAATCCATATTTCCAAGAGATAAATCATGTGGTGATGCCATTGGGCCTGGAGTAATTAATGCTTTAAAGAGGTTTAACAATGAACATATATTAGAGGGAGAACCTGAAGTTGTCTCAACTACTTTATTTGGTCCAGATAACGTGGGTATTCAAAATTATATTCCAGAAGTCAAAAACAAAGAAGATTCAGTCGTTTATGTCATCCCAAGAGAAGATTTAGATAATCGAATATTAAATCTAGCAAAAAATGTAGGCACAGAAGTATTTGAAGGTTATTCTTTTGTTGATTTTAAAGAACAAGATGATCAAAGTATAAATGTTGAAGTTAAATCTGATGAATCAAGTTATATTTTTAATACAAAACTACTTGTAGGAGCAGACGGGGCAAACTCTAGAGTTAGAAGAAAATTAAATTTGAATCAAAATTCTGACTGGCACAAAGCAATAGCTATTAGAGCTTATATCGATAGCCCCAATTACCTAGAAGTGTTTAAAGAAAGAACGCTAATGTTTGAAATAAATGTATCTGCAGAAAAAGGTTATGCCTGGGCATTTCCTAGTAAAGGAACACTTTTAAATATCGGTATAGGAGTACCGGTTAGTATTTTTAAAAAAGACAAATTAAACATAAATCAACTACTTGATAACTTCATCAAACAAATGGAAGAAAGAGGAGTCATTGTTGAAAATGTTAGGAAAGAAAAATCATATTTACTGCCGTTTGCATCATATCGACCATCAAATAATTATGAAAAGAATATTGCTCTTATAGGAGATGCAAGTTCAATGATAAATCCTATGAGCGGTGAAGGAATTTTTTATGGAATGGAGTCAGGATATTTACTTGCAAAACATACTTATGAAAAATTTCATAAAAAAGATTTATCAAATGAATTAAGAGCTTATCAAAAAGAATTTAACAAAAGGTTTAGAAAACATTATCTAAGCTGTGCTCTTGCAAGACTCATATTGCAAAGTCCATTTATGACAAGAAGGCTATTGAAAGTTGCTTCAAAAGATCAAGATACAATCGATTTTGTTGTTGAGTTATTATTTGATGAAGCTTATTTAACTTTAAGAGAGGTTTTAAAAATAGGGTATAAGTTTCTACTTCCAAATAAATTGCTTTCATATGTTGGAAAAAACTAAAACCTGAAAGAATTTATTGTTAAAAAAATACTAAAATAGGAGATAGGGCTTGTGAAATTTTTCACAAATAAGGAGATAATGTGTTAGATTGGTTGCCAGTTTTAATCATGTTTATTGTGGCATTAGGGTTTGCCTTAGTTTCATTAGGCGCTTCATACTTACTTTCTCCTAAAAAAAGTACGCCTGAAAAGTTAGCTCCATATGAATGTGGTATATTTCCAGAAGTTGAGCCTTCACAAAGGTTTCCGGTTAAGTTTTATATGGTTGCGATGCTTTATATTGTTTTTGATATAGAAATAATTTTTCTTTTTGCGTGGGCAACAAGATTTGATAGTTTGGGTTGGTACGGTATTGCAGCAATTTCAATATTTTCTTTTTTCGTGCTCGAAACTTTGTATTACGTTTGGAAAAAAGGTGTGCTTGATTGGAACATTCCAAGAAGGCAAAGATATTTAGATGAAAATTTACAAAGAAAGGTTGCATAGTGTTTTCTCCAGATAATATTTTTACTACAACCATTGATAAGGCTGTTCGATGGTCAAGAACACAGTCTATGTGGCCAGTAACTTTTGGACTTGCTTGCTGTGCAATTGAAATGATGGCTGCAGGAAGTGCTAAGTATGATCTTGCAAGATATGGTATGGAAGTATTTAGAGCATCCCCAAGGCAAGCAGATTTAATGATTGTTGCAGGTAGAGTGTCACAAAAAATGGCACCAGTACTTAGACAAGTCTACGATCAGATGACAGAACCAAAGTGGGTTATTGCAATGGGAGCATGTTCTTCAACAGGAGGAATGTTTAATAACTATGCACTTGTACAAGGCGTAGACCACATAGTACCTGTTGACATATATGTGCCAGGATGTCCACCGGGTCCACAATCATTAATGCATGGAATTTTAACTCTACATGACAAAATCATGGCAGGAGAAATTAACAGATGAGCGAAGAGATTAAATTATCCCCTTCAGATTATTTATCAACTGTTCAAGAGCTTAACCAAGATGGTTTTGAACTTATGGTCGATCTTACTGTCGTTGATTGGTTTAGAAAAAGAGAACCAAGGTTTGAACTAGTTGTTCAGTTTTTATCTACTTCTAAAAATGAAAGAAAAACCATAAAAGTTAAAATTAGCGATGAAGATTTATCAGTACCTTCAATAACTAGTGTCTTTCCAAGTGCAAATTTTTACGAAAGAGAAGCTTTTGATATGTTTGGTATAAAGTTTTCTGATCATCCTGATTTAACAAGAATCTTAATGCCTGATGATTGGGTTGGTCATCCATTAAGAAAAGACTATGGTTCTGGAAGAATTCCTGTTCAATTTAAAAATGCTCCAAAGGTAGATTAAATGAAAAGTAAAAACTCTAGAAAAGACAAAATAAAAAATTTATTTCAAAATTTTGATTTCTGGGCAACCAATTCAGAAGAAGGTGGTTGGAATATCTCTTCAACTGATGAAGGCTCACAAAAAATGTTAGAGACCGAGAGTGAAGAGCAAATAAAAATACAAACCGGTACAGATGTGCTCGACGATTTTGTTATTGGTGAAGAAACTGACGATGAAGAACGAATGATTGTCAATATGGGTCCTCAGCATCCTTCTACCCACGGTGTCTTAAGACTTCAAGCTGAGTTAGAAGGAGAAGTGGTTAGAAGAGTAAAGCCTGTAATTGGATATTTACATACCGGTATGGAAAAAACAGGTGAAGAACTCAATTACTTCCAAGGCCCAACTAACACTACAAGAATGGACTATCTATCACCACTTTTTAACGAGTTAGTTTTTTCATTAACTACTGAAAAATTAATTGGCATTGAAGTTCCAGAAAGAGCTAAAGCTATAAGGGTATTGATGACTGAAATGAATAGAATTTCTTCCCACCTAGTCGCCTTGGCAACTGGCGGAATGGATATCGGTGCTCTTTCAATGATGATTTTTGGATTTAGGGAAAGAGAATACATTCTTAACTTTTTTGAAAAAACAACTGGTTTAAGAATGAATCATAATTACATAAGACCCGGCGGTGTTGCTGCAGATCTCCCTGATGGTTGGCAAAAAGATGTAGAAGAGATTCTTAAAATCATTCCTGAAAAATTACAAGATTATGATGATATGTTGTTAGATAATCCAATATGGAAGGGAAGACTTAAAAATGTTGGAATACTTTCTACAGAAGAATGTTTGGCATATGGTGTGACAGGCCCGAGCCTTAGAGCGTCAGGTTTAAATTGGGATTTACGAAAATCACAACCTTATTCAGGAATTGAAAATTATGATTTCGATGTTCCAATCCTCAATGAGGGAGATGTTTTTGCAAGATGGAGAATTAAAGTATTAGAAATCTTTGAAAGTTTAAAAATTGTCGAACAGGCGATGCACAACATGCCAAAAGGACCTTATAAGATTCAAGACAAAAAAATAACACCTCCTCCTAGAAAAAGACTTGATGAATCAATGGAGGCTTTAATTCATCATTTCAAAATCTACACTGAAGGATTCAAGGTACCTGAAGGTGATGCCTACGTAGCAGTGGAGTCTCCACGAGGAGAGTTAGGTTGTTACATAGTTTCTGATGGTTCCTCAAAACCTTACAGAATGCATGTAAGAGGACCTTCATTTTGCAACCTTCAAGCATTACCTGTAATTATGACCGATAGTCCTATAGCTGACGCTGTAGCTGCTATTGCGTCTTTAGACCCTGTAATTGGAGATGTTGACAGATGACATGGGATAAAGATTTATTAGATAAAGCGAACAAAATTATTGAGCTTTACCCTCAAAAAAGGTCTGCACTAGGGCCACTTTTACATATTGCACAAAACAAAGACGGGTATATTTCTGATGATTCTGTTGAAGTAATTAGTGGATTAGTAGGAATAACTGAAGTGCAAGTCAAATCTGTTGCTAGCTTTTACTCAATGTACAAACAAGAACCAACTGGGAAATATTTGATAAGTGTATGCAAATCAATATCATGTGAGATTCTTGATTCAAAGAGTGTAATTGATGCAGTTAAAGATTTTACTGGTTTAGATAATAATGAAACTGATGAAGAAGAGTTGTTTACTTTTGAAGCAGTTGAATGTATTGGAGCTTGTGGAGGTGCTCCTGCTGTACAAGTTAATTATGAAACAGTAGAGGGATTGACACCATCAAATGCAATCAGTTTATGTCAAATGCTTAAAGATGAACAACCCGAATTAGTAAATGCTGATATATTACAAGAGAAATTTGGAGGGGTTAAGTCTTTTGATTGGGCTATAAAAGACACTAGTGGAACAATTGGTACAGCTCCAGGATTTCAAACTTTTGACACTGATGAGGTTTCTAAATGAAAGAAACAATTTTACTCACTAAACATATGCGTGATAATCCTAGCGATAGTCACTTATTAAATTCTTATGAAAAAAATGGAGGATATGAAGTCGCTAAGAAAATTCTTAAAAATGGTAGTCCCGCAGATGTTTTAGAAGAAATTAAGGAATCAAATATTAGAGGTAGAGGAGGCGCCGGCTTCCCTACAGGTACAAAATGGGGAATGTTAGTTGAGGACCAAGAAAGATATTTGGTTATTAACGCAGATGAATCAGAACCAGGAACTTTTAAAGACAGAATTCTGCTCGAAAGAGATCCTCATCAGTTAATTGAAGGAATTATATTAACCTGTTTTTCAGCAAACATTAAAGAAGCTTTTATCTATATTCGAGGCGAATATGCAAAACCAGCAAGAAGAGTTCAAAATGCTGTTGAACAAGCATATGAAAAAAACTATTTAGGTAAAAACATTTTTGGATCCGACTTTAGTTTAGATATCGTCGTTCATCTTGGAGCGGGTGCTTATATATGTGGTGAAGAAACTGCTCTGCTAAATTCACTTGAGGGAAGAAGAGGTGAACCAAGACTAAAACCACCGTTCTATCCTGCAGTAAAAGGTCTGTACATGAAACCAACATTGGTGAACAATGTTGAAACAATATCATCTGTTCCTTGGATTGTAAAAAATACTGGAAAAGAATATAACAAATTGGGTGTTGAAGGTTCAACTGGTACAAGAATATTTAGCTTATCAGGACATATAAACAGACCTGGTAATTATGAAATTGAAATGGGAAGTTCTTTTGGAGAGTTTGTAGAAACCCTCGGAGGAGGAGTTAGAAACAATAAAGACATAAAAGCTTATATTCCAGGTGGTGCTTCAGCACCATGGCTAAGAGGAGATCAGCTAGATATAAAAATGACAATTGATGATGTTGCGCAAAATAATTCTATGCTTGGGTCAGGTGCAGTTGTAATGATGGATGAAGATACTAATTTAGTTTCAGCTGCAAAAAGTATCGTAAGTTTTTTTGCTCATGAGTCATGTGGTCAATGTACTCCTTGTAGAGAAGGTACAACTTGGTTAGAAATGATTCTTGAAAGAGTTGCTTCTGGTAGAGGTAAAACATCTGATATTGAATTGTTACTCGATATATGTGACAATATATCTCCTGGACTTTCATGGCCTCCAAAAATGACAACAATTTGTCCACTTGGTCCATCCGCAGTATCACCAATTACATCTTTAATGAACAACTTTAGAAATGAAGTTGAAGCATTGATACCAACAAAAGTAAAAATATGACAGATAATGTGAAAATAAATGTTAATGGTGTTGAGATTCAGTCTGAACCAAACAAATTATTAATTGAAGCATGTGAAGATTCAGGAATACACATTCCAAGATTTTGTTGGCATAAAAGACTAGATCCTGTGGGAATGTGTCGTATGTGTTTGGTGGAAATTGAAACACCTAGAGGTAAAATGCTAGTTCCTTCATGTACAACAAATGTTGCTGAAGATATGGTAGTTGATACTGAGTCGGAAACTGTTAAAAAAGCACAAGAGGGAGTTCTTGAATTTCTATTAATCAATCACCCACTAGATTGTCCAATTTGTGATAAAGCAGGAGAATGCCCACTTCAAGATCAAACTATGGCTTACGGTCCAGGCGAGAGTAGATTTATTGAAGAGAAGAGACATTTTGAAAAACCAATAAATATATCTGAAATTATCTTGCTTGATAGAGAAAGATGTATTTTATGTGCAAGGTGTACAAGATTTTCTGATGAGATATCTGGAGACCCGTTAATTGAATTTATTCAACGTGGGAACAAAACACAAGTAAATACATTTCCTAACGAACCATTTAAATCTTACTTTTCTGGAAACACTGTTCAAATATGTCCGGTTGGTGCTTTAACTTCTACTTCATACAGGTTTAAAGCTCGACCATGGGACCTAAAGTCAACAACATCAACATGTACTGGTTGTTCTGTAGGGTGTACGATTGAACTAAACTCCTCACAAAACAAGATGCTTCGAATCTTGGGAGTTGATAATGAAGAAGTTAACCAGGGATGGCTATGTGATAAAGGTCGATACAATTTTGAATATCTAAATTCAAAAAATAGAATCTTAAATCCACTAATTAGACAAAATGATAGTTTTTCTGAAACAGGGTTCCAAGAAATTTATTCATATATAAAAAATAATGTCATCGAACAATCCAAAAAGGTTAAGTTTTTGATGGGAACAAATATATCAAACGAAGATATGTTGGCTTATAAACATTTATCTGAAACACTATCTGATGAAGTTGAAGTCTACCTAAATGATGATAATTTATTTGAAGGATTCTTTAGTGAAGATATTTCACTTGGTACAATTTCAGATCTCAATACATCAGACACAATAATAGTTTGGGCCGAAGATATTAAAGAAAACCTGCCAGTTTTGTACTTGAGATTAAGACAAGCAGTAAAAAATGGTGTAAAGCTAGTTGTTTTTGGACCTAATAACAAAACTTTAGAAGATGTTGCAACAAAAATATATG
>Ga0255768_10000737_pt1 | contig 33898 bp, 53 predicted proteins | sample 071ome_33_FD_179983 | JGI IMG/M metagenome (GOLD analysis project Ga0255768, IMG submission 179983) | Coastal salt marsh microbial communities from the Groves Creek Marsh, Skidaway Island, Georgia - 071412AT metaG (version 2) | ecosystem: Environmental > Aquatic > Marine > Intertidal zone >...
TGTAATTGACACAGAACGTTTTTTAGAACCACTAACAAAGATGGCATACGGACATAAACTAGGTCCTGGTGGACACCCACTTGAAGAAGGACATCAAGCAATAGCAAAACGAATGGAGAAATACCTCAATGAAAATTTTAATATGCGGACTACCGGGCAGTGGTAAGACCACACTAGCAGAACCATTTGCTAAACTAATTGGCGCTGTTCATATCAATGCAGATGCTGTAAGAAAAGAATATGACGACTGGGACTTCTCACCAGAAGGCAGAATGCGACAAGCAATGCGCATGCGGTATCTAGCAGACGGTATTATCAAAGCAGGTAAAATATGTGTAGCAGACTTTATTGCGCCAACACCAGAAGCACGTAGTGGCTTTGGCGCAGATTTCACAGTGTGGATGGACACAATTAAAGAAGGCAGATTTGAGGACACAAATAAAATGTTTGTACCACCTGCACCAGAAGAAATGGACTACCACGTTAGTGAGTGGTTTGATGATACACACAAAGAACTATTGGAAATAGTACAAAAATACATGAAAAGAAATGATAGTTGATATCTTAATTAAAAGCCTAATAGGTGGCGCACTAATAGGCATAGTTAGTACACTAGTACACAAGTCGCCAACACTGGGTGCGTTCTTAATGGGCATACCTTTTGTTAGTGTTATTACCCTACTAATGATGCACTATGGCGGTGTACCTTTTGAAACATTTAGAACATTTAGTTATGAGACTGTTCTATTCGTGGCATTAAGTTTAGTATTCTTTCCCATGTTTGTTTGGCTATATGGATTTGGATTTTACATAGCACTGGTAACTAGTGCAGTCATAACTGGCGCACTCATGTGGTCAGTACTTGAGGCAATGTCATAATGGTAAGTCCTAAAAGACATTTAGTAAAAGCAGTAACCTGGCGCATTATCGCCAGTACAACCACAGCGGCGATAGCATGGATGTTTGGCTTGCCACCAAAAGCAATAGGATTTGTCTTTTTAGTTGACTTAGTGATTAAGTTTGTGTTGTACTATGTACATGAGCGTGTATGGTACAAACACATAAAATACGGAGTAAACAATGAACGAACGGATTAATGGACTTTGGTGGAAGGCTCGGATAGGTTATAACAATCAAAGTTGTGATCCAGAGGTGTTGGAAAAGTTCGCCGAGTTGATTGTGCGGGAATGTATTGCTATTTGTCAAGATATAGATGGTGAAGATAACATTGATGCTAGGTCAGGTAGGCAAGATTGTGCTGTAGAGATTAAAGAACATTTCGGAATTGAAGAATGATCACCTACAGTACCAACTGGATGGGTCCTGTAAATATGGATTGGTATCGTAAGCGAAACCTTATCGTGACAAAGACTGTGGTTCAGAAAGAAGATTCTAAGTATACCAGACGTAAGAAGGGTGACATCTATGAGGTAGAGGAAGTTATCCAGCAATGGGCTGGTGGTCGAATAGATATTCGTGGTGAAGGGCTAGGTCCTTATGGTGATGAAGTAGGCTTGCCTATCATGCGTGGTGATTGTTACAGACAATTTAGTGATTGGTTGGATACCGTTTGTACTGAAAATGTTTGGACGCTTGAAAAATTGGTTGAGAGATATGAAACATTTAACCCTAAAATTATTTGGGCTGATGATGTGTTTGGAGATGTAGAATGATGAACGAACGAATCCGAGAACTTAAAGATAAACTGGAGAAGAATAATGTTTGATTGGCAAAAACCCACAACACAGATGCTGGGCCGTTGGCAACCTTGGCACGACGGCCATACAGCACTATTTAAAAAAGCCTTGTTAGAATCTGGACAAGTATGTATTATGATTAGAGATGTTGGTGGTGTAGTTGGTACTGATGTTGGTGGTAATAGAACTGATACCAAACAAGACGATAATCCTTTTGACTATGACACAGTAGTTGAAAATATTAAAAAAGGTTTGGCTGAACACGACTTTACATATGGTGAGGAATACATTATAATGAAAGTACCTAACATAGTCGACATCAGTTATGGGCGAGGTGTTGGGTATTCGTTCACTGAACATGATTTGGGTAAAGATATTCATGGTATCAGTGCTACCAAGATTAGGGCTCAGTTAAGAGCAGAAGGCAAATTGTAATGTTATATGAACTTATCTTAGTAACAGCAGTTGGAGTACAAGGTGTTGGACAGTATGATGATTATATAGATTGTGCTGTTGAAGCAGAACACTGGCAAGAACAAGGCGTACCTGCAGGTTGTGTACAAAAGATGACACCCGAAGATGCATTTGAAAAGTTTATTGGTATTTTAAACCATATGGATCAACTACAACAAGATGCATATCCGCCAAAGTCAGAGTTGAAACCAATACCCTGCCCTGAAGGCGCAGAGTGTATAGAATTAAAATAAGGAATATATCATGGGTATATCTAAAACACAAGAAGCACTTGCTAGGATTAAAGAAAAGGATCCGGCTACTCACGATGTACTACAAAACTTTTGGACACTTAGTTTCAAAGGCGGTATAACATCACTGGGTATGAATGCTCAATTAAATGACAATACTGTTAACACCGATGACCCAGATGTTAAGTTTGTCGTGGAGCAAATTCACTTAAACATTTCTAGTCAGTGATTGTAAATCAGTTTAGGTATCCTAACGATCTAAAAATACTTTTAGTGGAGGAATTTTTTCCTCCTGACTTGTTGACTGACTTACATGTAATGTGTAAGACTAGCGAAACAACTCCAGAAGATTGGCACTACGCTGATTGGACTACATTACGTAAGATACACAATGGTACAGGCGAAACTTACCAGAGGTTGGATGATTACTTACGTAACATTAAATTTTTAGATTGGGATCTAAACTACGTCGAGTCTAGTCTTTGGGCTGACTATGTAGGTTTCGGACCATTACTGCCACACAAAGAAGACAACGGCGAAGTACAAGGCCAGATATTTTTAACAGACACTACACATAAAATAAACGGTACAAGTATGCTGAACGATAATGAAGAGCTATTGTTTACTTTACCGTTTAGAGACAACTATGGCTGGGTCATGGAAGATTGTCAACAAACAATGCATAGTAGAGAGTTTGATGTTATACCCGATACTATAAGATACAGTTTAATATTTTGGCACGACTACCGATGAAAGACAAACATTTAAAAGCATACATGAAAACTGCACACGCATTTGCTGAGTGCAGTACAGCACGAAGACTGCAAGTAGGTGCTATTGTAGTTAAAGACAATAGGATTATTTCAATCGGTTACAATGGTATGCCCAGTGGCTGGGATAACAACTGTGAAATAGAAATAGAAAATGAACACTTAAAGAAATATCCTAATCCTCATCAACATCATATTATAGAACTTAAGAGTAAGCCTGAGGTATTGCACGCCGAAACAAATGCTATCGCTAAACTAGCACGTAGTCCTGAAAGTGGCGAAGGCGCCGCTATGTTTATTACACACAGTCCCTGTTTAGATTGTGCTAAGTTAATTTACCAAGCGGGTATTCGAGAAGTCTATTATGAACAAGAGTATAGAGATACTGCTGGTGTAGATTTTCTTAAGAGTTGCGAATTACAAATTCATCACACGAAGAAGCAAAGTTAGTTTCTAGCTCTCCCCATACATCAGCAACGAATTCATAACTAAAGAATCTATCGAAGTTGTAGTCTAATACTTCTTTCATTGCCATCATCATGTCAGTAAGTTCTGCTGTAGACATTTGACTTATTCTTGCAATTTCTTTTCCGATAACTTCCATACGTTCGATGTCATCTTCTATAGTATCGTAAGTTTCATCTATCCAGGGACTAAATGTTTTGAATCCGTAACTGCGCAAGTATTCTAAATTGTGTGCAGGACCTACTAGTACAAAAGGCATACGACACACAATGGGTTTAAATATTTTTTCAGTTAGATGTTTCTTACGACCCCAATAGCACGTTTCACTTACAACGTATAAGAATGTTTCCATACATTCGGGTATACAACTTATACTGTAACTTTGGTTAGGTATGAATTCTTCTTGTTTATAGTCTATTCGCAGTTCGCCTTTAATTTGGCTTATGTTACTAATTGCTTCTAACTTAAGATGATTTGGTATGTGTTTATGTTTGGATAGTTCTTGATTATAGTCGTTACCCATTGGACATTGTTTACTGTAACTTACTAGTCCTTGTCCTAGAATGTCGTGTTTGATAAACTCGTTTATTAGTAAAGAACGATACACTCTGTCATCACTAGTAAGTCTGTTAAATGAAATAAACTTATGTTTAAGTTTTCTCTCCTCTAATGGGACAAACTGCGGCCAGAACTGAGCTCCTCTAAACCAATCACTGGCAGCAAGTCCATGATGAAAGTAATAACAATCTAAAAAACGAAACCTTTCTAAGAAGTCATTTTTTGGATCACTATCTAATTCTGTGTTAAGTAGTATAGTCCAATTGAAACCGTCGGCGTGACTCCAATCTTGGTTTTCAACAAAGACTTTAGTGTTAAAAAATTTAATTAAAGGTTCTTGGTCATAACAGAATATGGCGCAATCGACATCACCTAGTTTTACAAATCTATTTTCTATGTCTTCTAAGCGAGTAGATCCAAACGGCATAAAATATCCAATTCTTGGATTACTAAACCGTTGCAATGCAAGGTGCCAGATGTTATCATAGTGATTATTAAGGTTATACATGTACGACGTATTTTATTTTGGGCCTAAGCCTTGTTTGTTTCCGCATGAGAAGTTTGCTGAATCGATTGAAGTTGCTGATCAGTTGAGTAAAACATCTTATTACTGGTATATTTATGGTGGGAACGATTACACAGGATTTAATTTCAATTGGATGCCAGACAGTTGGGATAGTCACAGACTTCATATATTTGGAGATCAATGGCAACGTTACGGCTATACGTTTTTTGTAGGAAAAAACATTGTACGTGACTGTCCTGATTTAAAAAATATAATACAATTCCAAGAAGAACAGCAGTGCTATAGATTACCCCATCCTCATTTATTTTCAATACCTGAAAATGTTGATATTGCAACAGTGGACACAACTTGGCACCATAATGTACTAGAGCCAGAGTTCACATATCACTTTCCTAGTCAACATCAACGTGCTAGTGGTGTAACATATGGACAAGGTCCTAACAAATTTAGTACAGCATTTGTAGTCAGTACACTAGCAACTACTACAAACTGGACTGTACCTGATGATGTTGAAGATGTAGACTACACTTGGCATCCAGATCCCACACAACCTCCTTTTGTATATGAGTTTGCAACGGAATATCAAAAGACCAGTGGCTTGTTATATACAGTACCTGGTGCTACAGATAAGAAGTACACTAGTATGACTCGCAAAGTTAAACGTAGAGCTAACACTGAAGTCTATTTGATAGACTTTATGACTGATAGCACTACTGCAAAGTTAGATGCATTGAAAAACAGAGGTTTGGATGTTAAAAAAACACGTTTTGTGGGCTCGTACCTAGACATAATCAAACGAATTTGCACCTCGGCTACCACAGAATTTATATGGGTAGTAACTACCTTATGTGATTACAAAGACTTTGATTTTAATTGGCATCCAGAAACGTGGCAAAGTACAATGTTACACGTATTTGCCAGCAACGAGCAGAAGTTTGGTGACACATTTTTAGTTAATGTTGCTGAATTTAAAGCACAAGCAGAACGTATTAAGTTGTTAGATTGGTATGATACCGTACACTATGTACCAGATGTAGTTGTACCGCGAGATCCTATGCCTACAGTCATATACGAACAAGATACACTAGTAGATGCTGTTAACGAATATAAATTCGATGACCCTTACGTGTTGTTTACCAAAGGTCAAGTTGTAGAACATACACCAAAATTGTGGGCAGTCAAAGACAGAGACGTACATACATTTACTCGCAGTAATAGTATTGCGCAAGTTCCGAGAGAAGTTAAGCAACACGTCAGTGAACAGATATACGATTACCCTAATATTAGTAAACACAAAACAGTTAACGATCAAAATCAAGATATTGTATTCATAAGTTATGACGAAATTAACGCAGATGAGAATTGGGATAAGTTACGCAAACGTTTTCCTAATGCACAACGACTACATGGTATTGAAGGCATGGAAAATGCTCTAATACGAGGAGCAGAAACTAGCAGAACTCCCTGGTACTATGCTGTATTTGCTAAAACAGAACTACATCCAGACTTTGAATTTGATTTTGTGCCTGATTACTTGCAACAACCCAAGCATTATATCTTTCATGCAGACAACCCTATGAACGGTTTGTGTTATGGACACATGGGCATTGTGATGTACAACTGCGACATGGTTAAAACTGCAACAACATTTGGGGTAGACTACACATTAAGTTTCAAACACGAAGTTGTTCCTATTGTAAGTGCTATTGCTAGGTTTAATACTAACCCGTATCAAACTTGGCGCACTGCATTTAGAGAAGGTGCTAAACTTGCACAATTTGGTTCGCAGTCTAAAGACTTAGAAACTGAATATAGACTACGCACATGGACAAAAACTGCAAAGGGAGACTATGCAGAATGGTGTACACGTGGTGCTAGAGACGGAGTAGAGTTTTATCGTAGTAATGCAGACAATAGTGATGCACTACAACAAGCCTTTTTATGGACTTGGTTACGTGAACACTTTACTGGATTATATGATAGTGTAGATGAACCTAACGAAGATAAGTTGCAACTTCGTCAATCAACGTGGCAACCTCTATAGCATTATTAACGTCACTGAGTGGAGTGTTTCTAGTAACTACACAATCTATAAAGTGATTAATTTCTCTTTCTAAAGGACTTACAGTCATATCAGGTGTTAAGCACTCTACTTCTAAATCAGTAAGACGTCGATCATCTACTGTTCCTGTGTAAACTGATACCATGTTAATAGTATCGTCCCAGACAATATGACCTTCAGTACCAATTACAGTCAGTTTGCGTACTCGTTCTGGCCAATACCAGCTACCTGTTATATTACAACTAATATCATTAAACTGTAAATTAAAACTTACATAGTCTGGCTGATTGTCATTATTAAAACTGTTGGCACTGACATCTTGTAGTTTATGTTTTGTACCTAATATGTTTTGTACAATACTAATGTCGTGTGGTAGTAAACTTAACAAAGGTGTTGTCTTAGTTTGGTATATACCCCAGTTAAGACGTTGACTTGAGATATGTTTAATTTTACCTATACGTTTTAGGTTTTGTTTTACCAGATCTAATCCTGGATGGTATAAAAAGATATGTCCGACCATAAGTATCTGGTCTTCTAATATATCACATAACTGTTCGCATTGCTCTAGAGTTTCTGCTAGTGGCTTTTCGATGTAACAGTCGAAACCACGTTCTAATAATGTCTTGGCTGTTTCAAAGTGGTCCCACAAAGGTGTTGCTACAATAGCACAATTGTAGTCTTTAGGGATATCGTCTATAGACTCACCATTCTTTATATCAATAATTACTGTATCTGATATAGACTGATTGTTAGACAAACTAGCCTGTATTTTGCTACCCCAGTAGCCTGCTCCTATTAGTGCGACTTTAACCATTCTTTTGTCAATCCTATAATTTTGTTTTGTTGTTCTTCAGTTAAGGTATGGTAACATGGCAAACTTACAATACTCTCTACAAGTTTATCAGTGTTTCTACAAACATCGTACGATAGAAATATTGGTTGCCGATGCAATGGTCCTCGATAATGAACATTAACACTCACACCATTGTCCTTCATGTATTCCACAAATGCGTCTCTGTCAGGCACTTGTATTACATAAACATAGTATGTGTGGTAACTGTCGGGAAATTCTAAAGGTGTAGGACATAAATCTTTAAGTTCTTGTGTGTATCTGTTACATATTTCACGTTTTTTAGTTAACCAAGAGTCTAAATATTTTAACTTAGATAGTACTACTAAAGCCTGAAAGTTATCTATTCTAGCATTGATGCCTTGTAGTTCATAGTCCCATTTGTTTTGACGACCGTGGTCTCTATACATCCTTGCTAGTTTAATTAAGTCAGCTCTGCCTGTAATACAACCTGCATCACCTGCGGCGCCCAAGTTCTTAACTGGATTAAAACTAAAGCAAGTTAAGTCTGCTAATGAGCCAACGGGCTTGCCTTTGTAACTACTACCAATACTGTGAGCCGCATCCTCAATCAGAAACAAGTTATACTTGTCTGCTATCTCACGTAATCTATCTACATCTGGTGTTTGACCGTAAATGCTGACATAAAGTATAGCACGAGTTTGACTTGTTATTTTTGATTCTATTTTGTTAACATCGATCTGATAATACTCGTCGATGTCTACAAACTTTGGTTTAGCGCCAGCCCATAATATGGACTCGCTTGTGCTAACAAAAGTATGCGGAGTTGTAATTACTTCGCCATCTTTTATTCCGCATGCCAATAATGCACATAATAGTGCGGTTGTTCCACTACCTGTACTTGCACATGCTTCTGCTCCTACATACTTGGCGAACTCTGTTTCAAATTCATCTACAATAGGTCCAGTAATGTAACTGGACGTTGTCATTATTCTTTCGTATGCTTGATCTATTTCTGTTTTTGCTTCTTGGTACTGTGCGTGTAAGTCTGTAAATGGTATCATGTGTAAATTTGCTTTCTAACTGTCTTTGCCACATACTCTACTTCCGAGTCAGTAAGTTCTGCATATATAGGCAAACTTAAAACTTTCTCACCTAACCAAAAAGTGTCAAAGTTTTGTAGTTCCCAGACATGTGTAAGTGGTTTACTATAGTGTATTTTAGTTTCTATATTCAATTTGTCAAGTTGGTCTCGGACCATTTCTCTATTGTTAATGCGTAAAACAAACTTGTGCCAGTTTTGTTCTTCCATACCAACAGCAGGCATAATAACATTTTCTTGTCCTATAATGTCTATGTAATGCTCTGCGATTTGTTGTCTACGTTTCTGCCAGTCATCGTAGTGATTTAATTTTACAATTAACCCAGCGGCCTCTGCTTCACTAATTTTACTGTTAGTACCAAACTTACTGTATCCTAACTTATTGTTATCACGCATACTACGTAAAATGTCTGCAAACACTTCATCGTCGCACAGTACCATACCACCACTACCGTAGTTGGGTAATGTCTTTGTGGGATCAAAACTAAGCACACTGAAGTTTCCAAATGAGCCACTTGCTCTACCTTGACTGCGTGATCCAAAACTTTGTGCGGCATCTTCAATGATAGTGTAGTCTTCTATACCGCACCAGTTAAGCGCAGTTAGTAGTTCTTCGTAGTTTACACAATTACCAAACAACTGTACTATGTTTATAATATAATGATCTTTAGGATCGCCTAACATACGAATTTGATCTAGACTTTTTGGCTCCATCAAACCGTTTGTTGTATTAGTCTTACACCAAAATACACTACCTTGGTCACCGTAAACACTATAAAAACTATTAAGTGTGGCGACGAAACTGTAGGGTGTTAGTATTGTAGTTCGATCCTTGCTTGTGGTTGCAATATTAATTAACCTATAACATATTTCTAATGCCTGTGTTCCTGAGTTAACTGCTACTGCATGTTTACGCCCTACACGATGTGCTATCATCTCTTCTAGCATCTGAACATAAGGACCATCCAGCATACGGCCCGAACTATAGACTTGGTCTATAGCCGCTAACAATTCTTCCTTTATGGATTTATACTGTCTTTGTAAACAGTTGAATGTTATTTTTGAGCCATGCATGGTATTGTTGTAGACCAATGTGTAAAGGTGTGCGTGTTTCGTTAGCAAAGTGTATATTAACTTTGTTGTTGTTTAGTCTGCCACGTCTTGGAAAAGTTTCGTCTCTGTCGTTAATGAGTATTTGTGCGTTTGGTTCTAAACGTTTAACTAACTTTGCACAATCCAATAAGGTACGTGCATCGTATTCGCATGCGGTTACATTGTAAGTTTGATTTATACCACCGCAGTAGGGTGCGTTTAAGATAACGGGTATTTGTTTACCTAAGTCTGCGACGTAAGTAAAGTCTAGTATTTCGTTTGCGCCATTAACTTTTACTTCTTGCCCACGCATTGCATTTAATAACATCTTACTTACAACACGATCTTCTACATCATATGGTCCATATACTGCACTAGGTCTAATAATTGTGTACTGTAAGCCATGTCGTCTATTATACTCTTTGACCATTTGCTCGCCCATGTACTTCATAATAGCATATTGCCCTTTAGGATCGCATACAGTATCTTCTTTGACTCTGTCGTCAAAGTCTCCGTAGACCATGCTTGAACTAAAGTACATGAAATGTTGTACTTGGTACTTTACACAAAGCTCTAGCATATTAACTAAGGCATCACACATAACGCCTGTTGCCTTAAGTGGATTTGCGTTTACTACTTTTTGTCTTGGGAAACTAGCAAGGTGTATAACACTATGTACACGATACTTCTTAAAGAAAGATTCAACATGTTCGAAGTCCATGATGTCACAATTATTGACTTCGTATCTCCCTAGTGATTGTCTTTGTTTGTGTAATGCTTGTAGTTGGTTTCTGTCTAGTACACCATAGTCTTCTTGGTTATCTAATACTATTGGTTCCCACTTCAAACTTGCTCGAAGCTCTCGAGATATCTGGCTACCTATAAAGCCATTGCCACCTACTACTAATACTGGAAGGTCTGTATGTCTAGTCATTTTTTCTTATCAATTCAAAAAACATTGCTTCTTCGTCTGTTAACGGTGCTTGTACTTCTATACCAATACTATAATTTAAATTATCATACACTAATGTTATCGGTCTGTTAAAATATTTTTTATATAGTTTACCATCATATGATTCATCCAACCACTTAACAAATTCCCAACCTGCATAACGTTCTAAGTCTGATTGGCTTTGTATGAAATATCCATGACTAACTACAAATCTGTGTATAACATACATTACACCGCCATTGGAGCAGAGATGGGCGGATGACTTTGATAGTTAATTAAATTAATGTGCTCCATCTTAATATCAAAGATGTCTTTGCTGTCGCAATCAATAATAAGTTTAGGTCCCGGTAAGGGATCCCTTTTAATTTGTTCGTGTACTTGATCTATATGATCGTTGTAAATGTGGGCATCACCTATTGTATGTACAAAGTCGCCTACCTTTAAATCGCAAGCATGAGCAATCATGTGCGTTAGTAGACTGTAACTGGCAATGTTAAATGGTACACCTAAAAACATATCTGCTGAACGCTGATACATCTGACAACTTAGTTCACCGTTGTTAACGTAAAACTGACTCATTACGTGGCAAGGAGGTAGCGCCATGTCATCTAACTCACCTGGATTCCATGCTGTTAGTATATGTCGTCTACTAGTTGGATCTCGTTTAATGTCACTAATAAGTTTTGTAACTTGATCAACTGAGTTGTTAAATTGAGTGTATTCAATACCTTTAAACTGTTTCTTTTCTAAAATAACTGGTGTGCGCCAGTCTCTCCACTGTACTCCGTATACTCTACCTAAGTCTCCATCAAAACGTGCTTTGGGTTTCCAGTAGTCTGCTTCTGCATTAGCAGTCCAGATAGTTTTCTTATCTGTGTCACGTGTACCGTGCAGGATCTCTGCTAGCCTACGTTCGTCATTACTGCCCTCTAAAAACCATAACAGTTCACTGACAACGGCTCGCCAAGCAAGCCGTTTAGTAGTTACAGCAGGAAATTCTTTACGTAGATCAAAACGCATTTGCAGTCCAAATATAGACTTAGTGCCTACACCTGTTCTGTCCTCACGTTCTTCACCGTTGATAAGAATATGATTAAGATGTCTTAGATACTCAACCATGGGATGTATACCTCAAAAGTACATTGGTTACCTTGTTTACTAGGACGAACTGTTCTACATCTTAAGTCTAAAAAGTAACTACGTAAGTCTAACTTTGTATCAGTCCTGTATCCACCTTTAAAACGTGTAACATAAAATTCTTTGATCCAAGGTTTTGCTTGCTCTAATAAACTTGGACCACCGATAACCCAAATGTCTCCAGGTGTTTTTTCATCTAGTTCACGCATTTTGTCTACCCAATTACTTCCCCATACATCTGCTTTTGGTGCTTTATAATATTTGTTACTACAAACAACTATATTGCGCCTATTAGGTAATGGATTAGGCATGTCTGGACTTTCCCAAGTCTTACGTCCCATTATAACAGTTTGATTTTTTGTGTTCTCAACGAACCACGCAAAATCTTCTTTACATGGGGGCCAAGGTAACTTGTTATTAAAGCCCATGCCACCAAATGCGTCTATAGCAAAAATAGCCTTAATCATAAATCTTTAAGTATCTTATCGGTATTGGGTTGAATCTGTGCTTCTAACTTATCGATGTCAACAAAGAAGTCTACGTTTTTAATTAAATCGTCCATCTTTGTCATTCTTTCGTTAAGTGCTGATTCAATGTCGTTATAACTCATTCCTTGATCAGTTAGTTCCTTCATCGAAAGTTCTACAACAGTACCATCAGTTAGTATGATATCTACTCTTTGAAGAACTTCGACAGGAACTTCTTTCTTATCAATTTGTCCGAGTATGTCTTCCCAATTTTGTTGATTATCAGGACTTAACTTTACGAGTCGTTGTTTTCTTGGCTGCTGGCTTTTTCTTGGCATTGGTCAAAGGGTCTAGTTTTGATGCTTCTTTTGTTAGTCTCTCTGCCTCTGCCAACATGGCTTTGGCTTCTACTTGCATACGTGTTGCTTGGTCTCTATAACCTTTGGCAATGTCTACATCTGTAAGAGCACCGTCTGCTGATGCTTGTACTCTTGCTGGTGCTGATCTTGTGTTAGCAGGTTCGCCTACTTCTCTTGGCTCTGCTTTATTAGGATCTCTTACACCCCTTTGTGCATCTAGCTCTGCCATTTCTTTAATGGCTTCTTCACCTGCTTCCATCTTCTTAAGAATTTCGTTTAGCTCATCTAAACGTACCTGACTACCTTGTTGTGGTGTTACAATAACTTGGTTAGTAGGAACCTTCTTAATCATTGCTTCTTCGTGTAAAGCACTTAATGCGTTACGACCATCAGCCATTGTTTGTCTAAATAGTGCATCACTAAACTCTTTAGCCTGTTGACCTACATCGCTCTCTAAGCATTTCATAACTTCGTCATGAATCATTGCTGGTAGTCTACCACTATATGCAACTAGTGCCATGTGTTCTTCACCTGGTACTGTTTTATATAGAATAACTACTCTTTCGTTGTTATGTCTTCCAACGTGTTTAATCATTGATTTCTCCTTAGTCTGGCTGTCCGCCTTCTGAATCTACTGGTCCTTGATCAGTAGAGGGTGCCGCCTGTGTAGTTTGATCCACAAATGCTTTTAGTTTACCGTAGAGAGTACCTACAGCACTCATCTCATCTGCTCTGATAGCGCCACGTGCTGTAACAACATCTAAGATTTGCATCATAACACGTAAGTCGGTCAATTGTAACCCTTCGGTAGGTTGTGCAACTTCAGCAGTCGCAGTTTCTTGTGTCCCCGGCTCTTGTTTGGGTGCTTCTGTCTTTTTGCTTTTAGGCATTGATTTATATCTCCATTAATTAATGTAAAGTTATTTAAAGTAGTATTGTACTATAGAAAAATTTCTATATCAAGTCAGGACGGCGATTTATTTGATTTATTACTAGTCCAAACATACTTGCTTCGCTTGGATTCTCAAATGCTACTTTAACGTACTCTTGATTAGTTACACTTATATTAGATATGCTGTAACGACCTTCTAAGTTAGTATAGATCCAGTCGTCGATATCCTTTATGTCACACCAAAGACCATCTAAAGTGACAGGTGTAAAATGCGGTGGGCAGAAATCCAACCGTCGGATTTCTAGTGCATTAAGAGGATTAACGATTCCGTGTTTTAACATACAAAGATGGGGGGACACAAAGTCCCCCCAGGTTGGCTACTACTAGTCACCTTTTGTACTCTTCGTACTGGCAAGTGATGCCGAATGGTGCTTCAACTTGATTGTTGCCTTGTACTACAAAAATTGTATCGCAGTAGTTAGGGTCGCCCCATGAACCGTATGGGTAACCATCAGTAAACATAATTAACTTCTTAGGCATGATGTCTCTGTCTTTGAGGTAGTCCCAAACACACATAAACTCAGTGCCTCCACCACCGTTGTATTGGTAGTCGTCTAACTCGTCAATGTTTTCTGGAGTAAACGTTTGGAAGTTGTATACCTTGGTATCAAATGTAGCAACATGAAGTTCGAAGTCCTCAAAAGACTGCATGATACCTTTAACTTCTGCGTGTTGGTCACGTAACATCTCATCTGTCATTGATCCCGAACAGTCACTCATAACCACAACGTCAATCTTTTGTCCTGGTATCATGCCTGGCAATATCGCATCAATATGAGCGCCACGTTTATTAGGACGAGTAAAACTGTAATCGTTCTTAAAACATGCCTCAATTTCCTGTGCAATAAGTTCACGCCAGTTGAGTTTAGGATCTGTCATAGTGTCAATCAAACGTTTAACACCAGCAGGCAAATTACCAGCACCACTTGTCTGTGCCGCAGTTAACATAGCCTCTTTAATTTCTTGTTTGATTTGTTCACGCTCAGCATCGCTCAGTACAGGTTTCTTACCTTGTTTACCTTCCTGATCGCCTTCACCATCGCCGCCTCCAGAACCTTCACCTTCGCCATCGAGGTGCTCGTCAATCATTTGATTAACAAGTTGTTCCAAAGTAACTTTGTCTACTTCATCGTAAAGTTTGTCATAGACTTCTTCCCAACTCATGCCTCGATATTTTGGATCCCACAAACAAGGTTTAATCATATCGCCTATGTTGTGCTGAACTAAGTCATCATTTACGACATAGTCTTGTGCGCAGTTAGCCAACTGTGGATCACGGTCACCACGACGACCTAAGTGGTCATATATAACGTGTAGGATTTCGTGCGCTAACAAAAACTGAAGTTCTGGAATAGTCTTAGTTTGAACAAAACGTGAGTTATAGTACAAACGACGACCATCTACTGCCGCTGTAGGACACCAATCATCAGCGTTAACCAATGTAAGTCTGGTTGCTAAGTTACCAAAAAACGAATGTTTTAGTAACAGTCCTACACGAGCAGTGATAAGATTTTCAATAGCCTCAGCATCTACTTCGGGATCAGTTGGGCCAAGTATTTCAGCCTGACCCAACTCTTTTTCAGCAGTGGCAGTCATTATTTCTTCTCCGTTGTTTTCACAACATACTTGCCATACCGCTTGTGGAACTCGTCAAAGCTCTTTAGTTTACTTGGGAGGAAAGGTAGCTCATATGTAGTAAGAGCAGTTCTAGCACCCATTACAACCAACTCAGTTGTAAAGTTCTCCATCATAAACTTAAAGAAGTTATCTGACTGTTTATACCAGTCATCCAGTGCCTTTTTATCGCCATCTACCTTGCGGTAAATGTCTTGTAGTTCGTAACACATACTAATTGTTAACGAGTACATAGCACTGATTTCCTTAGTCTCCAGTGTCTTAACCTTGCCGTTTAGAATATCTAAAGGCTTAGGCAACTGAGTACTAATCTTTCTATGTGCGTTAAACTTGAGTGCAATACCTTCGCCTACACAACCTGCAACCAAGTCCATTAAAGTTTCTTCGTCGTTGTCATCATTTAGGATGTCGCTAACGAAACTCCATGTACGTGGTGTTGCGAATGCTCTACTAGCATTTTTAGGATCAAAGTCAAACAAGTCCTGTTTAGCAAAACCAATGTAACCAACTACGTCTTCGTGTAAACGATTGTTAACTGCATACTGCTCCCAGGTCTCGTAGTCTGGTCGGATTTCTAAGTGAATAAATCTGTTAGCAAGCGGACTAGGCATTTTGTATGTAACACCTCGGTCACCTTCTCGGTTACCTGCCGCAATAATGTAAACATTGTCAGGCACTTTGTAGTGTTTACCTACACGCCTGTTCAGCACCAACTGATATGCACTAGCCTGTGTTGCAGTAGGCGCAGAGTTAATCTCGTCTAAAAACAAAAACCCAACGTCATATTGTTCTGCCTCTTCCTGACTAGGAAGTTCGTCTGGGTCAGCCCAAGACATCTTGTTTGATTCTTTGTTGTAGTAAGGAATACCTTTGATGTCAGTTGGATCGTTCTGTGCAAGACGCAAGTCCCATACACGACCATTCATTTCTTCAGCGAGCTGAAAGATACATTCTGACTTACCAATTCCTGGAGGACCCCAAAGCATGATCGGGTGTTTTTGACCACTAGCAAGACATGCCTTGATTGCTTTCTTAGCGCCTTGTAGTGTACTTGTTCTTGTTGCAATAGTTTCTGTAGTAGCCATCTACATCTCCTTTTTATTAACTATTCTTATAGTATAGTATCACTCGTTTCTTTTGTCAAACTATAGAACCTATGTGTATCTGCTATGGATTCTTCAAAGGCGTCGACCTCTGATTCTAACCTATCTTTGTATCTATGGATACGATCTCGTAATGCTATAACTTCTAAGGGCGTCATGTCGTTATGCATGTCGCTATCAAGTTCTCCCAAAAAATTAATCATTTCCAATACTTCGTTCATAATTACTCCTTACAATTTATCGAAACCTGTATGGGCAACGATATACTGGTTGTTTATTGGATCTTCAATAATGTCACCTATCGATATGTTAGGTAACCCAAACACTTCACCTTTCTTAATCTTGTGTACTACTTCATTAAGATTACAGGCAACAACGTTACTAGCCATTTTATAAAGTTTGCTGGCTACAGCCTGACGTACAGTATTTTTATTGAACCACATACTGCTTCGCTCGTAAAACTCTTTGTTGCTAAAGTCTTCGTGCGCCTCGTCTAATTGATAAACCCTAAATCTAAACATGATATCCCCTTAAATTGGAGTGGACGACAGGACTCGAACCTGCATTATACAGATTTGCAATCTGTTGCGTAACCATTCCGCCACGCCCACGTAATTTCATTAAGCCACCTGCCTTTCTGCAAATAGTTCATCAAAGCCACATGGTGCAACGATAAAAATTCTACCCTGCTCTGTAACAATGATGTCACCTACTGACAAACTGTAGGCACCTCTTGGCATACCACCTGTGTTACCTACGTGGAAAACATCGTCTAAGTCTTTAGCCTGGATGTCACCTACATATTTGTATTCACCACCAGCGTATGCTTTCTGAGCATCAGCAGGTGTAAAGAATTTGCTGTCCTCATCGTAGAACATAACATCACGTCTAAGATCGCTTTCAAATGGTACTTGGTAAATTTGGTAGTTTCTCATGCTTTTTCCCTCTTTTTTGTTAACGTATAAGTATATTATAGGGCCACTCCTACCATACGTCTACCAAAATCTAAAGAAAAAAGTCTTTATAAAACAACGACTTAGGAAAAAGATAGGATTTTATTGTTGTCACGCTCCCATTTTCGCCCTATTCTTTGGACTAATTCCACTGAAATATCGAACTCTTCAGCGATTTTATCCACGGGAACCTCAGCACAATACATATCGAGAACGTCTGCTTCTAACTCACTAAAATAATTTGACATGCTGTCTCCTAAATTAATCAAAAAGGTTGCCACGAGCGGCATAGTAATCATAGTCTTTAGAGTTGCCATCAAACCAAGCAAAAGGATGATAACCAATTTTATCCATAACCTTACGGTTCATCCAAGTCATATGACATCCGCCATACTCCTTAGCCTGCCTGTCAGTTACTTTATAAATCTTATCGTCCACTTTAAACTTCATCATAATGGTCTCCTAAAATTAAGGGTTGGGTCTTTTGGCTTCGTACCCAGGAAGTACTGGTTTCATAGTGTTGTGTTTCGTCTTTCCAATATATTGGAAAGTATTCGGTGTATCTGCTTACCATAGTCTGTAAACAAGATACCCTGGTTCCAAACGTAATGTTCTACGTCCATTTCGTTTTGGAAATTCTCACCTTCAACGATCCAACGATATGCTGTTGGCTCATCACCTGCACCGTTGTCGATCATTCGATCAATATAGTCTTGAAAGTTTGCAATACATCTAGCCTCTTCCAATTTTTCTTGGCTACATTTAAACTCATACTGCTCAGTACAAAGATCCCATATTATTTGTTTACGCTTAGGATCTGCTGTATAGAACGGATCGTCCTTAGCAGGGCGGAAACCATAAGCATCTTTATGGAAGTCTGAGTAAAGTTCGTCGCTGTATGTGTACATATCAAATCCCTCAATTTGTTGTGTCAGTATCGTTATTATAGGATCACTCGGATCATACGTCAACTCTTTTTTTAAAAAAAGAAACGTAATAAAATCAATGACTTAGCCGAAGAGCTTTCAAATAATTCTGTAGATTATTGTTGTTTAGGGTAAGCATTAGGGTATCTTCTTCAGCAAATACCTCTATACTTTTGTATGAGCTTATGTAGAAGGGGTACTTGAATAGTCTATCCAATTCTAACATAATAGCAGGAGTAATCCACTCATCGAACTTGTGAGTAAACTGTTGGAACTTTAGTTTCTTTAAGGCCCTGTATGCTTGTACACTTAGACGCATACTAGATTTATTAAGAGGATTGACCCATGCGTGTATAGGTTTAAGTCCTACTTCTTGTTGTAGGTATTCCTCTATTTGCAGTTTAAGGGAAGACTTGCTCACCAGCCTTTAGTAGTACAACACTGAAGTCTGTTGTGTTGAACAGTTTGTTAAGTTTCTTTGCTAGGTTAATAGCATGCCCTGGATTTGAGAAACTGGTCTTCTTATATTTGGGTCCAGGATAACTGACCAACATATTTGCACTCTTTAAGTTGATAGGTTGGTTAGCATAGTAAACAGCCCATATCCCTTCTGAGGCTATAATCTGTTCACTTTTATAATTTTGTTTATTGACGTGCTCAAGTATTACGTCTGGCTTTGGTCTACTCATATAATTATTTATGCCTATTATATGCGCATATTACCAACTACCGCCATCTACACTTGCTCGAATTAACTGTTCTTGCGGTTCTTCCGCTTGACGTTTTTCTAATTCTGCAACTCTAGACATCAGTTCATATATCTCACTATGTAAGCCTTGAGCTTCTTGTTTGGATAACACTACTTGCTTATTAGACCCAGTGTTTAGAACTTGTATTTTGTTGTTTAATTGTTTGATATAGTGAGTGTTCATATAAATATTGATATCCTTCCTTGTATTACTTATATGAACAAAAAGTTAAACATTTCATTTTTGAATCAGGCTATCGATCCAGGTATGTACAAATACTTACTGGGCGACGAGTTACTAGCCAGCGAAGGGATTACAAGAAGAGGTACCTGGTGGGTCAACCCAGCATTACTTTATCTTAAAATGTACTATGACAAGAACAGCGATTTTGGAGATTGTTTTGAATGGCATCAAATATATCCTAGATTTCGTAGTGAAGAAATAGAAGATTACCCTAGGCAAATCGTTGAAAACAAAACTGATATTTTATGTATAGGTTTATATACATGGACAATACCTCTAATAGAAGAAGTAGTTGCTAGAGTTAAGAAAGAATTACCTAATATTATTATTCTTGCAGGAGGTCCCGAAGTTGCAGTACACAATGATCCTCAGTGGTTATTAGATAGACCATGGATAGACTATTGTGTATATGGTGACGGACAGGTTCCAATGACTAAACTGTTAGATTCTTTTGTTCAAGGGACAAAAGTTAAAAAGGAAGAAATGACCAACGCCGCTTGGATTGATGATCAGGAAGGTTTAGTTGTAACTCCCAATCAAATTTTCAGAGACAAAGAATTCTTTGAGAGAGGTCCTTGGTGGTATGGCAGAAAGTATGTAAAAAAATGGGTAGAGTATGCAAAGCGAATGGGATATGGTTTCACAGTAAATTTTGAAACTTCTAGAAGTTGTCCTTATAGATGTTCATTCTGTGACTGGACTAGTGGGTTGCACAACAAAGTTTCAAAATGGAATTTGTTATCTTCACTTAAAGATTTAGCGTTCTTTGCGAAGTGTGGTCTTGAAACTGTTCGCATAGCTGATGCTAATTTTGGTCAGTGGGCACAAGATTTGGATATTGCTAAGTTTATAATAAAATTAAGAAAAAAATACGGAAAAGAGGTTCTTAATCAGTGCGAAACAAACTGGACTAAAATGAAGAAAGATCGTGCATTTGAGATAATGGACTTATGGTTAGAGAGTGGTATGTATGCTTCTACTATTTTTTCTTACAGTTTTCAAGATTTAGATCCAAAGGTTTTACAATCCATTGATAGGCCTGAAATACCTTGGCAAGAACACAGACAGTATATCATTAACCAAAGAAATAAGTTTCCGACCATTCGTTCGCAAGCAGAATTTATTGCAGGGTTACCTTATCAAACTGTGGAGGGCATGCTGTATAATACCAATGAAGCCTATAAATTAGGTTCCAACCCAGTTTGGTATCCATGGCAGTACCTAGCAAATGCTCCTGTTAGAAACGAGAACTACAGAAAGAGATACGATATACGCATCCATGACTGGGTCATGCCTTATTCTGTTGTAGAAAAGAACAAGAACCAAAAACCATCTTTTGCAGACTACACATTGTGCTGGAGTTATGCTAATGGATTTGAAGAGGCACTTGTATGCTTTGTTCTTAAATGGACATTAATAACATTGTCAGAAGGCGGACAAGACATGCGTGATGTAACAGGACCAACCTATGGAGAGAATACAGATTTTCTTGATAGAGTGTTAACAATACTTGATAACAAACTTTACAACGTTGACTTTATACAGTCTTTCGCAAGACATGCGAGATCGTTAATGTTAGGTGAAACAAACGAAGCATATTTAGAAACTGATGATTTTATAATTAATATTTTTCATCTTTCCACTACGATAAAATGGTATGACTACACCGAACTGGAGTTAATGGGCGGAGTTGATTTTGAAAAATATGAAGATATGTCAGAAAAAGAAAAAATTACATTAGCGTCGAGTCTAATTAGAGAACAGTGCAATCCCCGAGAGTTGGCACATGCATAAAAAACTTAACATATCTTTTCTTAATCAATCTATTGACTCTAGAGTTTATCGATGGCTATTAGGTGAAGAATTTTTAGATAGAGATGTAGATATCATAGGTCAAAGAAGAAAAGGTACCTGGTGGGTTAACCCAGCATTACTTTATCTTAAAATGTATTACGATAAAAATAGTAAGTTTGCAGACTGCTTTGAATGGCATCAAATATACCCTTGCATGTACCAGGAAAGCGCCACAGAATATCCTAAACAAATTATTGAAAACAAAACTGATATTTTATGTATAGGTTTATATACATGGACTGTGCAATCTCTCAAAGACATTATTGCTGAAGTTAAAGAAGCATTGCCTAACATCATAATTTTAGTAGGAGGTCCTGAGGTTGCAGTACACAATGAACCAGACTGGTTATTAGATAGACCTTGGATAGACTATTGTGTGTACGGAGACGGTCAAGAACCGTTAACTGAATTATTAGACTGTATTGCTCAAGGTACCACCCCTGACAAAGATAAAATAACAAATACTGCTTGGGTTGATGACGAGCATGGTCTAGTTGTAACTCCTAATAAAATTTTCAAAAACGACGAGTTTTATAGTAGGGGACCATGGTGGTACGGCAGAAAGTTTGTTAGAGAGTGGATAAAATATGCAAAAGAAAACGGGTACGGCCTACAAGTAAGTACTGAAACTTCGCGAGCCTGTCCTTATAGATGTTCATTCTGTGACTGGAATAGCGGATTACATAATAAAGTTTCCAAGTGGTCGTTGATGTCGTCTTTGAAGGATTTTGCTTTTTTAGGTAAAGCTGGTGTGCAGAGTTTTCGTATGGGTGATGCCAACTTTGGTCAGTGGGCACAGGATTTAGAAATCGCAAAGTTCATAGTAAAAATAAGAAACAAATACGGAAAAGATGTTCTTAATCAGTGCGAAACAAATTGGGCTAAGATAAAAAAAGACCGTGCGTTTGAAATTATGGATCTGTGGTTGTCAAACGACATGTACTCTTCTAGTGTTTTTTCATATAGTCTTCAAGATTTAGATCCAAAAGTTTTAAAAGCAATCGCTAGACCTGAAATACCATGGGAAGAACATAAAAAGTTAATTGTTGAACAAAGAGCAAAGCATCCTCAGATGAGAGCCCAAGCAGAATTTATTGCAGGGTTACCTTATCAAACTTTAGAAAACATGTTGTTCAATACCTACGAGGGATTTAAAATGTATGCGAAGCCAGTCTGGTACCCGTGGTCATATCTAGCAAATGCTCCTGTTAGAAATGAAGACTATAGAAAGAAATATAACGTACACATTTATAATTTTAAAGTTCCTTACTCTATAATAGAAAAAAACAAGAACGAAAAGCCAAATTTTGCAGAGTATAAATTATGTTGGAGCCATGCTGATGGGTTATACGAAGCAGTATTATGTTTTGTTTTTAAATGGATGATACCTATCTTTGCCACAGGAACAACATATGGAGAAAATTCAGACTTCCTCGATAGATTATTAACAATATTTGATAATAAAATTTACAACGTGGAATATGTGAGATCTTTTACCAAACATTCAGAGATGTTGCTGTCTGGCGAAACAAACGAAGCATATTTAGAAACTGATGATTTTATAATTAATGTTTTTCACCTGACAGATACTATCGAGTATTATAATGCTGGGAACCTAAAAAAGATAGGAGGCCCAAATATTATGAAATATAGACATCTAACTGATGAAGAAAAGATCAGTTTAGTAGCAGATAGAATTAGAGAACAGTTTAATCCTCAAGCGTCGACTTCAGAGGCCCTTCAAATTCATTACGCTCCAGTAAAATAATTTTAGGACAGAAGTGCAACTTAGTCTTTTTACGTTCCTTGACTAGATAATATCCTGCACAATAAAAACTACGTGACTTTTCTTCTTTAGTAAACACTGGAACACCTAATTTTACATGCCATAGAGGATTATAAGGAAAATACTTTCCTGTGGAATATCCATACACATCGTGTTGTTGTTCTTGTTCCTTGGGTGCTTTATAAGTTTCGAAACTGATGTTGTGTTTGTCTTTTAGTAGTTTCACAGTTGCAAATCTTTCTTCTTCGTTGTTGTGCATATATGTCAATCCGTAGTCGCTAGATTTCACTGATCCTACTTTGACGTCACCGTCAGTTACTAACCAAAATTTGTTTTTTACTATAGGTGTTGCTTTTAACATTATTGAGTCCTTGTGTTAATGTGTTCATTATACTTGAGTTTTTCTTAGAAATCAACTACAATTTATAAATGGATTATTCAAAATTACCAGGTACAGTAGTACATACGTTCGATATGGGAGATGTTGAGGATCCCTACCTATTTGCGGCTCAACCTTTATTTGAATGGCAAAATACTGATCAAGGCAAGTGGGTCATGGAACATGCTCTAGAACAACCAACGTTTTATTGTAGACCCAACGACTGGATGGGAACTCGTGTTATAGTGACAGCACAACTGTCAGAAAAGGATCGACTTTTCTACGAGTTGAAATACGTCAAATAAAAAAGCCGCTTACAGTTCAGCGGCTAATTTATTACTATTCTTTCTCAGTCCAGATGCAAACTTTGCAACTGACTTTTTAATGTCATCCGGTAGTTTTTCTTTATAGAGTCTATCTAAGAACTCGATAGTCTTATCTCTATTTTCTCTGAGTAGTGCGTTTTCTTTGTAGATTGAATACTCGATGAAAGGATTCATAATGTTATTTTTTATCTCCTGTTATGTTTGTGTTAATAGCACGTATATACTCTGTCATGACATGATCGTAAACGCCATCAAATGGTTGTCCCTTTTGAAATGCTCTTTTACGTCCACGTAGTTGATCTTTAAATCTCTGCCACATACCGGTCTTTCTAATAAAGCCATAGCAGTTAAAGTAACATAAGTTACCTTGGTGTTTGTACAGCATAAATGCTGGTGGAACTTTAGGCACTAGGTCATTGTTGTTAACACAACGTACATGTTCCATGCCTTTTACGAACGATAGCCATTTTCTATTACCTACTCTAGGTGATCCAAACGTGTATAGTTTCTGAAACTCACACTTGGTATCAACTATTTTACTGTACAATCTTCCTGCCGCAATCGTTGCCATTGCGCCACCTAATGAATGTCCGCATACGTATAAGTTCTTACTGATTCTCTTTCTAGCAAGATCCGCTACAACAGATCCCCATACTTTATCTACTTCGCCTTGGAAGCCTTGGTGTACTCTGCCACCAGTTGGTTCTGGATCTCTTAATGCGTTTAAGTCAGCAAATATGTCTGACTTCTCTTTTGGTTCTGTCCCTCTAAATGCTAATACACTTCGCTCTTTGCTATCTAATAGATATGCCTGTGCCCCATTCACATCATAGTATTCGACGACTTTAAGTCCGAGTTCTTTAAATTTAGGTGTTGATTCTTTAGGATCGAGGTAGGCGAGCTGTGCGCATTTTGCGAAAAAATGTATTTCGTTTGCGTCCATTGAAAAAGCCCTCTGTTCGTTGTATAAACATATTTATTCATACAACACACAAAGGGCTCGTTATAATAAAAAAGTTACTTTAAGGTTAGAATCCAATTGATAACTTTAGTTGCGTCCTCTTGACTGACTGGGTTAGGTGGCATTGGGATAGGCCCCCAAGTACCTTTACCGCCTTTAATAACTTTGTTTACTAGGTACCCTATGTCTGCTTCTGTGTACTTTTTGGCAACATCTTTAAATGCTGGACCGACTAGTTTCATATCTACTTTATGACAGGACAGACAGTTATTTTGTTTAGCAATTAGTTCACCTGCTGGTTTTACATTAGCACCAGACTGTGGTGCGGCTGTGCCTGTAACACCTGCCTTAGATAAAATAGGGATCATTACTATTCCTAGTAACGCTAGGCATGCTACAAAATAAGTTGCTCTTTTCATAAAACTCTCCTTTTTGATTACCTTGGTGCTTGGCGGGTCATAAACAATTCTACGCATTTTGTTGGTTTAAAGTATTCGTTTACTATCTCCTTAACTGTATTTACGTCGTAAGGTTTGCAACTGAATACGTCTAGATATAAGTCTCCAGTACCGTCAATAAAATGTGCTGTGATTGTGCTAGTTACAATAACTTGTACTGCTGTTATACCTGCCTTGTCCTCTTGATCCATAGCAATGTATTCTACATAGGGCTCGCCGATAGGCACCATGTCAATGCGTTTAACAAGGTCTTTAATAAAACGTGTTACTACTTCTTTGCTTTTTATTGCATTACGGTCGCAACCAGTAACATCATAATGATAATGATAACCCCAAGTAGTTTCCATGTGTTTCCTTAATTGTATGGATCGTAACCGTCATTCATGTCGGTTAGGTAATCACTATAGATTTTACCATGCTCTTCTGCATACGGGCTATAGTCGTCGATAGTTGTTGCAGTTCTAATCTGTTGTTCAGTCCATTCAGGCTGGTTCAACTTCCGTTCTATCTTGGACAACTTCTCTAATACTAAGTCCATCTTCTCTTCTAATGTCATTTAGTACCCTTTCCCTGTTGAATTTATCAAATGCTTGTTCGAAACCTTCTTCTCTTAGGTATACTTCTTCCATACGCCAAACACGACGACCGAATTGTTCAATCACCGCATCGTGTTCTTCGTCTCTTAATAACATTGGGGGTAAATGCCCTTTGCAGATATAAAATAGCCTACATGCTTCTTTAAATTTTTGTTTGTTCATTTTTTGATAAGTGTGTCGAAAAGTTGCAAGTACTTATCATGATGAACAATAAACGTGCTGTAATGCAATATTTTTAAATCCACTCCTCTAAGTTGTGTATAACACTTTCCAAACTTTTACCTGTAGTATCACCGCCGTAGTTATCAAGGTCTTGGTCACCGTAGGTAACGCAATCAATAATAGGACACCAGTCGTTGATAGAGGTGCCTGTTAGTCTAAGTTTCGTGATATCAAAAGGTTCTGTTAGTTCTATCTCTGCTTCAAAGAACGTACCTTTTTCTACACTACGTGTATGAGCAACATACTTGCCGTTCTTAATCCACTTATTAACGCTGTCGGTGTCGTCAATATCTGCTTCGTAGTCCCAACTCCAACCTACTCCCAATCTTTCCAATGTTTCTGTGTCTGTAGCAAACTCGATGACTTCCACACCGTTCTCATCTAGTATTTGAACTTTTGTATACTCACCGTGTTCAGCACCCCAACAACGTCCTATGTTATCTATGTCCGACCAGTCATATAAGTATTCACCTTCTTCACTCATAAGTGGATGGTCACTGGCTTTGTGTCCTTCACCTGTCCAGTCGTCTAAGTCTTTCCACATGACTTCTTCCCAGTCTAGTTCGTTATCTGCCATATACTTGACAGCATCTTGATTAGGGATATGACCAAAAGCATGTTCTACACCGTAACCCCATATTGCCATGGTGTACTTGCGTGGTGTAAACTTAAGAACTTCTACTAGTTTTTCTTTCTCTGCCAATGTTGCCATGTCATGCCTCTTATAAAATTAAAATGGTGTCCTAGAACCCCGCCAACTTTCTAGGACCCGGATAGCCGTTACACTATCCGCCCGCGGTGTGATGCTTGCGCATCGTTATTCTGTATAAGTTATTATAAAGTCGTTATTGAGGATTGTCAATAATTTTGGTAATGTTGAAAGCCGCATCGAATGCTATAACTAATCTATTTTTGGTAAAATTTAGCACTCCGCCATGGTAAATGTAACTAGGGAACAAGAATAAGTCTCCAATATTAACTTGAAAAATTTCAAGTTTTTTATTATACTCAGTTTCGTTGACAGGTAACCACCAACAGAAATTCATTTGTTCGTAGTTTGGATTCTTAAAGGTTAACCCACTACTGTTCAAATCAGCATGTATTATTAATGCTCCCGACACAGCACCCAGAGGATGAACATGCGGTATAAGCTCGCTATTTTCATTTTGTATATTAAACCAACTGTTAATGATTTTGGTTGGTGCAATACCAACCTTTTCTGTATACCGATCAATCGATGATTGAATATCTTGTTCAACTTGCGGATAGTTTTTTAAAACTTGAGGATCGTTGACTCTGCTAGTTGTTTTAGCATCCCCCGTAATAGTATTATGTTTGACAGCAGTATCGTCGTCTTTAAGATGGTTGAATATTTTTTCAGCTAAAGAGTTGTCGATAAAGTTCTGTAATCTTACTACTGGTATGCTAAAAAGATCAAATTGTTCCATATTAATCTATGTTATATTCTTTAGTGTCAAAATACTTGTAGCATGCATCAAATACAATACACATTCGATTATTTGAATTATTAAGTACACCGCCGTGCTTAATATATCCTGGAAATAAAAACAAGTCTCCAACTGAAACTTCAAATACTTCCTTTTGAACTGTGTACTTACTTGTTGATTTCTTACCCCACCAACATAAATCTATTAAATCATACGATGGGTTGTCAAACGATAACCCACTACTGTTATCTTCAGCATTAATATATAATGCTCCACTGATAGCACTTAATGGGTGAGTGTGAGGTGACAATTCACTACCTTTATTCTGTATATTATACCAGCTATTTAAAATTCTAACCGGTGCTAGTCCAACTTGGTCAGTATAATGTTGTAATGCATCAATAATTTTTTGTTCTAAAGCAGGATAACTTTTTAATACTTGAGCAGTTTCGCTCATATTTGTTTTTGCATCACCTAAAATATAGTCATGCGATATGCTACTACTGTCGTTAATTAATGTTTTAAATATTTCCTTCGATTCTTTAACACTAATGAAGTTTTCGTACTTTGCGATGGGTGTACTAAAAAGGTCATAGTATTTCATTTAAAATCCTCTATCTAAAATCTTGAATAGTTTATGTTTATATTCTTTTGTAAAAGCATCTTTAACACGCCTTAAGAATTCCATATCAAGTTCTTTGAACAACGTTTGACGTAAATTATTAAATGTTATATCTTTATTAAGATTATGAAAAGAATGCATTCCTAATGACCATAAACCTTCTAAGAAATAGTAATCGCTTGCTTGTGCTCGTTGATAAAGTGTTAATACATAATCGTATGCATCTTGAAAAATCCAATGTTCGTTTTGCCAGTTTAAACTTACGTTGTCAAACATATGAGTTCTGTTTAAGTAACTTACTTCTTTGTATCCGTATTTGTGCCACTCTCGATCAAACTCACTGTCATTTTGAAAAGTGTTTGACTTTTGAATCCTAAGTGCTTGCCAACTAAAACTATTTAATGGTATTTTTCCACTAAGTAACTTCTCAGCAGTATCCATACTAGACTCTCTTGGCTCATAAGGTAAACCAACAATAAATGATCCGTGTTTACTGATCTCTGGATTATGCAACTCCATATACGACAGTGTGTCTAATAATTTTTCTCTGTCCTGTCCTTTACCTACTACTTTAGCCGCATCAGGGTGCATGGTTTCTATACCAAAGTGACATGCCCTAATGCCTATTTCAGACAGCATAGGCAATGTTTTAGGATGTGCGTTTATTAAATCTAATCTTAGGTATGCCCATAGTTTTAACTGTTTGGGTAAACTTTGTGTTATGTTATGGATATGTTCTAGTTTTTCAACATTATCATTGAAAGTGTCGTCAGTTATCATGTAATTGGTTATGCCAAAGTCGTTATAGACTTGCATTAATTCTTCACGCATTACATCATACTCTTTTACATAATCAAGTTTCTTTTTGCCTGTTAGCATATGAGCACAAAATTTACACTTGAAAATACATCCACGTGCCATCTCTATTGGAAGAACTCTGTAATTAACTACATCCTCAGGTAACCATCGCATGACATCTGTAGTAAAATCGTATGCTGGAGCCAGTTTATCATTTATAATAGTAACACCATGAATGTTTTTAAAACTATTTCTAAGAGACGAGTTGTTATCTAAATGATTCATCAAGTTAACAACACTGGTTTCTCCGTACCCTATAATAGCATAATCTATATTTTTATTTTTTATGTCTAGGTGAGACTTTGTTCCACCAAGAACTATTTTAACGTCGGGATTACGTTTTTTAATTTTATCGATTAAAGAATTTTCAGACAGCTCTTGGTCCTGATGTACAAGGCTGTCGTTTTCCACCCACATAAATGTTGTACTGAAACCAACAAATTTAGTATTAGGGCCTATACTATAAAAAAATAGTTCGTCTAACTGTTCGTTGCTGAAAGTTGTTATATTACTAACAACTAAACATTTATACCCTTTGGTACGCAGGACATGAGCGCATTTAAATGCACCAATGGGCAACATACTTGTGGGGAGATAGTCGATATGATCGGTTAGGAAAACAGCATCGTACATCTAATTATTTATAGGATGGCACGACTGTCAGGATTCGAACCTGAGACCCTCTGCTTAGAAGGCAGATGCTCTATCCAACTGAGCTACAGCCGCTTTATAAAGTTGGTACCTAGGGCCGGACTCGAACCGGCACACTCTTGCGAGCGAGGGATTTTAAGTCCCTTGTGTCTACCAATTTCACCACCCAGGCATCTCTTATAAAACTTGGCGATGCGTATGGGACTCGAACCCATGACCACAGCCGTGACAGGGCTGTATTCTAACCAACTGAACTAACGCACCTAGTTCTGGCATTCGGTACGGGACTCGAACCCGTGTTGCCGCCGTGAAAGGGCGGAGTCCTAGACCGCTAGACGAACCGAACATATTACTTTGTATTGCAAATCTGTGTTATATCTTCTTGTTTGATAAAACTAACGCCCTGCCAGTCTACGTAATCTTCTGTACCTGGTGGGATCAAATAAATCTTAATCATGTGCCCATCCTTTCCACCTAGTGCTACTGTTGATAGTGCTACATGAACAGGCTTTGTGTCTGGAAAGTTTTCTGGTGAACAGTCTACAAAGAACAACATTCTACGCATATGAACTTCAGTGTTGTTGACATATGGACCTCTGATTTCCCAGTAGGCTTCAAAAAAGTCAGGCTTGCCTAGAACTTTTTTAATCTCCTGATGCATAAAATGTAGTGTATCAGTTGGCTCATGCACTTGTAACGCAGGATCTTCAATGTATTCCTGTCCTTGGCTCTTCTCTTTTGCACCTGCTAAGTGACTGAAGAAAATAACCCAACATGCTATGATTACCGGCACAACATACAACATAAATGTCTTGATTTTCATTTGAATGTCCATATTTGAAATTTGGTGCTGACTCCCGGATTCGAACTGGGGACCTGATGATTACAAATCAACTGCTCTACCAACTGAGCTAAGCCAGCGTCTCTTTATTTACAAATAATTATAACGTCAATATTTTTTTATGTCAATTCACTTTGGCGGAAGCGGAGGGATTCGAACCCTCGATACGGATCAACTCCGTATAACGCCTTAGCAGGGCGCCGCCTTCAGCCTCTCAGCCACACTTCCGGGTTGGAGCGGATAGTGAGAATCGAACTCACATTGTAGCGTTGGCAACGCCACGTAATGACCATTATACGATATCCGCTTATTTTTCTACAAACGCTCTTTCAAACACATACTCGCCAGGTGTACGTAAAGTACCTTCAGTCATTCCTTTACTTTCACACCAAGCCATAATATCTTCATTGAATTGCATATTACCACAGATCATAATTCTGTCTGTTGGAATATTTACTACTAGTTTTCCTGACTGTAATTGTTCTGTGATCCTAGCATCACCTTCACCAGTCACAATAGGAACATATTCTAATGCTCCGTGTAATATCTCAAACAACTCAGTGCCCACGAAACTTCGTGTAAGCTCGTGATTGTATGCAAGTTCTTCTCTATTACGAACACTATGTACTAGTATAATTTTAGGCCATCGTTCTAATGTATCGATGTCACGTATAAGACTCATAAAAGGCGCAAGCCCTGTGCCGGTTGCCAACAACCAGAGCACCTCACCATCTGTTAATGCATCATTACGAAGTGTACCCACACACTTGGGTTGCATGATAACTTCGTCTCCTTCGGCAACAAACTGTAGTTTGCTTGTTAGTTCGCCGTCAGGCATTTTAATACTAAGGAATTCTAACTCTTCTTCCCATGGAGCACTAACCACACTATATGCTCTTAGTATGTTTTTGTTGGGGGTCTCTAAACCTATCATTGCGAACTCGCCAGCATTAAACCTAAATGACTGGTTACGAGTTGTTCTAAAACTAAATGTTCTATCGCCCCAATGGTGGACCCAAGTGACTTTCTCTTTATACAACTGTGTTCCTTAAAGTTATTGATTGAATATTATAACATTTATCTTACATCATTGCAACGTTTATGAATATCGTTTGACCACTCAAGTATCCAACCCATGTCGTGACCTTTTGCACTGGCATATCTGTACTGTAACATGTAAGCCTGTTGTTCTCGATCCGCCCACTGTTCGCAAGTTGTAGCATTGCCATACATATAGTATTGTACAACATGCACAAGTTCGTGATATAAAATACTGTCGCCTTCGGGGGTGTCCAAGTCTACTTGTGGACCCAAAAATACTTTGTTCCATTTTGTAGCGGCCCAAGCGGCACATGATCTCTTTTTGTTACAAACAAGTTGGTGTACTATTTTGTCCTCTACATGTATAACTTGTGGATAATACATCATACCAGGTTTAGGTACAGCCATTCCTGTTGCAAGTTGTATATGTGTCATTAATAAGTTGATGTAGTCGTAATTAATTACGCCTTTGCCATACGCACTAGAAGACAATAACAGAGTAAGAATAATGGCTAAGAGTTTTTTCATTTATCCAGTTCTTTAACACATTGCATAAACAATGTGTCTCCTGTTTTAATAGGATCTTTGTTTAACAAAAACCCCTCACAGGTATACTCCTTGATAAATGCTATTTCGAATTCTGTTTCATCGCCGTGCCAGAGATACTTGATGTCGTGACAACCTGTTGCCATCTTTTGGATTCTTATCCAAGAAGCGGCGGCACCTAACTTTGCTCGATATACACATTGTTCCATTGGGATAAGTTGTTCGATGTGGGTTCTAGGTGGTGCTTCTGCAGATACTGCGGTAGCCAAATACAACATGGCTATTATTATACGTGCCATGCTACTAATTCCTTATATGTAATATATTTATATTAAATAACACTAATGTCAAAGCGCCATCCAGTTCAAAGTCCTGTACTAATACAACACGCAGATATGATAAACGACCGACCACGTAATGAGTGGTTTGAACGTAGAATCACAGAAACATGTCGTGATAAAGTTGTTATGGATGTAGGACATGGAACGGGTATACTGACATACTACGCTATAAAAGCGGGAGCCAAACACGTTTTTGCAGTAGAAACTGATTCTAAAAGTGCAGAAAAAGCTCATAGTATACTGTCCAAATGCATAGATATTTCAAAGGTAACTTTTATTAATGAATGCTTTTGGACTAATGAAATTGAATCTATAGTTGATAAGAATAGCATAGATGTTATCATTTCTGAAACACTAGGCGGGTCGGGTATCGACGAAGGCATACTAACGTCGTACTACTGTGCAAAAAACTTTCTTAAACCTGATGGTATTTTTATTCCGGGAGAAGTCGGCATAGATTTAGTCCATTGGGATACCAAAGGATTTTTCGGAGACATGTCTAGTAGTGCCAAGTTTCTAAATGAGGACAATCTTCCTAGAGAGTTTTTGGATGCTGTACTAGAAGCAGAACTTGAATGTATACAATTAACAGAATGGAAACAAGTTGCTGATCTGAATAACAACTGTCAACTATTAAAAACATTAAAGTTTTCTTTACACGACTTGCCCAATTTTAGATTTGACTTAACTTGGCCAAATATGGTATTTCCCGAGATAGAGTTTACATGTTACCTACCCAGAGGATTGTTAGGATTTTTACCTAAGATGGAAGGAGAATACCTTTATAACTTTCATCACAAAGGCTGGCGTCGTGCGCCTTTTTACTATATACCTAAAGAAGGTGAGTATAGTATAACCTATAAAAAACTAGGCAACTTTGGTGGTTACCACGACATAGAAACGCAGTGGGTTATTCAGCGTGTTCTTTAACTAGAACTAATCTACCGTTTTCGTTTACTTGTGCTTTGAAACTTGCTCCATCTTCGATGAGCTCTTTTACGTCCAACTCACGGTCGAACATGATTGAGTTCCCTTTCTCATCGATATGGAAAGTATAATCCATATATAACATTGTATTGCTCCCTCACTAGTATTTAGTAGTGAGGGCCACAAAAAAGCCAGCCCTAAGTGAGCTGGCTTAGTTTGTTCAACTGATGTTTAAGAAATACTCTTTAAAACATTCTCCGGTGAACTAACACCGTATGGATCTGGATCAGCATCGGTTGCATCTGGTTCTACAAATGCTTTCTCAACAACACCGTCATTGATAACAGCCGCAAAACGCTTTGAACGCTTGCCAAAAGTAACAGCACTAAAGTCTGCCAACATACCTAACGAATCTGCAAGTTCCCCGTTACCATCTGGAATTAATTTAACATTCTTAATACCTAGATGCTGTGCCCAAGCATTCATCACAAAACTGTCATTAACACTAGATACGTAAATCTCATCAATACCTTTTGCTTTAAAATCTTCGTATCCTTGTTCAAAGCCTGGTAACTGGTATGTTGAGCAAGTAGGTGTAAATGCTCCTGGTAGTGAGAATACAATTACTTTCTTACCACCAAAAAGTTGATCTGTTGTAGTGGGTACGAAATCTCCACCAATTGCGCATCCGCCGTCTTCTGGCTCTTCATCGCCTACTCTGCACATAAATGTAATGCTAGGGATTTTTGTTTGTTCCATTGTGTGTCTCTCCTTATCT
>Ga0255768_10000739_pt1 | contig 33878 bp, 34 predicted proteins | sample 071ome_33_FD_179983 | JGI IMG/M metagenome (GOLD analysis project Ga0255768, IMG submission 179983) | Coastal salt marsh microbial communities from the Groves Creek Marsh, Skidaway Island, Georgia - 071412AT metaG (version 2) | ecosystem: Environmental > Aquatic > Marine > Intertidal zone >...
ACTCTAATACCTTGATTAACACCATTATACTGTACCTGTCTGGCTACGGTATTCATGATATCCGGAGTTGCGTTACCATTAAAGGAGATCGACATAGGGGCATTGACTCCAGAAAGTCTTACAAAATTTGCGATGCCTCCTGATATTTGGAAGGTAAGATCACGAGGGGAAGAATTGCCTAAGTCTTTTACAATTACGTTTTCGCCAACAGTAAGGGTTATATCATTTCCAACTACTCCCATTCTAATCGTAATAGTTTCTGGATCTGTAGGAACAGGAAAATTACCCAATCCTTGTGTAGCTCCAAAACCATTTTTTGCGGTTATGGCAACTGAAGCGCCGATATTAAATCTGTAAAAATACTCTGCTCCAGTTGTTCTGTTAGAATTTCTGAGATAGATATTTCCTGATGTAGCATTGCCTTGATAGCTAAAGGTTGCTTCAAGAGATCCATTACCCCCTGCATACAATATTTTATTGGCTACATCATTGTTGGGAAAGGAAACAGATGCTAGTCCCGCATAGGAAAGGGTTCCTACCTGGGTGCCGTTATAGAAAATATTGTCCCCTGCACGCCATTGAGCGCATTAAGAATAAAATGCGGGTTCATCTGTGCTCGTTTTGAACGATCTTCAAGCAGGGCAATGCGGTTTTTAAAGCGATTATGGGTTTTTTGGTTTTTACAATATTTTATTGCCACAACAAGAAGCATTACCATTAAAGTCAAAAAAAACCATTCCATATGATTTGAAATGAAATTAAATATTGACGCTATTGTAGCTGATATATATATTAATGGCGGTACAAGCATAAATAGTAATAGAAAAATGAAATAATTCACTACTAAATATAAAAATTCATTTGTATAAAAATTACAGGGCGATGTTTTGATTTGTGTATCTTTAAACGTTATGTTTCACACTATGAAAAAAGGCTATTATCAACCCGAAGACTTAAAAAAATTTAAAGACATCACGAACTGGAGCCCCGAATTGGGTGACAAATTTTTTGAATATTATAACGCCGTTTTCAAAGAAGGGGCGTTATCTGCTCGTGAAAAATCATTGATCGCACTTGCCGTGGCGCATGTTGTACAGTGCCCCTATTGCATCGACGCATACACCAAAGATGGCTTGCAGCGCGGAATTGAAAAAGAAGAAATGATGGAGGCCGTACATGTAGGTGCTGCTATTAAGAGTGGTGCTGCTTTAGTTCATGGTGTTCAAATGATGAATTTACATGATAAATTGAGTATGTAAATGGTGATCAAATCATTAAAAGCTCGGCATAACCCATTATCTGATACTCAAGAACAATTGCAGTATTTAGAAAATGGAATATTTCAATCCGGCTCTTTGCCAAAATTTAAGGATAAACTTGCCCAACACAAGATTGAGGCCCTACGACCAAATGCCTTAAAAATACTTCAACTCAATTTGGGGTACATGTGCAACCAAGTGTGTGCACATTGTCATGTTGACGCCGGTCCGGACCGTAAAGAGCAGATGTCCAAAGCGACCCTAGAGCATTGTTTGGCCCTTTTAGAACGTCTTCCCATAGAAACCCTTGATCTGACGGGGGGTGCGCCAGAGATGCATCCGCACTTCAAATGGTTTGTCACCCAAGCGCATAAGCGTGGTGTTCAAGATTTGATAGTGCGCTCTAACTTAACGATTCTCAATGCCAATAAAACCTTTAGCACCTATCCCCAATTTTTTGCCGATCATCATGTCCATGTGATTTCTTCCTTGCCTTTTTATAAAAAAGAAAAAACTGACAGGCAACGCGGATTGGGTGTCTTTCAACGTTCCATTGCTGCTTTGCAAACGCTAAACACCCTGGGCTATGGTAGTGAAGGAAGCCCCTTAAAGCTTGACTTGGTTTACAACCCCTCGGGCGCTTTTTTGCCTGGAGATCAGGCTGCTTTAGAGCATGATTTTAAAAAGGCGCTGTACGAAGATTATGGAATTTCTTTCAATCAATTATTTACAATTACCAACCTGCCAATCAGTCGTTTTTTAGAATACCTCATTGCCTCGGAAAATTATGAAGACTATATGACCGCTCTTGTAGAAGCTTTTAATCCTGCTGCCGCACGTGCAGTGATGTGTACCAATACCTTATCGGTGCGCTGGGACGGTCAGCTATATGATTGTGATTTTAATCAAATGTTAGACCTCAAATTGCAAAGCCCCATAGGTCATATCAAAGATTTTGATGCACAACAATTGCAAGAACGACAAATCGCCACATCACAACATTGCTACGGGTGTACCGCAGGTGCGGGCAGTAGTTGTCAGGGAAGCGTGGTCTAGATTAGGTTTTGTCTCCGCGGATTTGATCAATAAAAGCAGGAATCTCTTCGATTCCTTTTTCCTCTAAAAATTTGATAAAAGCAGACCCAATTATGGCCCCTCGAGCATGCGTGGTCGCAGCCGAATAGGTCGCAGCATTGCTGATTCCAAAACCTACAATTTGAGGCGTTTTGAGCGCCAAGGCAGCGATGCGTTCAAAATAGGCTTGCTGAAGCGCCCCAAAACTGTTTTGAGCTCCAGTTACACTGGCACTACTTACCATATAAATAAAACCTTTAGATACAGAATCGATGAAACGAATACGTTCTTCCGATGTTTGTGGGCTAATCAAAAACATATTATACAAACCATACTGTTCAAAAAGGTCTTTGTAGGCCTCATGATACACAGCAACTGGCAAGTCCGGAATAATCAAACCATCGATACCAACTTCGGCACATTTTTTACAAAAGGCTTCAACTCCATATTGCAGGATGGGATTGAAGTACCCCATGATTATTAGCGGAACATCAATCGTTTTGCGTACGTCTTGGAGTTGCTCAAAAAGTTTTTGGGTGGTCATACCATTTTTCAAGGCAGTTGTAGCACTTTCTTGAATGGTAGGCCCATCGGCAAGGGGGTCACTAAAAGGCAGTCCAATTTCGACCATATCCACACCTGCCTTTTGGAGGGCGGTCAATATGGGGAGCGTGTCCTCGAGTTGTGGATGCCCTGCGGAAAAATAGATAGAAAGTAGTTTGCCTTTTTTTGAAAAGGCTTGGTCAATTCGATGCATTATAATTTGAAATAGTCGATGTATGTATTGAGATCTTTATCGCCACGACCCGAGAGGTTGATGACAACCACCTCTTCAGGTTTAAATTTTCGTTGTTCTAAAATGGCAAACGCATGGGCCGTTTCGATGGCAGGTATAATTCCTTCTAATTGTGATACCTCTAGTCCGGCGGTCATAGCTTCGTCATCGGTTACGGCGATAAATTCGGCCCGTCCCGAACGGAACAAGTGCGCATGCATTGGCCCGACACCTGGGTAATCCAAACCAGCGGAGATCGAATAGGGTTCGGTGATTTGTCCGTCAGGGGTTTGCATTAATAAGGTTTTACTACCATGTATGATTCCTTCTCTACCCAGAACCGATGTGGCAGCACTGGCTCCGGTGTCGATTCCTTTGCCAGCCGCTTCTACGGCGATGATATTGACATTTGGTTGATCCAAAAAGTGATAATAAGCCCCGGCAGCATTGCTACCACCTCCAACACAGGCGACAATATGATCGGGATGTTTGCGACCTTCTTTTTCTAAGAGTTGCGTCTGGATTTCTTCACTAATCACCGATTGAAACCGGGCAACCATATCGGGATAGGGATGTGGCCCAACAACCGATCCAATAATGTAATGTGTATCTACAGGGTTGTTGATCCAATCTCTGATGGCCTCATTGGTGGCGTCTTTGAGGGTTTTGCTTCCCGATTGTGCCGGGCGTACTTCTGCACCTAACATCTTCATTCGTGCAACGTTGGGGGCTTGGCGTTTGATGTCTACGGCACCCATATAGACAATACATTGGATGCCCATCAACGCACAGACAGTGGCGGTGGCTACACCGTGTTGGCCGGCACCTGTTTCTGCGATGATTCGGTTTTTGCCGAGGCGTTTGGCCAATAAAATTTGTCCGATGGTATTGTTGACTTTATGTGCGCCGGTGTGGCAAAGGTCTTCTCGTTTTAGATAAATTTTGGTGTTGTATTTTTCGGAGAGTCGTTTGGCCAAATACAAAGGGGTAGGGCGCCCTACATATTCTTTGAGAAGTTGATCAAATTCGATTTTAAAATCCGGTGATGCGGTGATGGATTTATAATTTTTTTGGAGTTCTTCTACATTGGGGTAGAGCATTTCGGGGATGTACGCCCCTCCAAAATCACCATAATACCCTTTTTCATTTACATTATAACTCATAGTTGCAACTTTAATTCGTTTAACTTTTCAATATTTTTAAGGCCGGGCTCGAGTTCAAATTTACTATTTACATCAATAGCATGTATTGGTAGGCCTTCAATTGCTTTGATTTTTGAAAGATCTTCAAGGCCGATTCCGCCGCTTAGAAAAAATGGTTTTTTAGACGGGTATTTTTTTAGAACTTCCCAGTCAAACTGGGTGCCATTTCCGCCAGGTTTTTTTCCTTTTGTGTCAAATAGATAAAAGTCACAAGCCGATTCGTAAGGGAGTAGTATTGCGAAATCAAAAGTAGTCCCTACAGCAAATGCTTTGATGACTTTGATGCCTTGTTTTTGCAATTGATGACAAAATTCGGGTGTTTCGTTTCCGTGCAATTGTACCAACTGCAAGTGGTAGGATGCTACGGTTGATTCTACGGTCTGTAGAGAAGCGTTGACAAAGACCCCAACTTTTTGGATGCCCTCAACCAGTTTTGGGATCGGCTGCTGGAGGTGTCTTGCAGAATGCTCCCAAAAGATGAACCCCATATAATTGGGTTCAAGCGGTGCTAAAGCACGTATGTTGTCGGGATTTTTCATTCCACAAACTTTCCATTTCATGCCGTAATATTTTTAATAAACGCTTCCGCAGCAGCCCCGGGATGCGTTGTTTTCATAAAATTTTCTCCGACCAAAAAACCACGATATCCATAAGTTTGCAACATTTTTACGGCCTCGGGTTGGCTGATACCGCTTTCAGATATTTTTAGAAATTGATCGGGTATTTGTGCGGCCAATGCTATGCTGGTTTCGAGATCCACCTCAAAGGTTTTTAAGTTGCGGTTATTGACTCCAATAAGATCGAGGCTTGGCATCAATGCTTTTTCTAATTCTGCGGCATTGTGAATTTCTAAAAGCACCTCTAGACTTAAGTTTTTTGCAGTTTCAGAAAGGATTTCAATTTCAGTACGCTCCAAAACAGCAGCAATCAGCAAAATTACATCTGCACCGTGGGCTTTGGCCTCGATGATTTGATAGGGGTCGATGATAAAATCTTTACGCAAAAGCGGAAGTTTGGTTTGTGCTCTTGCGATGACCAAATCGTCTAGGCTTCCCCCAAAATAGTGACCGTCCGTCAATACAGACATTCCACACACGCCAGCTTGTTCATAGCCTTTTGCAACTTCTTCAACAGCCAATTTGTCATTGATAATTGCTTTTGATGGAGAGCGTCTTTTGTGTTCAGCGATAATGCCTGATGGGCTGTCTTGCAAACGTTGTTTTAGCGAGATGGGGGTTCTTTGAAAAAGGGGGGATTGTTCCCAATAATGCGCGGGCAGCAATTTTTTTCGAAGATCTACTTCCCTTCTTTTCGAAATAATAATACGGTCGAGTATGGTCATTAGCTGCTGAGTTTTTGAAGGGTGGTAAAGGCTTTTTTAGCACGTCCCGATTGCAAGGAAGCTACGGCTTTTTCATAACCTTCTTGGGGGGTGCATTCTAATCGAGTGGCAATGGCCATTCCGGCATTGGCACAGACCACTTGATTTTGTGCATCGGTTCCTGCACCATTAAGAATATTGACAAATATTTTTCCAGCATCAGCAATCCGATCACCACCTGCAATTTGTGGCGGTGTCAGGGGCTGAAGTCCCCAATCTTTGGGATAGAGGATTCCTTCAGAACGTTCTGTAATCACCTTGGTGCCTCCTTCGGTTAAAGAAATTTCATCATAGCCGTCTAAGGCGTGCAAAATGGTGTATTTTTTTCCACTATTTTGGTAAAGATAGCCGTAGATCCGTGCCAGTTCTAGGTTAAAGACGCCCACCAATTGATTTTTTGGAAACGCTGGGTTTACCATTGGGCCTAGCATGTTAAAAAACGTTTTGACGCCCAATTCACGTCGTATGGGGGCCACATTTTTCATGGCAGGATGAAACAAGGGCGCATGCAGCACGCAGATTCCAGCCTGATCGATACATTTTTTTAGAAAATCGGCGTCATTTGAAAATTTAATCCCCAAATGTTCCATAACATTGCTCGATCCACAGGAAGAAGAAACGCCATAATTGCCGTGTTTTGCTACAGCTACGCCCGCACCCGCAGTTACAAAAGAGGCCAGCGTAGAAATATTAAAGGTGTCTTTTCCGTCGCCACCCGTACCACATAAATCAATGGGATCAAAATCGGACAGGTCAATGGCCAAACACAGTTCTAAAAGGGCGTCTCGAAACCCAGAAAGTTCTTCTGTAGTAACACTACGCATCATATAAACCGTAAGAAAGGCAGCAATTTGTCCGTGATTGTATGCACCATTAGCAATATTGACCAATATGGCTTTGGCTTCTTCTTTGCTTAGGGTTTGGTGTTGGATAAGTTGATTTAGTATTGCTTTCATTTGTAATCGCTTAATGGGTCAACCAATTTTTTAGTAGCGCTTTGCCACAGGGCGTCAGCACCGATTCGGGATGAAATTGTACGCCTTTGACATCGTATTGTTTGTGCCGTAAGGCCATCAGTTGTTGATGATCATCAATTGCTAGCGGCTCAAGACACTCTGGCAAGGGATGTTGGACTACCCAAGAATGGTAGCGACCAACCTCAAAGGTTTGTGGGAGTCCTTCAAACAAAACATCTTTTTGTTGGAGGTGAATTGGAGTTGCAATTCCGTGATAGACCTGTTCGAGGTTGATAAGTTGACCGCCAAAAACTTCGCCTATAGCTTGATGTCCTAGACAGACTCCCAAGATGGATTTGGTGGGGGCATAGGTGGTTATTACATGTTTCAATAGTCCTGCTTCGTCGGGTATCCCTGGGCCTGGTGACAATAAGATTTTGTCATAGTGCGCCAGTGCAGCCAACTCAAATTGATCGTTTCTAAAAACATCAATAGTACAGCCGAGTTCGGCAAGCAAATGCACGAGGTTGTACGTGAACGAATCATAGTTGTCAATAACACAAACCTTTTTCATGGTCTAAATCTTTTGGGCGAGTTCGAGGGCTTTGTCTAATGCTCCTAGCTTATTGTACACTTCTTGCAATTCATTTTCTTCATCGGAAGCGGCAACGATTCCGGCACCGGCTTGGTAGTAGAGTTTGTGATTTTTGCTTAAGAAAGATCGGATGATGATGGCGTGGTTAAAATTGCCTTCAAAGTCCATCACACCAATGGCTCCACCATAAAAACTGCGGTTTTCTTTTTCATAATTTTCAATCAATTGCAAGGCCTTATGTTTGGGGGCACCGCTTAGGGTTCCTGCAGGAAAGGTGTCTGCAACGACCTGAAAGGTAGGTATTTCGGGTTTTTTGAGCCCGACCACTTTGGATACCAAATGAATCACGTGCGAAAAAAACTGGACTTCGCGATTGGTTTTTACGGTAACCATAGTTCCGTTTCTACTCAAATCATTGCGAGCCAAATCGACCAACATCACGTGTTCTGCGTTTTCTTTGGGGTCTTCGCTGAGGGCTACCGCCAGTTTGGCATCATTTTCGTCGTCTCCGGTTCGTTTAAAAGTGCCCGCTATGGGATGGATTTCGGCCTGACCATTTTTGACGATGAGTTGTGCTTCGGGCGAACTTCCAAAAATCTTAAAATCACCATAGTCAAAATAAAACAGATAGGGGGAAGGGTTGACGGTTCTCAAGGCACGGTATACATTGAATTCGTCTCCACTAAAAGACCTCGAAAATCGTCTAGAAAGCACCAATTGAAAAACATCGCCCCGTTGGCAATGCGATTTGGCTTGAGCGACTAACTGGCGATAATCGGCATCGCTAAGTTTGGATTTTTTTTCTCCTGTACATTCAAATGCATAATCAGAAAAACCTTTCCGGGCAATCAATTGTTCAATTTCATCAATATTGGAACGGTCTTGATAGTTGTGTGAAAATAGATGGGCTTCGTTGTTGAAATGATTGATGGCTATGATGTTTTTATAAACAGCATAATACAAGTCGGGGATGTCTAAATCGTCCTCTTTTTTGGCAATAGTAACGGATTCAAAATATTGAACAACATCATGGGCTAAATAGCCAAAAAGACCATTTTGTATAAACTTATGAGAGGCCGTATCACAATCAAAACACTGGGCAAAAGCAGTGATTTTTTGTGCCAAATTATCCTTGGGAGTAAGTTGGGTGGTTTTGGTTGTGCCGTCGGGGTAGTGTTCTGTTAATACGCCGTTTTTTACCGTTATACTTGCAATGGGTTGGCAGCAGATATACGAAAAACTGTTGTCATTGGCATGATAATCACTACTCTCCAAAAGAAGGCTGTTAGGAAAATGATCTCGCAGCTTCAGGTAAACACTGACCGGTGTAAGGGTGTCTGCCAAAATTTTTTTTGAATCGGTTTCAATGCGGTATGTTTTTGTCATAATTGCAGCATTAAAAAAGGCTTGTCGTGATGACAAGCCTTTATTTTATAAATAGGAGTTTCTCACGAGCTTAGCATTGCGTCGTTTTCCACCACCAGTTTTTTGTTGTTTGCAAATTCATAGTCCAAATATAACGGACTTGATTTACAACACAAAAAAGATTTTTAAAAATAATTGGCGGGATTTTGAAATTGTTTTTCATAGCAATTTATTCCAAAAAGGTTCTATCCCGCCAAGTTATTATAATTTCAATGTAACATCGAGTTCAAAATCATCATAGATGACCTTGTCTCCAAGATTATCGAAAAAAGAGCTAGAGCCGTAACGAATATTAAATTTTGACCGATCGATCACCACTTTTGCAGTGGCAGAATTTTCGCCAACAGTCATGTCAAAGCTTGCAGGATTGGTAATGCCCTTGATGGTAAATTCGCCATTGATGGCATAAACTCCCTCAGACTTTTTCGTAGCATTTTTGATTTTGAACGTAGCTTCTGGGTGCTGAGCGACACCAAAGAAATCATCAGATTTTAGATGCCCCTCAAGGTTTGCTTTAGATTCACCTTGAAGGTCAGTGCTGTATAGGGTGGCCATATCGACAACGAAAGCCCCTCCAGTAAGCTGACCATTTTCCATTTCGAGTGCACCTGATTTTAGTTGAATAAAACCTTCGTGCTGGCCGGTTACTTTTTTACCGAGCCAATGGATGCTGCTGTTGGCTGCATCTACAGTTTGTGTTTTTGATTGAGCCATTAGCCCCGATTGAAAGGCGGTTAGTGCGGTCAAGATTAATGTAAACTTTTTCATAGTTAAAGATGTTTAGGTTAGTGATTAGTTAAAAATTTTTTGGAGCAAAAGGTTCAGCAACTGCTGTTCTTCAGCATTGAGTTCTGAAGTAATATTTTTTTCGGTCAGATCAACCAAGGGATCTAGTGTTTTCAAAAGATCAAGACCCGACGCTGTAATGCAAATATCAACTTTACGACGGTTAGCCGCACAGGTGTTTCGAGACACCAATTGTTTGTCAATCAGTTTGTCAATCAGACGGCTGGTATTGCTCATCTTTTTTATCATACGGTCTTGAACCGTTGCCAATGAGACAGGTTGTTCTTTCTGTCCTCTTAAGATTCGCAAAACATTGAACTGTGGAACACTCAACCCATAAGTCTGTAAACAACCATGCAGCTGTTCTTCTACATGGTGGCCCGCACGGAGCAAGCTTATAACCGATTTTTTTGTAAAATTTTCCACAGTTGTACCTACAATTGTTGTTGGTACAAATATATTATATTTGAATTTACAAACAATTATTTTTGAACAAAAGATGTGAGGTAGTACATTTGAAAAAAAGATAATATGGATTTGCAACAACAACAATGGGTTGACCAACAAGCCGAATTGAGCGAATATGAAATTCTCGATGTGCGTACACTCGAAGAGTTCGAAGCGGGACACATCCCCAATGCCACGTTGCTGGACATTAACGATCCTCCAAATTTTATGTCGGGTCTAAACGCTCGCAACAAAGACAAGGCCTATTTTGTCTATTGTCGATCTGGTGCACGAAGTGCTCGTGCGTGCCAAGTGATGGAGCAATTTGGTTTTAAAACAACCTTTAACCTTCTTGGAGGAATCATGGAATGGCAAGGTCCAGTTGAGTAGTTTGTAACGCCCCCCAACTTACCGATATGATGACCGAAGCCCTACTTCAGTTTGTTTGGCAATACCAGTGTTTTTCCGATCGTGCACTACGTTTGGCAGGTGGTCAGGCACTCCGTGTTTTGGCACCTGGAACCCTCAATACCCTAGCAGGACCCGATTTTGCAAATGCCAATTTGGTCTTTGATGATTTGCAATGGCGTGGAAGTGTCGAGCTGCATCTCAAAGCTTCTTATTGGTATCGTCATCAGCATCAAAAAGATCCAAACTACGATGCTGTTGTTTTGCATGTTGTTTGGGAAAACGATATGGAAGTGGTCGCAAAAAATGGAAATCCACTACCAACATTATGCTTAAAACCTTTTGTTTCGGAAGATTTTATCAGTCGTTATCATAGAATTTTTGAAGCCAAAAACAGAATGTTTATTCCCTGTGAAGATGCCCTAGCAAGCTTTCCAAATTTAAAATGGCAGCATTGGATTACCCGACTATACATTGAGCGTTTGGATTTTAAAACAGCACAAATTTTTTCATTATTAAAACAATCTAAAAACGATTGGGAAGCAGTACTTTTTAGATTATTGGCTCAAAATTTTGGTTTGAACAAAAATGGCGATGCATTTGCCACCATGGCTGCTTCAATTCCCTTTAGGGTCGTCCAAAAGTCCAGTGCAAACCTACTCCAATTGGAGGCACTTTTATTGGGACAGTCGGGTTTGTTATCTCCTAAAGAAAATGCGCCGAATTATCTTGAGGTCCTACAAAATGAATACAATTTTTTGAAGCGCAAATACCAATTGAAAAAACCCATCGAATTGCAGATGCATTTTATTCGGTTGCGCCCCCAAAACTTTCCGACAATACGACTGGCCCAATTGGCCCGCTTATATCACGAAAAAAACAAGCTGTTTGAGGCGGTTGTTACTGCCCAACAGCCTGCATCGCTCGGCTGGATGAAGCAACTCAGCGTCAGCCCTTTTTGGCAATCTCACTACACCTTTAACCCGATACTTTCTAAACCAAAAAAGCAGTTAAAAAAAATCAGTACCTCTTTTTTTGATCTTATTTGCATCAATACCCTAGTGCCACTGCGCTTTGCATATCAGCAATCCCAAGGCAAAAATGCCGCTTCGGCAGCCTTGCATTGGATGGAGCAAATTGCTGCTGAAAAAAACAACGTGCTGACCCGTTTTGAACAATTGGGTTGGCAAGCAAAAAACGCTTTGTTTGCACAAGGAATGCTGCATTTAAAAAAATCATATTGCAATAAGAAAGCCTGTCTAAAATGTGCCATTGGCCACCATCTACTTATGAAATAATTGTAAATTGGGACCATGAAAATCATCCAATCGTTACGGATCTATTTTGAGCGTCATGGATTTGCAGTTTGCACACGCTTGGCAGAATACATGGGAATGAAAGCAAAAAGTGTACGATTGTTTTTTATCTACGCCTCTTTTACAACCCTTGTTGGTGGTTTTGTAATCTACCTTACTTTGGCTTTCTGGTTAAAACTGAAAGACATGATTTACTCCAAACGGAGTTCGGTTTTTGATTTGTGATATGACAACAAGACGCCCCTTACTTACCGCTACTTTTTTCTTTTTACTCATTTTTTTTCTAGGAGTTGTAGGATATTATCTACTAAGCCCAAATGCAAGTTTGATCGATGCGATTTACATGACCGTCATCACCATCAGCACGGTTGGATATGGAGAGGTTTTGACCCTAACTCCTGGAGGGAAAATTTTTACCATCGGATTAATTACGCTCAGCTTTTTATTTCTTGCCTACAGCATAAAGGTTTTTGGAGAAACCGTTTTTCAGGGTGAGTTCCTAACCTATCTAAAAACCAAAAAGTCCCGATCTATGATACAAAAACTCAACAAGCATACCATTATTTGTGGTTGTGGCCGCAATGGACATGAAGCACTCCGACAACTGACCAAACATGGACAGCCTGTTGTGGTCATCGAAAAAGATACTTCCGTGTTGGACCAACTTCCAAAAAAGATTCTCAAAATTGAAGGAGATGCTCAAGATGAAAAAATCTTACAACTGGCCCGGATCAAAACGGCGGCCAATCTATTGGTTACCCTGCCCGAGGATGCGGCAAACCTTTATGTAGTACTAGCGGCTCGAGAACTCGCTCCTGGGTTAAAAATTATCAGCAGGGCAGCCCACCAAAGCAGTTTGAAAAAACTTCAATTTGCAGGGGCAGACCATGTGGTTATGCCCGATAAAATTGGCGGACATCATATGGTCGCCTTGTTGCTCAAGCCGGATTTGATTCGTTTTTTGGACACCCTTTCTGAAGACGCCACCATGCAAACCAAAATCGCAGAAATTGCTTTGGACAATTTGTCGGAAAGCTATGTCAATAAAATCCTTGCCGAACTTGAGATTAGGAATAAAACAGGGTGTAATGTGATCGGCTATATCCCGCCAAATGATCGTGCGATCATTAATCCCAAAGCAAATCAACAAATTCAAAATGACGGTAAACTAATTGTTTTAGGAGATGGAACTGCACTGGGTGTTTTACAAAATATGTTTTTGGCCTAGGCACTGTAATTTTTAAATCCTTTTAATATATTAGACCTTTAAACCAAATTTCCATTATGAATTCCAAAATAGATTTAATAAAAACATTTCAAATCATGGTGTGTTTCTTTTTTCCAGCGATGATTAATGCGCAAGAAAAAGGTCTTGATGATAAAATCAATGAAGCTTTTACGCCCATTGCAGATTGGTGGGGTGCCGTTGTCTTACATAACTTTCCGGGAACAGAGATCCCCACGATCATATTTCTATTGGTTGGAGGCGCCTTGTTTTTTACAATTTATTTTGGTTTTGTAAATGTTCGAAGATTTCCCACAGCAGTAAATACGGTCCGAGGCAAATATGATGATTTGGACCACCACGCAGCTGGTGATGCAAAGCTTGCCATTGATGGGGATATAAAAGGAACCATTAAGGATGAAAGTAAAGAAGGTGAAGTAAGCCATTTTCAAGCTTTGGCAACCGCAGTTTCCGGAACCGTGGGTAATGGCAATATTGCCGGTGTTGCACTTGCCATTGCAATCGGAGGTCCTGGAGCAACTTTTTGGATGATTCTTTGTGGACTACTTGGGATGTCAACAAAATTTGTAGAATGTACCCTTGGGGTAAAATATAGAGATGTTGGTGAAGACGGAACCGTCTATGGAGGACCAATGTATTACCTTACCAAAGGGCTAAAGGAGCGTGGCTTTGAAAAATTCGGAAAAATTTTAGCCGGGATATTTGCTTTCCTCTGTATCGGTGCGTCTTTTGGAGGAGGAAATGCTGCACAATCCAATCAAGCAGCTATGCAATTGGTAGATTCTTTAGGAATGACAGGTGGTAGTGCTCGTACCATCATCGGTATTATTATGATGGTCTTTGTCGGTATTATTATTATTGGGGGGATCAAAAGGATTGCTTCGGTAACCGAAAAAGTAGTTCCTCTTATGGCCTTGATGTATATACTTGCATGTGTCTATATAATTGTTGTCAACTTTAGTTTTGTCGATGATGCTTTTGGTATGATCTTTAGTCAAGCCTTCAATCCACAAGCAGGGCTAGGAGGTCTTTTAGGGGTCTTAATTACCGGGTTTAGACGTGCCGCCTTTTCTAATGAAGCTGGAGCCGGATCGGCATCCATAGCACATGCTGCTGTAAAAACAAATTATGCAGCCTCTGAAGGGTTGGTTGCCTTATTGGAGCCTTTTATAGACACCGTAGTTATTTGTACCATGACCGCCTTGGTAATCATTATTTTTAATGGGGACAACACGGTCTTTGAATACGGCGGTGTTGGCGGTGTAGTGATGATTGATGGTGTGCCAGCCGAAGGTGCAGGAATCACAGCAGCTGCCTTTTCGAAGTACATTTCTTTTGCAGGGCCATTTTTGACAATAGCCGTTGTGCTTTTTGCTGTTTCTACAATGATATCCTGGTCCTATTATGGACTGCAATCATGGATGTATATCTTTGGAAAAAGTCGTATTTCCGACTTGACCTATAAAGTCATTTTCCTAATTTTTATCGTTATTGGAGCCGCAGGAGACATGTCAGCAGTTTGGACTTTTTCGGACGCAATGATTTTGGCGTTGGTCTTCCCCAATATGATTGGTTTATTGCTTCTTTATCCCCGAGTAAAAGAAGAGCTCAATAAGTATCTAGGAGCCATCGGAACGCTCAAAAGCGAATAACATATAACCTCATGTGGAAGCGCCCCTATGTATGGTCCAAAAGCCAACGTAGGGGCGCTTTACTATTAGGAATACTCAGTGTAGCAATGCAATTTGTTATTGTTCTATGGCCCAGAAATCATTCCGTTTTTTGGGATCAAAAAGCGATGCAGGCTTGGGAAGAAAAATTGCGAAAAAATTTAAAAATAAAGCAAGACAGTACAGGAACTCAATTTCAATACAATCCCAATTTTTTAACCGACTATAGAAGCTACCAATTAGGCATACCAACGCTAGCTTACGATCGTCTGATGGCTTTTCGAAAATCGGGCAGGTACATAAAAAACCACCAACACTTTCAAAAAGTCACTGGGGTGTCTGACACGACTTTGACGCGATTAGAAAAACACCTGAGATATCCGAATTTTAGTGAGCTAAAAAACCGACCCCAACCCGCAAAAAATGCTTGGATAAAAAAGGGACTTAATACAGCCTCCCCAAATGAACTAACTGCGATTAATGGTATCGGTACCGTTCGCGCCAATCGCATTATCAAGTATAAAAAATACTTGGGCGGATATACCTCTCTAGACCAACTAGATGAGGTTTATGGGTTGCCCGATGAGGTGCTTCTAGCGCTTAAGCAAAAGTTTGACATTCTTCAGAAGCCAAAAATAAACCGTCGGTCGTTTCAAACGATAAGTTTAGATTCATTGGTCAAACTCCCCTACATCAATAGGGACCAAGCTCGAATGTTATTGAAATTACGAACTCAACACCCCAATCTGCCCCTAGACAGCTTATGGCAGTATAGTGGCTTGAAAGGTATTGCCGTTCAAAGAATAAAGCTATATTTGTATTAAAAAGCTATGATAGACTACGAAACTTCCGCTGCTGTGGTAGATAATGAATCTGTTAAAATGGTCGCTGAATCTGCAAGGGACTTTGCAGAAAAATACATTCGTCCACATGTAATGGAATGGGACGAGGCGCAACATTTTCCGATCGATCTAATGCGGCGTGCAGGCGAACATGGTTTTTTAGGAATTTTGCTGCCAGAAGCCTATGGTGGTGCTGGATTGGGCTACCACGAATATGTCGCCATCATCGAAGAATTTTCCAAAGTAGATCCTTCTATAGGTCTATCCATAGCCGCCCACAACTCACTCTGTTCGGGGCATATTTATAATTTTGGAAACGAAGGTCAGCGATTGCAATGGCTGCCACGATTGGCAAGTGGAGAAGCTATTGGTGCGTGGGGATTAACGGAACACAATACGGGTTCTGATGCACAAAATATGCTTACTACCGCCACCCAAGATGGAGCAGATTGGATACTCAACGGAACCAAAAATTTTATAACCCACGGACATTCTGCAGAAATTGCAGTTGTCATCGCTCGTAATGGCGCTAAAGGAGATAGCCGCTCAATGACCGCCTTTGTGGTCGAGCGTGGTACTCCAGGTTTTTATTCGGGAAAAAAAGAAAACAAACTCGGAATGCGTGCCAGTGAAACTGCCGAAATGGTATTTGACAACTGTCGTATTCCAGATGCCAATCGATTGGGCGAAATAGGTGACGGTTTTATACAGTCAATGAAATTACTCGATGGCGGACGGATCTCAATTGCGGCACTATCGCTAGGAATTGCAAAAGCCGCCTATGAAGCATCGCTAAAATACGCGCAAGAACGGGAACAATTTGGAAAAGCAATCATCAACTTTCAAGGGGTATCATTTAAAATTGCAGAAATGGCTACCGAAATCGAAGCAGCAACACTACTCACACACAAAGCAGCTTCCCTCAAAAACAACAATCAAAATGTGACAACAGCAGGTGCGATGGCCAAGTTATATGCTTCTGAAGTATGTGTAAAAGCCGCGAATGAAGCCGTACAGATACATGGTGGGTATGGATTTACCAAAGACTTTCCGGTAGAAAAATTGCTTCGCGATTCTAAACTTTGCACCATAGGAGAAGGGACCAGTGAAATTCAAAAATTAGTCATCTCAAGAAATTTGGTAAAAGAGGGGTCTAAATAAATTTTTTTATACAACTACTTAAAAGAAATAACTATATTTGCCACCTATTATCGAAAGGAGGTGATTTAATATGTTAATAATACCCATAAAAGAAGGCGAAAATATCGATAGAGCGCTTAAGCGTTTTAAACGAAAATTTGACAAAACCGGTACCATGCGTCAACTGCGCGACCGCAAACAATTTTTGAAGCCCTCGGTAAAAAACCGTGACAAGCTTATCAAAGCTCAGTACATACAACATCTCCGCGATCAAGAGAATCAGTAGGTACAATTCACAATATTTTAACAAACGTTGTTCTTCGAAGTTACTAACTTTGAACTACAACGTTTTTTTATGTCTGTCAATCAGTTTTTAGCCTATCTGCAACACGAGAAAAACTATGCCATACACACCCTAAAAGCGTATCAGGCCGATTTATTAAGTTTTGAATACTATTGCCGTCAAGAGTATCAAATCGAAGCCCTGCACGAGGTGCCCTATGCAATCATACGATCTTGGATTGTAATGTTGCTCGAAAAGGGCAATAGCGCCAAAACCATCAACCGAAAAATTTCTTCGTTGCGGTCCTACTATAAATACCTAATGCGAAGCCATCAACTCGAGCGTTCGCCGCTAGAAGAACACCGACCACTCAAGGTCCAAAAACGGGTACAAGTCCCTTTTTCACCAAAAGAAATGCACCAAGTATTGGACCCCAATCTTTACCCACACACCCCCATTGGACACTTGCAGCGAATCATCATAACGACATTATATTATACAGGCATGCGCCGCGCAGAACTTATCCATTTGATGGACCAGAACGTGATGCTCAACAAAAATCAAATCAAAGTCATCGGAAAGCGAAACAAAGAACGCTTGCTTCCGGTTCTTAAAAGTCTAAAAACAGAATTGCTCGCCTATCAGACCCAACGCGCCGATGGAATAGGTGCGTATGCAATCTATTTTTTTAGGTCGCCCAACGGCAAAAAATTAACCGAACGATTTGTGTATGATACGGTAAATAACTACCTTAATGTGGTATCATCAAAATCAAAAAAAAGCCCCCACATGCTTCGCCATAGCTTTGCCACACACTTATTGGACAATGGTGCAGATTTGAACGCCGTCAAGGAGTTGTTAGGCCATGATAGTATCGCCGCTACACAGCATTATACACAAAGTAGTATGCAACACCTAAAAGATGTATATCAAAAAGCCCATCCTAGGGGAATGAAAAAATAACTAAATCTCAACTGATATGATTATAGAATTTCAATCCATTAATTATAACGCAGACAGCAAGCTTATCGAATTTACCAACAAACGCGTTCAAAAGTTTGAAAGATTTTTTGATCGTATCGTTTCTGTAAAGGTTTTTACCAAAGTATCTAACAGTTCTGATAAGGTAAACAAGGAGGCAGAAATAAGTATCAGTGTGCCGGGTGATAATTTTATTGTAAAGAAGACCTGTAAGTCATTTGAAGAGGCCGTTGATTCGTGCGCCAGTAGCGCCGAGCGCCTACTTATGAAGTTCAAAGAAAGGGCCCGCGAGAACGCACAATAAATTTTTAATTTTTTCTTTTGAAACAAAAAAAATAAACAGTTACTTTGCATCGTTTTCAACAAAACGCCGATGTAGCTCAGCTGGCTAGAGCAGCTGATTTGTAATCAGCAGGTCGTGGGTTCGAGTCCCTCCATCGGCTCTTTTTTTTTGGAGTAATCCAGCGGGGAGATACTCAAGCGGCCAACGAGGACAGACTGTAAATCTGTTGGTTTTTACCTTCGCAGGTTCGAATCCTGCTCTCCCCACCACTGCTCAATGCAGCAACCATCTACCAGCGGGAGTAGCTCAGTTGGTAGAGCGTCAGCCTTCCAAGCTGAATGTCGCCGGTTCGAACCCGGTCTCCCGCTCTTTTAAGCCGATGTAGCTCAGGGGTAGAGCGTTTCCTTGGTAAGGAAGAGGTCACGAGTTCAAATCTCGTCATTGGCTCACTGTAATTCAAGGAGTTAGGAGCAATCTGAAGCTCCTTTTTTTATTTATATAATCCATTTTTGTACCTTCTTACAAATTTAACAGCATGCGTAAGCTTTATCGTTATCCCAAAAAAGGGTATGTAGGCGGTGTATGTCACGGCTTGGGTGAACATACGGGCGTTGACCCGATCCTTTGGCGAATACTTACCATTTTTGCCGGATTTGGAATCATTTATATCATACTTTGGATTTTTGTTCCGAATATTTCAAAAATGAAAAATGAAATATAACGTCCAGGCGCTTTGTAATAATTAGAACCAAAAAACATGTTGTGTCTCAAATGCAAACACCAATGGCCACGAACTCGATGGCAAGAGTTTATTTCATTCTTTAGTACATGCCCGCAATGTGGATCACGTTGGCTAATTCGATTTTGATTAACGAGCAATTTGCACCATGGCCGATGAAATGATCCGTCCCAAAGACGCTTTTAAAGGATGTTTTTTTACGGGATGCCTAACGATTGCTATTGCCCTATTATTTTCGATAATTTATGTCTTTTGGTAGGGTTTTGATTATTTTTTTTTAATTTCAATTTGATGATGATAAGGACGTGCCTTTTTTGCATTGATTTTAACTTAAAAATGAAACAACAATGAACAAATATTTTAACAATACCCGTACAATTGAAGATAAGAGAACCCAAAGAGAAATCGCAGAAGAATTAAAAAAACAAACCGAGTTGTTGGAAAAAATTCTGGATGCCCTTAAAGGCTAAATCGTTACTTGCCATCAAATCGATACAAGCTCCTTTTTTTGTTTTGATTGACCAAACTGAAATTGGATTTTATCTCCGATGAAAATTCATTCCAGTTTTTGGTGGTAGCAATCAGAAAAAAAGTTTTGTCATCACGAAGAAAACGGTCAAGCGCTTGGTGGTTTATTTCTTCGATTTTCCCTTTTGAGTAAAATTCCGTAGAGTACTTGGGTTTTTCAAGGGTATAGAGCGGAGCCGATGCTTGGTCTACAAGGTATTTGTCCGTATTGTCTTTGAGTACATGGTCTATCAAACCGCTGCTATACACGATCAACAATAAAAGTGGGATACTCAATGCACCGATTTGGTAAATCCTCAGGTTTTTTACAACATGACGCCCTTCGTAAATGAGTAGCGCTAACGGTGGCATTACGGGCATGATATAGGGATGAATGAGGCTTTTGGAAGTGGTAAAAAACAAAGGAGTCCACAGCAGCCAAAAAAGCAAAAAAGCCGTCCATTTAGATTTGAAAAGCATCTTGTACGAACATGTTATCAGCCTCAAGAAAACGCCAAACCAAGGAAGTGTAAACCCAACTAAAAATAACCAAATCATGCCCAAAGGCTGTTGTTTTGGAAATCCATAGAGATCCCCTTTCCATTCTGAATTAAAAAAACGGTTAAAATGTTCTCCAACAATAAAATAATCTACAAACCCAGGAGATCTTAGTTCTGCCCAAAAATACCAGGGGACACTGATCATGAGCATCAAAAAAATGCCACCAATCCATGGTGCATTTAAGAACGCACTTTTTATATTTTTAGTCCAAAGGCACCATATTCCGATAGGGGGTAGGGTGAGCAATAGGATAATGGGCCCTTTGGCCAAAAGTCCCAGACCAAGTCCAAAGAAAAATAGATAGCCCCACAGTCGCTTAGCGTTTTCTTGCATCGCTTCCCAAAAAGAAAACATCACAATGCTGATGCTAAGTGTTAGAAAAACATCTGTAGAGACCACCCCAGCATGAAGAAAATATTCTGGAATCGTTAGAAGGATTAGGGGCAGCAAATAGGTTGGTTTTTTTGTATCGCTGTCGTATCGTTTGATCCACAAGGCAAGCCCCACACAGACAAGAAGGTAGGGTAGACGAACAATAAACTCGTGCACCCCAAAAAAATAGACACTCAATGCTGAAGCCCAGGTAGAAAGGGGAGGTTTGGCCCAAAAGGGAACCCCATAATCTACTTGCAGTACAACCCATTCTCCGGTTTCGGCCATAATCCGTGCAATGTTTCCATAACGGGCCTCGGTCTGATCCATCAAAGGGATGACGGCATTGAAAAATCCGCGAAGCACAACCAACAACCAAAAGCTGTATTTTAAAATTTGAGGTGTCAACGATTTTGCTTTTTCCATAAATAAGCTAGCGATAGGTTTTCCAAATTTTAAAAAGGTCCCACCACAATTTGAGCCCATAACTCCAGCTGACTCGTGAGTCTGCAGTGTCGATCCACTGCTTCAAAGGTACTTCACGACTCTGGCTCAAAAAGTTGTTTTTGCCAACAAACCGCATCAATCGAAAGAAAAGTTCTACATCAAAAAGCCATCTTGATAGAAAGGGCTTATCAAACGCCACACGAGCCCATTCTCTTGAAAAAACCTTACAGCCACATTGGGTATCATAGACTTCGATCTGAAGAATTCTTGAAATTGCCGTTGCAACAACGCGCCCAATAAAAAAACGATGCCACTTGCGCTCAATCACATTATCAAGTTTGAGTATGCGCGATCCAAAAACAAAATTACACGACGTAGAGATTTTATGACTCAACAAGTCAGCTTCTTCCAATGAAGTAGAAAGGTCTGCATCCAAATAGCCAATACTTTGGGTGTTTGAGGTCTCAAGAGCCTTTATAACGCCTTGACGAACCGCATCGGACTTACCGACATTTTTGTTAAGGTTGAGAAGCCCAACAGTGTCCGGAAATTTTTTTTGGAGCTTGTCTAAAACCGCCATGGTATCATCAATTGATCCATCATTGACAAACCACAAAAAGGATGTGGTGTTGGCCTTTAGAAAATGAACATATTTTAAGTAAGGAAGCCGGTTTGCCTCATTATAACAGGGAATAACCCACGTACATCTTGGATCTTTAGTACTCATAAATTGTGCACCTCAAAGATGCGACATATTTTTTTAACAAAAAGATCAATTGAAACAAAGCGAACAAGCGCAATCTAACCCAACGGATTTATAAAGAGTTGCAATTGAGTCCTTAATATTTGATTACAAGTAAAATGCGACTATAAAATAATTTAAAAATTAAATCAAAATCCCTTTTTCATTCAAAAAAAAATGTAAATTTGCACCTCTTTAAAACAATATAGAAAACATCAATTATGGCTAAAGAAACTTTTGATCGGTCAAAACCCCACTTAAATATTGGTACTATTGGCCACGTAGACCATGGTAAAACCACTCTTACAGCTGCGATTACTAAAGTATTGGCTGACGCTGGTTTATCTGAAGCAAAATCATTTGATCAGATTGATAACGCGCCCGAAGAAAAAGAGCGTGGTATCACCATTAACACTTCACACGTAGAATACCAAACGGCAAACCGCCACTATGCACACGTTGACTGTCCAGGTCACGCCGACTATGTTAAAAACATGGTTACAGGTGCTGCTCAGATGGACGGTGCGATTCTTGTAGTTGCTGCTACAGACGGACCCATGCCACAAACTCGTGAACACATCCTACTTGGACGTCAGGTTGGTGTACCACGTATTGTAGTATTCCTTAACAAAGCCGATATGGTTGACGATGAGGAGCTACTAGAGCTTGTCGAAATGGAAGTACGTGAACTACTTTCTTTCTATGACTATGACGGAGACAACACACCTGTTGTTCTTGGTTCTGCACTAGGTGCATTAAACGGAGAGCAAAAATGGGTAGACACTGTTATGAAGCTTATGGATGAAGTTGATGCATGGATCGAACTTCCTCAGCGTGATGTTGATAAAGATTTCTTAATGCCTGTTGAAGACGTATTCTCAATTACAGGTCGTGGTACTGTTGCAACAGGCCGTATCGAAACGGGTGTTGCTAATACTGGTGATGAAGTTGATATCATTGGTATGGGTGCAGAAAAAATGAAATCTACCATCACAGGAGTTGAGATGTTCCGCAAAATCCTTGATCGCGGAGAAGCTGGTGACAACGTAGGAATTTTATTACGTGGTATCGAAAAAACAGATATCAAACGTGGTATGGTAATATGTAAGCCAGGCTCGGTAAAACCACACGCTAAATTTAAAGCAGAGGTTTATATCCTTAAAAAAGAAGAAGGTGGTCGTCACACACCATTCCACAACAACTATCGTCCTCAGTTCTACGTACGTACAACTGACGTAACTGGAAACATCGTGCTTCCTGACGGCGTTGAAATGGTAATGCCAGGTGATAACCTTACAATTACTGTTGATTTGATCCAACCAATCGCCCTTAACGTAGGACTGCGCTTTGCAATCCGCGAAGGAGGACGTACTGTAGGAGCGGGTCAGGTTACTGAAATTTTAGACTAATACAGTTTTTAAATTGATGCTTAAGGTGTCGCGCGTAAGCGTGACGCCTTTCGTATCAAATAAAAACGGGTTTAGCTCAGTTGGTAGAGCACTGGTCTCCAAAACCAGGTGTCGGGAGTTCGAGCCTCTCAACCCGTGCAGCAACAGAAGATAACATATGTCATCAATTATCAATTATATCAAGGATTCGTTCGAAGAACTCAAAAACAATGTTTCTTGGACACCACGCGAAGAATTGCAACGACTGGTCGTTGTGGTGATGGTATTTTCTATTCTATTCTCACTAGCGATATGGGGTGCTGATACCGTACTCTCAAGAGTAGTGAGTGTGTATTTTGATTTGATTAATTAACCGCAAAAGAAAAGCAAGGGTGAGCGACAAAAAATGGTATGTAATCCGCGCTGTAAGTGGACAAGAAGCCAAAATCAAAGACTACATCATGGGCGAAATTACTCGGATGGGTTATGAAAAACTTGTAGAGGATATTTTAGTACCCACAGAAAAAGTAGTCCAAATACGCAATGGAAAGAAGATCTCTAAAGAGCGTACCTATTTTCCAGGTTATATTATGATCAAAGCAAACCTCTCGGGCGAAATTCCGCACATCATAAAATCCGTAACCAATGTTATTGGATTTTTGGGTGAAACCAAAGGAGGTGACCCCGTGCCACTACGTCCTAGCGAGGTAAACCGTATGCTTGGTAAGGTAGATGAATTGGCTCTTGCTACAGAACATGTTGCAATACCTTACACCGTAGGTGAAAATATAAAAGTCATCGATGGACCGTTTAACGGATTTACCGGTGCCATAGAAAAAGTAAACGAAGAAAAGCGCAAGCTCGAAGTTATGGTTAAGATATTTGGCCGTAAAACACCGCTTGAGCTCAGTTATATGCAAGTAGAAAAATTATAAGTGTTACATAAACAAGAAGTTTTTTATGCTTCCCTCGTAAAAACTTCTAATCATTAATTAATAACAATGGCAAAAGAAATATCCAAAGTTTTAAAACTACAAGTTCGGGGAGGTGCTGCGAATCCATCGCCACCGGTTGGACCCGCGTTGGGTGCCGCAGGGGTTAATATCATGGAGTTCTGTAAGCAGTTTAATGCACGAACCCAAGATAAACCTGGTAAAGTTTTACCAGTTCAAATCACTGTGTATAAAGACAAGTCATTTGACTTTATAATAAAGACACCTCCAGCGGCCGTTCAATTGATGGAAGCAGCCAAAGCCAAAAAGGGTTCTGGAGAGCCCAACCGAAACAAAGTTGCAACCGTAACCTGGGACCAGGTTCGTACAATCGCAGAAGACAAAATGCCTGATCTTAACGCTTTCACCATCGAGTCTGCCATGAAAATGGTAGCAGGTACTGCAAGATCTATGGGCTTTAAAGTTTCTGGTCAAGCTCCCTTTAACTCCTAATTTACAGCTATGGCACGACTCACTAAAAACCAAAAGGAAGCTAGAGCAAAAGTAGATTCCAAAAAATTATATTCTTTGCAAGACGCCTCTAGCCTTGTCAAAGAAATCACCACTACCAAATTTGATGCCTCAGTTGATCTGGCCATCCGATTGGGCGTGGACCCAAGAAAAGCCAATCAAATGGTGCGCGGCGTTGTGACGCTTCCACACGGAACAGGTAAAACGCTTCGTGTACTCGCACTCGTTACACCAGATAAAGAAGCCGAAGCTAAAGAAGCAGGAGCAGACTTTATTGGATTGGATGAATACCTTCAAAAAATCAAAGACGGTTGGACTGATGTTGATGTAATCGTTACCATGCCAAGTGTTATGGGTAAACTCGGACCCCTAGGAAAAGTTCTAGGACCGCGTGGGCTTATGCCAAACCCCAAAACAGGCACCGTAACTATGGACATCAAAAAAGCCGTTAGCGATGTAAAAGGAGGTAAGATTGATTTTAAAGTAGACAAAACCGGTATCGTACACGCTTCGATAGGAAAGGTTTCATTTTCTGCCGACAAAATCATGGAAAACGCGGATGAGCTCCTCAAAACAATTGTCAAACTAAAACCCACTACTGCAAAAGGAACATACATCAAAAGTATTTCTATGTCCAGCACCATGAGTCCTGGTATTGCAATAGAGACGAAAGTCGGGTAAGCTAAAAAACTCAAGAAATGACTAGAGAACAAAAAGCACAGGTTATAGCCGATTTGACAGACGTACTTGCCGGAGTCAAAAACTTATACCTAACAGATACTGAAGGGCTTAATGCCGCTCAAACCAGTGCACTTAGACGTGCCTGTTTCAAAGCAAACATCAAACTCTCCGTGGTGAAAAACACCCTTTTAGCCAAAGCTATGGAAGCTTCGGATAAAGACTTTGGAGCGTTAAAAGATATTCTCAAAGGGAATACCTCATTGATGATTGCCGATGCAGGAAATGTTCCTGCTAAAGTGATAAAAGATTTCCGAAAAAAATCGGCCAAACCCATTTTAAAAGGCGCTTATATTGAAGAAGCCATTTATATTGGAGACGACCAGATTGACGCTTTGGTTGCGATCAAATCGCGCGAAGAGCTCATCGGAGATATTATCACCTTACTTCAATCCCCAGCCAAAAATGTTGTATCTGCCCTTCAATCGGGAGGAAACACCATCACTGGAGTATTGAAAACCCTTTCAGAACGATAGTTCTGAACCCAAAAGTGTTACGCACTCATTTAGAATATTAATATTAAAAACTAAGACGTAAAATGGCAGATTTAAAAGAATTCGCAGAACAGTTGGTCAACTTAACCGTAAAAGAAGTTAACGAGTTGGCTAGCATCTTAAAAGAAGAGTACGGTATCGAACCTGCAGCTGCAGCTGTAGCTGTTGCTGGTCCAGCCGCTGGTGGTGGAGACGCCGATGCTGCTGAGGAAAAATCAGAATTTGATGTAATCCTCAAAGCAGCCGGAGCTTCTAAACTAGCAGTTGTTAAGTTAGTAAAAGAACTTACAGGTCAAGGCCTTAAAGAAGCGAAAGAACTTGTAGACAATGCACCAAGCACCCTTAAAGAGGGCGTTTCAAAAGATGAAGCTGAAGGGCTTAAAAATTCTTTAGAAGAAGCAGGTGCAGAAGTTGAGATCAAGTAAGACTCGCTTTTGCAATAATGCGGTTTAGGCTTTTGAAGAGCACTCTTCAAAGGCCTAAGCCCTTTTGTAGTTTAAAGACCATTGACCAATAAGGAGTAAGTAAAAACTGTTGTCCATGACAAAAATAGCCAATCAAAGAACCAATTTTGCTTCTGCAAAACACACTCCCGAATATCCCGATTTTCTTGATATTCAAATCAAATCGTTTCAAGACTTTTTTCAACTTGAAACCAAATCCGATGAACGTGCCGAAGAAGGACTCTTTAATACCTTTAAAGAAAACTTTCCCATCACCGATACACGCAATCAATTTGTTTTAGAATTCATCGACTATTTTGTAGATCCACCACGATACAGCATGCAAGAATGCATCGAGCGTGGGCTATCCTACTCTGTGCCGCTTAAGGCGCGTTTAAAACTTTATTGTACCGACCCTGAACACGAAGACTTCGAAACCATTGTACAGGACGTCTTCTTGGGAATCATCCCCTACATGACCCCCAGCGGTACTTTTATCATCAACGGTGCAGAACGTATCGTTGTCTCTCAGTTACACCGCTCACCCGGTGTGTTTTTTGGTCAATCCTTCCACGCAAACGGAACCAAATTATATTCTGCAAGAGTCATTCCTTTTAAAGGATCTTGGATCGAATTTGCCACTGACATCAACAGTGTAATGTATGCTTATATCGATCGAAAGAAAAAATTACCTGTAACCACACTTTTCCGTGCTATTGGCTATGAGCGCGATAAAGATATTTTAGAAATCTTTGACTTGGCAGAAGAAGTTAAAGTCTCCAAAACAGGTCTCAAAAAAGTATTGGGCCGCAAATTGGCCGCACGGGTACTAAAAACATGGCACGAAGATTTTGTTGATGAAGACACAGGAGAAGTAATCTCTATCGAACGTAACGAAATCATCATTGATCGTGATACAATCATCGAAAAAGAACATATTGATGAAATTCTAGAAGCTGAGGTCAAAACCATCCTACTTCACAAACTGGACGCACACACCTCAGACTATGCAATCATACACAACACCCTTCAAAAAGACCCTACCAACTCCGAAAAAGAGGCCGTAGAACACATCTATCGTCAACTGCGCAATGCAGAACCACCAGATGAGGATACTGCACGGGGTATTATCGATAAACTATTCTTCTCTGATCAACGCTATAACCTTGGAGAAGTAGGTAGATATCGAATGAACAAAAAACTGAATTTGGACATCGAAATGGACAAACAAGTGTTGACCAAACTCGATATCATTACCATTGTAAAATATCTAATCGAACTCATCAACTCTAAAGCAGAAATTGATGATATCGACCACCTTTCTAACCGAAGAGTACGTACAGTTGGTGAACAACTATCTTCACAGTTTGGTGTCGGTCTTGCACGAATGGCAAGAACCATCAGAGAGCGGATGAATGTTCGTGACAACGAAGTGTTTACGCCAATTGATTTGATCAATGCAAAAACACTATCCTCCGTTATCAATACGTTTTTTGGAACCAATCAGTTGTCTCAATTTATGGATCAAACCAATCCATTGGCAGAGATAACTCACAAAAGACGTTTATCAGCCCTTGGGCCTGGGGGACTTTCTCGTGAGCGTGCCGGATTTGAGGTACGTGACGTACATTATACCCACTACGGACGTTTGTGTCCCATCGAAACACCCGAAGGACCCAATATTGGCTTGATATCCTCGCTATCCGTTTTTGCAAAAGTCAATAATCTTGGCTTTATCGAAACCCCCTACCGAACCGTTGAAAATGGTGTAGTAAACACCAAAGAAACGGTTTATCTAAGTGCGGAAGAAGAAGAAAACAAATTGATTGCTCAGGCAACGATTCCTCTTGATGAAAATGGAAAAATAACCAGAGAACGAGTAATTGCAAGAGATCAAGCAGATTTTCCTGTAGTAACTCCAGAGCAAATCAATTACACCGATGTTGCGCCCAACCAAATCGCTTCTATTTCGGCTTCTTTGATACCATTTTTGGAACATGATGATGCAAACCGCGCCCTGATGGGATCTAACATGATGCGCCAAGCGGTCCCGCTTTTACGTCCAGAATCACCTATTGTAGGTACCGGACTTGAACGTCAGGTGGCTTCAGACTCGCGTGTATTGATCAATGCAGAACGTGATGGTGTTGTAGAATATGTAGATGCCAACAAAATCGTCATCAAATACACACTTAGTGAACTCGAGAAACAAATCAGTTTTGACGGAGACACAAAGACGTACAACCTTATCAAATTTAGAAAAACCAATCAAGGAACCTGCATCAACCTAAAACCCATTGTAAGAAAAGGGGATAAGGTCAAAAAAGGGCAAGTACTTTCTGAAGGCTATGCCACACAAGACGGAGAACTTGCATTGGGTAGAAACATGAAAGTTGCCTTTATGCCTTGGAAAGGGTATAACTTTGAGGATGCGATTGTGATTTCTGAGAAAGTTGTTCGTGAAGATATTTTTACCTCCATTCATATCGATGAATATTCACTCGATGTTAGAGATACCAAACTGGGAACAGAAGAATTGACAGATGATATTCCAAACGTAAGTGAAGAAGCCACCAAAGACCTAGACGAAAACGGAATGATCCGCATCGGTGCTGAGGTAAACCCAGGCGATATTCTGATTGGAAAAATCACCCCCAAAGGTGAATCAGACCCAACACCCGAAGAAAAGCTATTACGCGCCATCTTTGGAGACAAAGCCGGTGATGTCAAGGATGCCTCACTCAAAGCACCACCATCACTACACGGTGTAGTAATTGATAAAAAATTATTTACCCGCTCTATAAAAGACAAGCGTAAGCGAAACCAAGACAAACAAGAACTGGAAGCGTTAGAAGCGTCTTATGAAAAGAAATTCAAAGCCCTACAAGAGGTATTAGTAGAAAAATTGTTTGCCATTCTCAATGGAAAAACATGTCAAGGGGTATTCAATGACCTCGGTGAAGAAGTTTTACCAAAAGGTAAAAAATACACCCTCAAAATGCTTTCAGCGGTAGAAGACTATACACACCTTATCGAAGGAGCTTGGACCACTACAGACGAAATCAACACAATTGTAGCAGACTTACTCCACAATTACAAGATTAAGGAAAACGACCTTCAAGGTGCTTTGCGCAGAGAGAACTTTACGATCAGTGTAGGAGACGAATTGCCTGCAGGGATCAAAAAGCTTGCAAAAGTTTACATCGCCAAAAAGCGTAAGCTCAAAGTAGGGGATAAAATGGCAGGACGTCACGGAAACAAAGGTATTGTCGCTCGTATTGTTCGAGAAGAAGAAATGCCGTTCTTAGAAGACGGAACTCCGGTTGACATTGTTCTAAACCCCTTGGGTGTACCCTCGCGTATGAACATTGGGCAAATTTATGAAACCGTACTAGGATGGGCTGGCCTCAAATTGGGACGCAAATTTGCAACACCAATTTTTGATGGTGCCACCATCGGAGAAATCGACGCACTAATCGCTGAGGCCAATTTGCCACAGTTTGGTCACACCCATCTTTATGATGGTGGAACCGGAGAGCGTTTTGACCAAGCCGCAACAGTTGGAGTTATCTATATGCTCAAACTCGGACACATGGTCGATGACAAGATGCACTCGCGCTCAATCGGACCGTACTCTCTAATTACACAACAACCTCTAGGAGGTAAAGCGCAATTTGGAGGGCAACGTTTTGGTGAAATGGAAGTTTGGGCACTAGAAGCCTACGGTGCTTCAAGTACCCTACAGGAAATCCTAACGGTTAAGTCTGATGATGTGATTGGACGCGCCAAAACCTACGAAGCAATTGTCAAGGGCGATACGCTTCCAGAACCTGGATTACCAGAGTCTTTCAATGTATTGATGCACGAACTCAAAGGCCTTGGTCTTGACATTCGTTTAGAAGAATAATACGCTTAGCGTTTAATAAATTAGTAACACGCAGTTATGGCTAGAAATAACGAAATAATAACTCAAAAGAAGTTTAACAAAATAGCGATTGGATTGGCCTCTCCTGAAGTCATTTTAGGAAAATCAAGAGGTGAAGTCCTAAAGCCCGAAACCATCAACTACAGAACGCACAAACCCGAACGTGATGGGTTGTTCTGTGAACGTATTTTCGGTCCTGTAAAGGATTACGAATGCGCCTGTGGCAAATACAAGCGTATTCGCTACAAGGGCATCGTATGTGATCGATGTGGAGTAGAAGTAACAGAGAAAAAAGTACGTCGTGACCGCGTTGGACACATCAATTTGGTCGTACCCGTTGCTCACATCTGGTACTTCCGCTCGCTTCCAAACAAAATTGGATACCTCCTTGGGCTGCCTTCCAAAAAGTTGGACATGATCATTTACTATGAACGTTATGTGGTTATACAGCCAGGTATTGCAAAAAATGCTGAAGGAGAAGCCGTCAAAAAAATGGAATTTTTGACCGAGGAAGAATACCTCAACATTATGGAGCAACTTCCCGCCGAAAACCAATTTTTGGAGGACACAGACCCCAACAAATTTATTGCTAAAATGGGGGCCGAATGTTTGATTGACTTATTAGCGCGCATCAACCTAGACGAGCTGTCTTATAAATTGCGTCACAAAGCCAACAACGAAACCTCAAAACAACGAAAAACAGAAGCCCTCAAAAGACTTCAAGTTGTCGAAGCATTTCGTGAAGCAAACGAACGCCAAGAAAACAACCCCGAATGGATGATTATGAAAGTCATCCCCGTAATTCCACCCGAATTACGCCCTCTTGTACCCCTAGATGGAGGACGCTTCGCTACTTCTGACCTCAATGATTTATACCGTCGTGTAATCATCAGAAACAACCGTCTAAAGCGATTGGTTGAAATCAAAGCACCTGAAGTGATTTTACGCAACGAAAAACGGATGCTTCAAGAATCGGTTGACTCTTTGTTTGATAACACAAGAAAATCTTCCGCTGTAAAAACAGACTCCAACCGTCCGCTAAAGTCGCTGTCGGATTCGTTAAAAGGAAAACAAGGGCGTTTCCGCCAAAACCTTTTAGGAAAACGTGTAGATTATTCGGCACGTTCGGTGATTGTTGTGGGTCCAGAACTCAAATTATTTGAGTGTGGACTTCCTAAAGGAATGGCTGCTGAGCTTTATAAACCTTTCGTAATCCGAAAACTTATTGAGCGCGGAATTGTAAAAACGGTTAAATCTGCCAAAAAAATCATAGATCGTAAAGAACCGGTTGTTTGGGATATTTTAGAAAATGTTCTAAAAGGACACCCAGTACTATTAAACCGGGCCCCCACACTTCACCGTTTGGGGATCCAAGCCTTCCAGCCAAAACTTATCGAAGGGAAAGCAATCCAATTGCACCCCTTGGTTTGTACTGCTTTCAACGCAGATTTTGATGGTGACCAAATGGCCGTCCACCTGCCTTTGGGACCCGAAGCAATTCTGGAAGCACAATTATTGATGTTGGCCTCTCATAACATCCTCAACCCGGCCAATGGATCACCGATTACCGTACCTTCTCAGGACATGGTTCTTGGTCTCTATTATATGACCAAAGCAAGAAAATCAACACCCCAGGCACCCATCAAAGGAGAAGGGCTAATTTTCTACTCAGTAGAAGAAGTACACATCGCTTACAATGAAAAGCGTGTTGATCTTAACGCGATGATCAAAATCCGTGCAAAAGATTTTAACGATCAAGGCGCATTGGTATATCAAATCATCGACACCACCGTTGGACGTGTGTTGTTTAACGAAGTTGTTCCTGAACAAGCTGGATTCATCAATGAAATTTTAACCAAGAAAAACCTGCGTGAAATCATCGGTCGTATTCTCAAAGTAACCAGTGTACCCGAAACCGCAGAATTTTTGGATAAAATCAAAGAAATGGGCTATGGCTTTGCCTTCAAAGGAGGGTTGTCATTCAGCTTAGGAGATATTATTATCCCAGAAGAAAAGAAAACCATGATCGAAGAAGCCAACAAGCAAGTCGGTGTGATTATGGGGAACTACAATATGGGACTTATCACCAACAACGAACGCTATAATCAAGTAATTGACGTCTGGACCTCCACCAATGCCATGCTTACGGAGCTGACCATGAAGCGCATTAGCGAAGATCAGCAAGGATTCAACTCTGTATATATGATGTTGGACTCTGGAGCAAGAGGTTCTAAAGAACAGATTCGTCAGTTGACGGGTATGCGTGGATTGATGGCCAAACCAAAAAAATCCAATGTAGGTGGTGGAGAAATTATCGAAAACCCCATATTGTCCAACTTCAAAGAAGGACTATCAATCTTAGAATACTTTATTTCTACCCACGGTGCACGAAAAGGTCTTGCAGATACCGCTTTGAAAACAGCAGATGCAGGTTATCTAACCCGTCGTTTGGTCGACGTTTCTCAAGATGTAATCATCAAGCACGAAGATTGTAACACGTTGCGAGGAATCGAAGTTTCGGCATTAAAGAAAAACGAAGAAATCGTTGAGTCTCTAGGAGAACGTATTTTAGGTCGTGTAGCCCTGCATGAGTTGCGTCACCCCAATACGGATGAAGTATTGATCGAAGCAGGTGTGCAATTTACGGAAGACATCGTTGCCAAAATTGAAGCAGCTCCAATAGAAACCATCGAAGTTCGATCACCACTAACGTGTCAAGCCAATGATGGAATCTGTGCCAAATGTTATGGGCGCAACCTTGCAACCAGCAAAATGGTCCAAAAAGGAGAAGCGGTTGGTGTGGTAGCTGCACAGTCTATCGGAGAACCCGGTACCCAGCTTACCCTTCGTACGTTCCACGTGGGTGGGGTAGCCGGTAATATTTCTGAAGAAAACGCTTTAATTGCACGATTTGACGGGATTGCAGAAATCGAAGATTTAAAAACTGTAAAAGGTGCCGACGCTGAAGGCAATGCTTCAGAAATCGTTATCTCGCGTACCGCTGAAATTAAAGTTTTAGATCCCAAGACTAAAATAGTACTAAGCTCTAAAAACATCCCTTACGGATCGACCCTTAATATAAAGAATGGTGCTAAGATCTCTAAAGGTGATGTCATCTGTCAGTGGGATCCATTTAATGGAGTAATCGTTTCTGAATTCTCTGGAAAAATCGAATTTGAAAACATCGAGCAAGGACTTACTTATCAAGTTGAAATCGATGAACAAACCGGTTTCCAAGAAAAAGTAATTTCAGAATCGCGTAATAAGAAAATGATTCCAACACTCTTGATTGTAGACAGCAAAGGCAATACGCTGCGCTCCTACAACCTTCCTGTTGGAGCACACCTCATTGTCAATGAGGGAGATAAAATCAAGGAAGGAAAAATCTTGGTTAAAATTCCACGTAAATCTGCCAAATCAGGAGATATCACTGGAGGTCTTCCACGTGTAACGGAGTTGTTTGAGGCGCGTAACCCATCCAACCCTGCTGTAGTTTCAGAAATTGACGGTGTGATTTCGTTTGGTAAAATCAAGCGTGGAAACCGCGAGATTATCGTTGAGTCAAAATATGGTGACTTGAAAAAATACTTAGTCAAACTTTCTAACCAGATCTTGGTACAAGAAAACGACTTTGTAAAAGCAGGAATGCCACTTTCTGATGGATCAATCACACCTTCAGATATCTTAAATATCAAAGGCCCATCTGCTGTTCAGCAATATTTGGTTAACGAAATCCAAGAAGTTTACCGTCTTCAAGGGGTAAAAATTAATGACAAGCACTTTGAAGTTGTAGTACGTCAGATGATGCGTAAAGTAAAGATAGAAGATCCTGGAGATACGATTTTCTTAGAAGGTCAATCGGTCTTCAAAAATGACTTTATCGAAGAAAATGATAACATCTACGGCAAGAAAATTGTTGAAGATGCAGGGGATAGTGAAAACTTGAAACTGGGTCAAATGGTGACTGCACGACAGTTGCGTGACGAAAAC
>Ga0255768_10000742_pt1 | contig 33787 bp, 31 predicted proteins | sample 071ome_33_FD_179983 | JGI IMG/M metagenome (GOLD analysis project Ga0255768, IMG submission 179983) | Coastal salt marsh microbial communities from the Groves Creek Marsh, Skidaway Island, Georgia - 071412AT metaG (version 2) | ecosystem: Environmental > Aquatic > Marine > Intertidal zone >...
TCTGAAAGGAAGCTGGACGACTCCCAGATCAATTCATAACAGCTTCTCCAAATCTGATGCCAATGCTGTGATTTGGGATGACAATCAGGGGCATATGCACCTGATGTTTTGTACTCTCTATGGTGAAGACTGGACCGATGCCAAATTGTTTTACAAGAAGAGCTTAGATGGAGGTCTGACTTTTGAAACTGAGAGAGAACTTCATATAAAGACCTTTACATGAGTTTTAGCGATGATGATGGCAATACCTGGATGCCAGCAAGAAAAACAAAGCTGCCCAATAACAACTCTTCTGTCGATGTATGCAATGCGGGAGAAAAAGTAATTCTTGCCTTCAACGATTCATCTTCAGTCAGGACCCCTTTATCTCTGGGCCTGTCTCATGATGGAGGAATGAATTTTCGTGAAATTCGGCACCTCGAGACAGACCATGGTGAGTTTTCTTATCCCTCTATCCTCTGTTTACCAGACGGCAAACTATTGATAAGCTACACCCACCAAAAGGATACAATTCAGATCAAGGTAGTCTTATCGGATTGGATAACACGAAGACCGGATCGAATTCAGGAGTAAGTTTGAATCAGAGTGTCGACCGGGTTTCACTGTAGCACGATTGTGAGCATCTCATAGCACCAGAGTTCGAGATTAGTCTCGTCAAAGGTGAGTTCTTCAATAGTTTACTACGAAGAGACACGGGGGAGCTTGGAACTATCGGGTCGATCAATATTCCCATGATTCGTCGTGCTGGAGAAAATCCGGATTGTATGGCCTTTGTTCTCCACTATAGAGAGTATGGCCTGGCTGGATTGTACGTTCAAATGTACTACGAGAGGGAACGAACAATCTGAATCTACAGGCCTTATGCGCCTTCTCAAGTCTTCATTCCAGCCCGATACTTATGTTGTTTGTTAAATCCTGTCTGGAGTATCTCAAGAAGTGCTTTCCAGTGTTTCAGTTTCATTTTCAGTAGGAAGGCTCACAGGTTTTGCGTCCGTCGGATTTGAATATGCTCAGGGCCCTTGCTGATGATGGGGGTCAAAGCATAGATCCAATAGACTGTCTCCAGGCTTATCTGGAAAAGCCTGTCAGAGTACGATCTATGAAACAAAGTAATGGATTTCAAGCTCTTGAGGCTATCCACAAGGTCAAGAGAATAGAGTCCAATTTATTTCAACTGCCTCTTGCACGAAATGTAGAGTTTTACAAAGGACTTCACAAGGGAGGCAGGGTGTTTATCCTCGCTAGCGGACCCAGTCTACAGGAATGTGATCTTTCCAAACTGCGTGGGGAAAAGGTAAGTAGTCAATCGCAGCCTGTTGGCCTATCCTCAGGCTGATTATACGGTGAGCATGGCTGAGCATGCCTTTGCAAATTGAAGGGTAAAACATGAAAATACTTATTGTTGAAGATGATTTCACAGCAAGAAAGTTCATTCGTCGAATCCTGCAAAAGCATACTTGTGATACGGCTAAAGATGGGACGGAAGCACTGGAGGGGTTTCGCTTTGCCCTGGACGAAGACAAACCTTATGACCTGGTCTCCATGGACTTGCACATGCCTTCGATGAATTGGGACGAAGCTGTGAAATTGATCTGACAGGAGGAAGATTCACGCAATCTGCCGGCATCAAAGAAAGCCAAGGTCATAATGACTTCAGGTGAGGAAAATCCTGCTGAGGTTTACAATACCTTTAAACTGGGCGCGGATGCTTATCTGGTGAAGCCGATCACAAGACAGGCAGTCAAAGAATGGTTGACCAAGTTTGGAATGGAGTTGTAGGACATGCGTGTACTTCTTGTTGAAGATGAATTTGGATGTAGCCTGACATTAAGCCGCATTCTTGAAAAATGGGCTCAAGTTGATCTTGCTATGAGTGGAGCGGAAGCATTCAGTGCTTTTAATATGGCTCAGGATTTTGCCGAACCCTATGATTTATTAATACTGGATGTAGGGATACCTACTTTTGACGGGGTTCAACTGGCAACTAAAATTAGGGAAACAGAACGCTCTGAGGGCTATGACAGAGCACCAATTATGATTGTTACTTCCTTTGATCTTGAGGAAGTTAAATCACGCAACCCGGACCTTGATTTTGATGAATACATCAAGAATCCCGTAGACAAACTCAAGGTTATTGAAACCCTGAAAAAGATCTTTAAAGAAGGTTTTGCCTGAGAATTCGGGCTGCATCCAATGCCCCATAGGTGAAGATCCAGCTAGCACCGGCTCTTCTGAGGGAAACGAGGCTTTCCATTAAACAGGCTTCGTAATCCAGCCAGCCATTCAGTGAAGCCGCTTTAAGCATGGCGTATTCACCACTCACATGATAGGCGGCTACAGGCAAGCTGCTGTTTTCACTGGCGAATCTCAAAACATCAAGATAAGGTAGTCCCGGTTTCACCATCAACCAGTCAGCTCCTTCCTCTTCATCCAGTTGAATTTCTCTAAGACCTTCTTTCACGTTGTGAAAGTCCATTTGATAAGTCTTCTTGTCTCCAAATTTGGGAGCACTCTCCAGAGCATCCCGAAAAGGCCCGTAGAATGAACTAGCATACTTGAGGCAATAGGAAAGAACTAAAACGTCCTGGAACCCTTCTTCATCGAGTAGTTTTCGTATATAGCCAATGCGACCATCCATCATGTCCGAGCAGGCAACCATGTGTGAACCAGCCCGAGCACTGTTTAAAGCCATCTGAGCCAAAATCGGCAGGCTTTCGTCATTGAGAATTCTGCCATCTTTCACAACACCATCATGCCCGTCACTGGAATAAGGATCCATAGCAACGTCGCTGATGAGAAAAGCGCCCTCAAATTTCTTTCGAATAGCCTTTAAAGCTTGATTATTAAGACAGTCAGGGTTAGCGCTCTCAGAGGCCATTGCGTCCTTCAGATCCTCATCGATCGCGGGAAATAATGCAAAGTTACTGACTCCAAGCTCAATTGCCTGACTCACTTCATCAAGCAGTGAATCAAGGGAGTGGCGATAGACTCCTGGAAGAGAGGGAATTTCTTCTTTGTCTCCTCTCTTACCGTGAAAGAATAAAGGCAGGACAAGGTGTTTACTTTGTAAACTGGTTTCAGCCATAGCGTGGCGAATGTTGGGGTGAGATCGGTTCCTTCTTGGACGTGAAATCATTCTTGCTCCGAACGTTCAAGGATGGCAATATCCTGGGCGAATTCCCTTCTCATGAGAACTTCGACTTCTTCCAAATCCTTCTTGAGTTTTGCAAAAGTCTGCAAGAACTTCTCCTGGTCAGATCCTCTTTGCTCAGCAATGATATCCCTTTCTTTGCGTTGATTTTCAAGGATTGGTGCATAGAATGTCAAGGTTCCCGACCCTACATGAGGTATTCCAGCCTATAGCATGAGCAAAATTTCACAGATGAGGGCATTCTTGGGATAATTCTATATTTTCTATGACTAACTTTTTACTTAAGTATGGCCTCATTTCGGGATCAGTGTATTCAGCAGTTTGAATTGAACAAATCGGGATTGAGCCATAGAGTAGAATGGAAATGAAGTCAAGCGCGGTGTAAGATTGGTGCCTACTGTAAACGAGGAAAAGCGCCATGGAAATCTCTTACGGGATATCAGTTCTTGATGACTCCTATCTGGCAGGAGTACAGGCAGCAAGAGATGCACGCCTTGAGAACCAGGAATCCTTCACTCTGGTATTTGGATCGATTCATTACAATCAGGAAGAATTGCTGGATGGGGTACGCTCGATTCTCGAAGCAGAAACAATTGCAGGGTGTAGTGCTTACGCTCTTTTGTGCAACAGTGGAGTCATGCGCAAGGGAGTTTTGGTGGTCTGCCTGAATCTTCCCGGAGCTAGTTTTGAAATCATCAGTGAGGAGATTCAGAGCAATGAAGCGGATCTTGCCAAGTTGGTGCTGGAAAAGGTGAAACTGGAAAGTGGCTACAATTTGGGTTTGTTGTTTCGCGGTTACGGAGCAGGAGAAGACGAAGACTTTCTTGATGTGTTAAGAAAGCAGGTTCCCCAGCTGGCTTTGTTTGGGGGACTTTCCTGTGGAGATTATGATTTGGGAATGAATCATAAAGATTTCTGGACCTCCTGGCAGTACAATAAGGGAAGGGTTCAGGGAAATTCTCTGGTTTTGGCTCAATGCCGTTTTCCAAAGGAGAACTATCAGCTCAGCTTTGGATTCTCCCATGGCTGGAATCCAATCACAGAAGAGTTAACGATTACAAGAGCGGAGGGTATGCATGTCTTTGAAGTCAACGATACGCCCATCTTTGATTTCTATGAGCAATTTCTAGGCGACTTTCAGGGAAGAGACTTTTTTGAATTGATGATTCAAAGGTATGGTTTTGCTTTGTCCATGGATTACAACGGGGAAAAGCGAACTGTAGTGAAACTTCCTGTGTCTTGTGATTTTGAGCGCAATTGCATCACCTTTGCTCCTTACAGTGACTATCAAGGAAAGAAGGTGAGGTTGCTTCAAGCCAATCGTCCCCATGTCATTGAAGGTGCAAAGAGAGCTGCATCCAGGGCACTGGACGCTTTGAATGGAAAGAAGCCCGATTTTGCACTGGTTGTGAGCTGTTGCTCCAGGGCCGCATTTCTACATTCCAGACTGGAAGGAGAACTCAAGGCCATTGAAGAGGTTCTCGGAAAAGATTGTTTGATTGCTGGATACTATTCGGGCGGAGAAATCGCACCTTTTTTGAATCAATTTGATGAGATTTGTGATCCTTCCAATCCACTCTGCTCCTCTTATTATCATGCGGGCACCATTACCGTATTGCTCTTCTCAAGCGAAAGTGACTTATCGAAGAAGAGAAGCTCCGTACTCAGTTTTGACAGGGATCGGAGCTCTCTGGAAAACCTGCTACAGGAAAGTGAATCCATTCTTGATGATACGCAGGTATTCATGTCGTCCCTTTCTCATCAATCCATTCGAAACGCAGAGACATTGAGATCACAAAATCAGGAACTCGTCGAAAAAGATGAACAGAATCAAAAACTCCAAAATGTAGTCCATCGTTATACTCCTCACCGTGTTTGGAAAAAGGCTGGTGAGTCCGTCAGTCAGGGACGATACGAGATCAATGAGGAAGAAGTGGTCAGGGCCTTTTTGTTTATGGATGTGAAAGGCTTTACCAGTTTCAGTGAAGAGCATGGTAGTGAAGAGGTTATCTTTCGACTCAATGAGATTTTCGACCCGGCGACCAAAATTATCTATGAGAATCGCGGAGATGTAGACAAGTACATTGGGGATTGTATCTTTGCTGTATTTGATGAAAATCAGGATGCCGTGGAAAGTGCTCTTGAGATTTTAAAGTTATTTAATAAACTGAAAAAGAGTAATCATCCATTCAGCGTTCGCATGGGGATTCATTATGGTCGAGCCATTCACGGAAACGTAGGATCTCGAGATCGGCGCGAATACACTTATATTGGGGATGCGGTGAATATATCCCAGCGTCTGGAAAGCCAATGTGAGCCAGGTTGTGTCTTGGTTTCCGATCAAGTCTATCAGGATGTAGAGTCTACACTGACAAACATTTTGCATGAGCAAGGAATCTGGAATTAAAGGGAAAAAGCGGTTACTTTTTGTGCCATCAGTTGTCTTTGAAAACGGTTTTGTGAGAAAGGTCACATCTCTGGGGATTTTAGATCAGGAATAGAAAGTCAGGGTAAGAATATGAAATCAGTTCGAGTCATTTTGCTTTTATTGCTGGGTGCATCACTACATCTCTCACACAGTGCAAAAGTTGTTTATCTCAAAGGAAAGGTCTATTCGCTTTCCCCCGATAGTCTGGATCGAAAGACAGTTAGCCTGAATCAAACACTTCAAGCTGAAGACCAGATCAGGACATCGAGCAATTCCTCCCTGACCTTGAAACTCAATGAAAAGGTGACAATCAAAGTTCAGGAAAATTCAAAGTTTTTTATCCCTAAACGATCCAGCTCAAAGAAGCTCTCTCAGAGACTTGATCTGGCTTTTGGAAATCTATGGTTTTCTGTGAAGAATCTTCTTAAGGGAGAGAAGTTTGAAGTCAAAACTCCAACGGCAACTGCCGGAGTTCGCGGGACTGAGTTTTCCGTTGATCATGATCAAGACTCGGGAATTTCCAAGACCAGTGTGTTTGATGGGTCGGTGTTTGCACAGAATTTAATGGGTGAAATGAAGATCCTTGAAGAAGGGATGATTTCTCAAATCGGAGAGGATATCCATAAGCTGGTGCAGGAAGAACTTGAGATTCTGGATGAGATTCTGGATTTCAAGGCAATTCCTTTTGATTCCAGTAAGAAGGCGCACCTCAAGACTCAGAAGGAGATGAAGGAGCTTGAACTGGAGCTTCGAAAAATGGAAGAACGGCTCAGCGGTGAAATGCTTCAGAAACATGAAAAGATGCTTGAGAGAATCGATCAGTATACAAAAGAGCTGATGAAAGACTTGATGCAAATGGAAAAAGAAATTCTCAAGGATGCCAAGAAGCTTGAGAGGGACATGATCGAGCAAGGGAAGCAACTGGAAAAGAACCTGCTCAAGCAAAGTGATGAATTCCAGAAGAATCTGATGAAGAGGCTTCAGGAGTCCGGTGTGCCAGGTCTGGGTGGTCAGGGCGGAACGATTCCGGGTCTTGAAAATGGGATTCCGGGTTTGGGGAGTGATTCCTCTGATGATGAAGATGACGACGACGATGACTGGGATATAGGCACCGATGACGGCGACTTTCTCGATGATATGGAGTAGGGTACTTAAACTGACTGCTCCGGATAGAAATTCTGACTAAGAACTTATCCTCTGATTGTGATTAATGTACCTGATAGCTGAAGCTGTCCTGGGAACTGTTGCCAGCCAGATCGCTGATTCTCACATCCACTGTATGCTCACCTTTAGTTTTTGGAAAGGAGCGATCTCCATCCACAGTGTATCCAAGATCCATGAAAATCTTGCGACAGCGATAATTTCCGCAGACCTCAGACTTCACATAGAATTTCTGAACATCTTTTTTCAGGTCGTCTACACCGGGTAATCCGTCGAACTTCCAATGTTCCTGCCACTCACCGCCATCGAGACGAAACTCGATTTTGTAAGGTGGAACATAGAATGCGTGGTGTGAGATAAGATCGCGGGCATGAACAAACAAAGAATAATCAGGTCCAGTTTCATTTCCTTTAACGAGTCTTTTTGAAGAGTTAAGGAGTCCGATTTTAACAATCTCTGGTTCCTGGTCATCTCCAATTGGCTTAAGGAAGTTCAGGGGATTGAGAATTAAGCCATCCTTACCAAGCACGTTGAGGTGAACATGGGTGTAAACTTCTCCAGCAGCGCTTGCAGGCCAGTCTACGATGTCTCCGATGAATGTTCCGGCTTCCACTCTTCCCTTGTCCTTGAAGGCCTGCTTCACATTCTCTGGAATCGTTTCATGATTGATGTGGTGATATTGCCACAGAAAACCTTCATCATCGAGAATTGCCACTTCCCAGTAGTAGCGGCTTCCTCCATTGTAGTTGGCTACGTTGACCACTTGCCCTCCCACACTGGCGTGAACAGCAAGTCCTTCATCACCACGGATATCAATGCCATGATGAAAGTAAGCCTGACTCCATCCATACTGCTGATAACTCGCTATATTGTGACCAATTGACTTGGGATGAAAGGGCCAGGGATAGTTTCTGGCCCTCTTAAAATGAGCATTATCACCAGTCGCAAGGCTTAAGTACTCAGGTCTGTAATTTGCAATGGGATCATCACACGCAAAGCCACTACCGCCTGGAGCCGGATCATGCTCATGCTGATTAGTGTTTGTGTTGGCAAACAAGAAAGAGGTACTTAATACCAAGACTAGGAGTGGCTTGAGAACTTTCATAGAATTCCTTGATAATTATGAATGCTTGAGTAGGGCTAAAGTATAAGCAAAGTCAGGAAAATGTAAATCGGGAATTTTGCTACTGCTTTTACTCCTGCAAAGCTTCAGGACTTGATAACAAAGAGTACAAAGTCCAAAAGCAGGTGGTGCTATGAGCGAGTTCAAAACTAAAAGCGCTAATTTTCACTATCCGAGAATACCTGAAACGACATGTAAACAAGGATGAGGCGAAAGAAGGAGAGGACCCAGTAAGTCATGTATATGAACATGGCAACGGTTTTCATGCTGTCTATGGTCCAGCCAAGGCCTAACTTTTCAAGATCCAGACTAAAAAAGCCAAGGGCCAGAAGGGGTAACAATACGATCAGAGCTAAAGAGAGATGTGTTTGAATTTGCTCCCCTGAGCGGGTTTCCAATGGGAATCTGGACTGATAGATTTTGATACAAATCAGCAATAAAAATTGACTTAACAGGGCTACCCAGGCCACAGGGAGAGCAAATGCCAGGCCACTCTCAACTCCTGAAGTCAGCTGAATGAATCCACAAAGAATCAGGCCAGCGACGGAAAGTTTCTCAATTTTAACTTTGAATGACCAGGCGCAAAACCAGAGAACGAGTAAAAGACTGAAGTGAAAACACCAGGCAAAGAGTACAGGACTGAGGTATTGACTTTGAGAGCCAAAAAATCGGGAACCAATTAAAAACAGGGCAAGCAAACCGGCAGGCAAATCAAAAAAGAGAACCCACTTCATTTGAGAAAGTAATATAGAAGTGCTCTTTGAGTTCATAGTTTACAGGATAGTTGGAAGGTGCCGACTTCCAGGTAAGGTGTTAATGGATGAAATAATTCGATGGAACGGAAATACTCCGCCCTTGGAGGCGTCGTACTCCGTTCAGCTTAGCATATCAGGCGTCGTATTGCGCTTAGTTTGGAATATTGTCTGTGTTACTGCGACTAGCTTAGTATGACGGATTTAGTACTGCTACCTGCTTGGCAGAATAGTAGATGTTTTAATTTCCTGATTGGAGCTGCTTTTTAACCTATGGGATGTTTGATATTGGTCCAAGCTTGTTGGATAGAGCTTTCTACTACTAGAATCCGCATGTAGTGGTATTTGAAAATCCGCCTTGCTTTCGGCAGAGTTCTCCAGGTCCACGAACAGGAGTTTCCATGAAAAGAGTGAGTGTTGAAGAACTCAAAGAGATGATTGATCAGAAAAAAGACATCTTGCTACTTGATGTGAGAGAGCAGGATGAGAGAGAGATCTGTACCATTGATTATGAAGAAATGTGGATCAGTATTTCCGAGATACCTCTGCGTGCTGAAGAGGTGCCCAGAGATCGTGAAATCATCGTCTACTGTCATCATGGAGTTCGATCAGGTCAGGTTGTTGGATATTTGGAAGCTCGCCATGGCTATGATAAGCTCGCCAACCTTAGTGGCGGGATTGATGCTTGGGCCATCCAGATTGATCCTGAGATGCGCAAATACTAGAAATTACGAAGGAGTTTAAGATGAACAGACCATTACCCAAAGCGTGTATGAGTATTCAGGACCTTGAAGAGGGGATGCGAATTGAGCAGGAATACACGATCAGCTATGAGGATGTGGTGAAGTTTTCCGAGGTCAGTGGGGATTTCAATCCAGTTCATCACGATCCAGAGTATGCGTCCACTACCATCTTTAAGAAGCAGATTGCCCATGGATTGATCAGCCTTGCAAAGTTCAGCGGACTCTTTGGAATGCAGATGCCTGGATTGGGTGCCGTCTACTACCAGCAGTCCGTGAAGTTTTTGGCGCCCTGTTATCTGGATACTCCCTACAAGGCTATAGGAGTCGTGAAATCTGTAGATCGGGAGAAGAATGTGGTTGTTGTACAGACTCTGGTAGAAGACCTGGATGGTAATGTTGCCATGGACGGAGAAGGCCATTTGAAGCCAATTCCAGAGAAAATCAAAGTAAAGGTCGACCCTGCCCTGATCGACTCCTCCAAATAATTTTTAAAATTTAATAATTTGTGGAACCTTCCCTGAATTCACCACGTAGTGAATTCAGGGAAATTTCTTTGTACGTAAACTCGCCCAAAGAGGCTTCTCGCTGATAGAATATAAGAACTTTTGAATTTCCCGTGGAGGGGCTTGTGCACTTGAAGAAGAGTATCAGCGTATTCTTGATACAGATTTTAATCATTCAGATCATTCTCCCTATACCGCTTTACGCAGCCCAAAAGGAAGATCAGCAAAAGGGTTATCGATACATCGGTGACATGGTCAAGCGATTTGATCGCGATATCAATCCCAAGGATCGTTCATTCACACCCGATGAAGTTCAGGATTTGATCGATCAGTCCGTCAATCCCACTTTCTCGGGAAATCCTACCTTAAGGCAGGAAGAAAGCAATATCATACGCCCTATCAAGCAAGTAGGGCTCAAGGTGCTAGACTCGGAAATCGGGATTGTGCAGACCTTTTTGTCTTATGAAGCAGCCAGGTTTCTCAAAGCTTCTTTCACAGACTCCAGAGTCAACTATCATATGGCCAAAGCCCGTCAGGCGATTTATCTTCTTTCCAAGAGTCAGGCAGAGTCCTTGACCAAATTCTTCACCAAGGTTCAAATAGGTCCCAAAATCAAAGTTCTCGCAAACTCCATGGGACCCAAGGTAAAGAACTTTGTTGCCACAGAAGCTAATTTTGCACTCATGTCAGTACTGGGCGCACTCATTTGGATGGGTGTCTATGACAGCCTCGATGTCTATGCCCTCAAAGACAGAGTATTGTCTCTTGATCCACTCAATACCAACAGCACTTGGTCACACACGCTGATCCCTGATTTTTTGGGCGCTACCGCCAGTCGACACGTCTATGACTTCTTCAACAATCAATTCGACAAGGTATACGAGCGGATGCTCAAGAGTAAGGGCTTTGGTTCTCACCTGCTCAAGAGTCTGGACAAAAGAGCGGATATTCTTGGGAAAAAGATTCTCAAGTCAGCTCGTCTGGGTCTCAAGCCCGCCGGAGGAGAGTCGCTGGCAGCGAAGCTCGGGTTGGTTGGAATCGGTGAGGGAACCCAGTTCACTCTGCAAGGCTTCTTAAGAAACCTGAGTGCCGGAGTTGCCTATGGGTTAGTGATCAATCTCGTAGTAGATACAGTGGTTGTAGGGGCCAGGGGTTATTCCAATTCATCGATTGTTGGAGCGAACCGAGATGTGAAAATCAGACGTCCTGAATACAATGGCTACTTGTATCAAAGAACTGGTAGTAAGGCTCAGGATTGGCTGAAAGAGCGCAAATTTGCTCTCATGGACATGCTGGATGGATATTCAAAAAATCCTCTGACCAAATTTGTTTCGACCTTATCAGGCTGGATGGGAGCTTACGGGGGCTCAGTTGTTGCTGGTGCTGTTCTTGTCGGGGGTGGGATTCCTGCCATGGTCGGTGGCGTCATGATTGCTTCGGTTTTTGCCGGAGTGGGTTCCTTTCTGGGCGACTGGCTCACTACCAAGTTTGAGAGAGGGGATTCCGTGAAGAATCTTCGACGAAGTTTTGTCGAGCGCCGACTATTCAAAGTGATTAAGAAAATGAAGATCTTTGATGAAGGGAATATCGACCTGGATGAAGCTCGCACAATCGCTAAAGATCGCAGCTGGGACATGTACAAGCGCGAATCCATGGGACAAACCTATTCAAGGATGTTTTTGGTGGAGAGCTTCGATCATATTGAACTCTTCGAGAAGAAGGGCATAGTCCACATGAAAGTGGATGAGGAGCATGGTGAGGAGCTGAACAAGGAAGCTCACATGCGCTACGACTTTGTGGATTTGAATGGTCATCGGGGGATTTGGGACTACGGAACGAAAGTTGTCTACAACGTTGGGCTCATGGAGAAGAACAATGGATATACAGTTATCTTCATCAGTGATTCAGATCAGGTAGATATTCGTGATGGAATTCTGTTAAGCGAGAAAGGAAGCAAGTTTCGTGTTTTGAGCAACGGAATCATTATGACTCCTTCCGAGCTTAACCCTAAAGATTGGGCGATTCGTGGCATCAATGTAAACACAGATGTTTTTACCAGATCGAGCAAGACAAGATTCACCTGGGATTATGACCGGGAAGCCTACCGACGTGTAGATCTGACTACCGGAGTCAAAATGACTCTTCACCCTTTGTTGCCGCTCATCGGCATAGAAGACGAGAAAGAATTCAAGTCTCGACTGGATTCTCAGTTGCAAGTGATGATTGATCGAAGTTTTGACAAAAGCGTTGAACTTGTGGAGAAAGTGAAGCCCTCCAATTTCGAGGAGTTCTCCTCACCTTTGTCTCAGCTAATCACTCCCAACAGTATGAATTGGTTTCAGTCTATGGAGACCAGCCAGTGGAAGAATATTCTCGTGGGTAGAATGCGCCGTTCACAGCCTCATCGTTTGTCTGAAATTCTGGAAAAATTGCACAGCCAGGAAACGGCCTCACTCAAGCAGGCTCTCCTTGCTGAAATTCAAAATCCAAACACCAAAAGTGCATGGGATAATGTTCAGGAGCTACTCGATCAAAATCGTCTGATTGCAAACCACGTTCAGTAGGTTATCAAGTAGCTTTCTTCACCGAATACAGAGCTTCTCTAAGCCACGAGCATTTCGTAAATTAAACCCTTAACTCCTTCCTGGGCTTTGGACGAGATACTCCCCAGGGGCTTAATCAATCGAGTTTTATCGATGGTCTGAATCTGGTCGCAGACTATAAAGCCTTTTTTGTCATTGACGATGAGCTCAACCCGCGTTGGATACTTCCTTGACTTGGTCGTCATTGGAGCCACAATGACGGTGCGAATATTATGGTTCATTTCATTGGGAGAAATGATAAGACAAGGACGGGTTTTCTTGATTTCACTGCCAATGGTCGGGTCCAGGTTCACTAGATAAACTTCGTATTGGTTTACTCCCATTCAAAATCCTCATCCAAAGGTTGATCATCACCTGCTTTAGACATTTGTTGAAAAGCTGTATTCCAATCTCGCCTGGGTACGTCGACTTCCGGCAGTGCTTTGATGATGAGATTATTTCCATCAACTTCCAGCTCAACCTGCTCTGAAAAATTACACTGATCCATGACAGACTTCGGGATTCTTAATCCTTTGGAATTACCAATCCGAATAATTTTTGCTTTCATAAATAACTCCCGCCTATCAGTATGAAGTAATTCCAATGTACTTACAATTCCATGCTATTCCTCTTCAAAATCAAGCGAGAGACTGTTCACACAATAGCGTAGTCCTGTAGGCATGGGACCATCATTAAAAACATGGCCCAGATGACCATCACACCGAGAACACAGGATTTCAATACGACTCATTCCAAGGCTGTTGTCTTGCTCAGTTCGTATATTGCCTTGCTCCTTTTCACTGTGAAAACTTGGCCAACCGCAGGATGTACTGAATTTGTTTTCGTGGGTAAAGAGTTCCTGTCTACAACCTGCACAGACGTAGGTCCCTTTTTCCTTGTGATCATTGTATTTGCCACTGAAGGGTCGTTCGGTTCCTGCCTGGCGCAGGACGTGATACTGATCCGGGTTTAGCTGTTCCTTCCATTCCTGTTCAGTTTTTGTGACTTTCTTTTGATCTTTCATTTTATCTCCAGGTTTTCATTCGCAAATCAGATTGATATGATCAATCTAGCTGATTCTCACCTTTCCTGAAAGACTCTGTCAAATAGTGAACAATCTCTTGAAACTTCTGCTAATGCTTGGACTTATCGTCACTTTGGCAAGTGATACGAATGCACCAGCATGTGCGTTTGCCGGGGAAGTGATTCTCAAAAAGGCTTCGTTCCAGTCCTCGTCTAAGAAAACTACGGTCTCTACAACTTCAACTGTAGATTCAAGTCTTGGGAAAATCAATTCGCATGAGAATTTCTTGTCAGGAACCTCACATCCCTCCCGTGTTCATCAAAGGCTGAGTACAGTAACTTTGCAAGCCCTTGAAAGTGAAGATTCAGATAAGACTGAATTGACTTCCATCGATTAAGAGGAAGAAAGAACTGAACCCTGTGATAGTCTCCTGGTAGAAGGAAGAATGGCCGTCAAGAGTAGCTGTCTTGGACAGTATTTATCAGTATCGCGTTCAAGTGGAACAACTCTTCAGGCGATTTCTCTTGAATTATATATTGAAAGTGATGTTGAGACTCGGGAAATTCCCTATACGAAGGTTTTCGAGGGGTAGCTCAGATTTTTCAGACCAACCTTGTCCTGAATTCAGTCAAAAGAGAGAAGTGGGTCACAATAGTGCTCTCAACTCCATTTGCCAAAACTAATGAACTTATCCTGAATGACCCTGAAAGAAAACATCATATTCACCACAATCATTACCTTAAGTTTGAGCGCTTTGTTTTCAAGGAGAAAGTGAATCGCTTCAAGCTGGATCTATCCTATGACCCCGTCAAGGGGCTTTCCATCTATGCAATGGATACACCCTGGTATACAACTCAACGAGAGCTGAGCTATACAAGTAACTCTATCCCGGAGCTTATAAAGTCCAGAAGCAATAGCCTGTTGCGGCAGCTAACCATTCTTGCAGTTCTTTATCTATTAACCATATTGTTTTTAAAGTATTGGCTTTTTCGTGGATTTACTCAGCTAAAACACTCTCTTTCTCAACTGAATGATGTGGGTAAGTCCAGTGAGATGAGACCGTTCCTGCTGGCGTTAAACTTCAAAGATATTGCTGATTCATTCAATGAACTGAGAGTCGCTTTGATTGAGAAGGAAGAGTTGCGTCCTTATCTTGAGACCAAACTGCTCCAGATTGCCTCAGAGGGAGAGATTCGACGGGAAGGGGTTGTCCTGTTTTCTGATATCCGCTCATTTACAAGCATTTCAGAAGGAATGAGCAGTAAGGATATTGTTCATATGCTCAATGAGTATTTTGAGATTTGGATGGAAGTGAGTAATAAATATCAAGGTTTGATCGAACGGTTCATTGGTGATGCTGTTGTTTTACTCTTTCTAGAGGACGACTTAAAGACTAGTGCTCAAAAGGCTCTGGCATGCTGCCTGGAAATGCGAGTAGAGATGGAAAGAATCCAGGCGAAACGTAGAGAGCTTGGATTGGTAGTCTATGAAAATGGTCTTGGGCTAAGTGCTTCCAGCCTTCATATCAAGGCAATTGGTACCAGTCCCAGAATCCTTTATGCTCATGGCCAAGCAGTGCTTGAGGCGGAGGAGTTGGAAGCGAAAACCAAGCAGACAAAGTCAAAGATCGCCTGTGATGACAAAGTGAAAGGCTTGCTTGAGGGTGAAGCTCTGTTTATACCCCTGACTGGCGGTGGGCATGAGGTGCAGGGTCTGGAAGAATAGAACAAGAAGTACGGTGAAAAACTGCAGCGCATAACACATAGAAGTCTTTTTCCAGCCTAAAACGCAAATTTGTGAAAAGTTAACAGACACTGTTACTTGAGTTCTAACGCTATTCGAGGCGTAGGAAACACAGTTGTCTGCCAGGATTATCTAGCAAAATAGGAGGCAATCAAGGAAAGGGGACCAATTCAATTGGACCTGAGGTAATCTTGGCCAAGCGGGTAATTTGCTCATCACTTAACTTATCCCGTAAAAACTCCAGTTCGTCGGCTGCATCTGGATGACCATTCTGGGCTGCGAAAGCATACCAGATATAAGCCTTTTCCATGGATTCGCCCACGCCACGCCCATCATCATACATATAAGCAAGATCAAACATGGCATCGATATCTGTGAGAATTGTAGCTCGGCGAAACAAGAGCACAGCTTCAAGAAATGCTGGCTTTTTGCCAAAGAACTCCTGACTGATGACCGATGGATCCAGTCTGGGATCGTCTTTGGAGCCTTTGTTCCCGTGTTTTGTCTCAATGTCTTGAGCTTGCTCCATTTGCTCTAACACTTTTTCGTTTTGTGGAACAACATCAACGGGACTCTTCTTCATTTTCGCGAGGGGAATCGGGTCTTTGGACAGTTTAATCAACTCTGGTGCTTGCAGAAGGTCTTCAAGTTGAGCGGGACTATTTTCTCGAAAAACTTCGTCTACATACTGACTAAAGGACGGTTGTTGATAGAGATATCCAAAACCCCCAATACTCCCTGCAATACAAACGAGGCTGACCAGCTTGAAAAAACCGCTGAATCGACCTTGAGAACGCTGTTCTTCAAAAACAATCTCTTCTTCCTCGTCATCTTCATCATCCTGAGATATTCCAATCAAGGCAGGATGGACAGGTGCTTCCTGCTCTTCATCATCTGGAATCTGTGGAACCTCTTCAGGAATCTTGGGGATGTCATCAGGAATCTTGGGGATGTCATCAGGGATCTCAGGAGCATCGTCATCCTCAATGACCGGGGTTTCCTCTGATGCTTGGTCTTGTACCTGAGGAAGAGAGGCGGTTGATTCATGCTGAGAAGATTCAGTCTCTGGAACGGCAGGTACAGGATCTTCGGCGGTGGCTCCTACATCTTTATCTGGTATCTGTGGAGTTTGCTCTTGAACAAGGGCTATCGGCACTTCAGTTGGTTTCTCTTGCACTTGCGAAGCCGCTGATGTTACCGATTCTGCTGGTTCTTGAGTAGCTGGTTGCTCAGGTACTTGAGTGTTTATTGCATCCTGCTCTGCCGATGAATCAATAGATGTAGGGGGTCCAGATTCTTGGTTAGTAGCTGCTGCTTGGTGAGCCTCAGAGTGGGTTTCTTCATTTGAAGGAACAGCCATCATTGCATCGCTTGGCTCACTGGAACCTGCTATGTTTTTCTCTGCTTGTTCCTGAGCGGGAACAGAAGCTACAGTCTGAGTAGCAGGCGGTGTAGATTGAGCTGAAGCAGGGGCTGGTTTCTTAGAAATATAGGCCAGCATCTTTTTGCAGTTGTTCCCAAGAGCAGGATCACCAGTTCTTGCCTGCAGCCAATGGCTGATTCCTTGATGAGAGCTATTCATAGCCTTGCTATAGGCCTGAAGAAGAATCGTCACTTCTTTTGGCTCAGTACACATCTCAAGATCAGCTACAAAGCGATTCTCATCGAGGTTTTCTGGCTTGACCTTGAATTTTTGGAGAAGAAACAACTTGCTCTTCAGACACAATTTGATCCAGGCTTTGACCTGCGAACTATCCAGTTCCGAGTCAAGATACTGAAGGATTTGCCCGGATTCGCTGTCTCCCTGCTTGAGCCACTCCTTTACCAGCGCAGCTTTTTGCTTTAGATCTTGTGTACTTTGAATTTTCTCGAGCATTGTTTTTCTATTTCACTTCGTTTAACAACTTCCAGTCTGTTTTCGTCTGCTCAGCCATTTGAGAGCTAAGTCCCAGCAGGACCTCTATTGTAGACGCTTCGAGTGCCAGCTTCCATGCTTTCGCGAATTTATTCCATTCGTTCTGACAAGAAGCCAATGAATTGCGATGAAAGTAGGCGATTCGATGAGCACTGACCCTCAAATAAGAGAGGAAGTCGTCCATTGATTTAAGGTTTTTAGTCTTAAGAGACTTTTTGAAGGCACTGCGTTGCTTAATGAGAAACTCACTACTGTTTAGCTTAAACACTTGATAGTGGGGGGAAGGGCCACTGTACGAGAAAGCTTGCATTTTTACATTGAGTTTAGCAGCACTGAGTCCCTGATTGAGTTTCTGGATCAACTGGTCTTGAGGAAACTTTTCAAGTACAGAGGCCTTGCTTTGCTCCTTAATATCGAGCAGAAAGCTCTCTTCCTGATTGGCCGCGAGTAGATAGTAGCGCTTGCTTCCCAGTGAACCTAATCCAGCTCCGAGTCGGGAAGCAACATCAAGTACCTTGTATTCTTTATCCTGGTAGCTCTGCGAGATTTGATTCTTTAGCAGGGAATCCAACATTTCAAGTTCGGGATTCTCAAAATTGAAATGCAATCCCGAACGTGTTTTCACGGTCCACTCCTCAAGTGCGTCTTCACTTTTCTTCTTATTGATCTTCTTTTCCCATTTCCTGAAGAACTTCTTCTTTTTCAATGGGACTTCCTTTAATTTTTTGGAGTGAATCTGGGCCATATACTCTGTAAGAAAAGATACTTTGGCCGCCTCGATATCATCCCGCTCGACCTTAAATTCAATCTCCTTCTCTTCCAAGAAAAGCTCAATGCTCACAAGAAAACGAATCAGATCAAAACTGGCATAGGCATAGACCGATTCATCAAAATCATTGAGATCAAAGACAGGCTTCCCTTTACGACTAATCCAACCAAGGTTTTGCACATGCAAGTCCCCGCTGATAGCACAGATAAGGTCCTTAGAAAGGTAATGGGCAGGAAGTGACTTTATGTTTTCCTTTAAGTCCTGGTAGAAGAGAGAAGGAAGTGCACGATAGCTGGCAAAGGGACTAAACTGCATGGCCTCGAGTTTACTTTTAAACATCTCGCTGGAATGATTCTTGGGAAGTGAATCGCGAATTGCTTTGACCAAGACTGATTTTCGAGGAGATTCATGCAAGCTTTCAGAATCCTGGTACAACTTTTGAAACAAGCCATTCTCAGTAGCGTAAACTTTTGAATTGAACAATAACAGGATTGTAGAGAGGAGTAGTATTGACAACGTTTTCATATTACCCACCAAGTGATTTACCGGATTCAATCAGTAACTCATGTTACTCATCAAATGACTCTTGCTAAATATCTATACATTGTAGTCACTCACTCAATGATTTCCCTTAAAATCAAGCAATGCCCATTTTTAGTCTACTAACTATCTGTGAATGCGTATCAGTTAACGATTCATCACAGCAAGCTATGAATGCGTATCAACTGATGATTCATCATAGCCATTAACGAATACTTATCAATCCGTGATTTATGATCTGCATTCATTGAATTTATTAAGACAGTGCATGACAACATTCATTAAATGACTCCAGAGTGATTCTGTCAAAAGGATTCTTGATTTTACAAGCTCAAACGGCTTGAAACCTTGATCCAGCTGGATTCCCAAGTTGATAGCACCTTCTGTTGGCAGTTCATTTCAAAGAACAAAATCTAAAATAATTTAATAAAAATGAAAATAAATTTACTTTTACCCTTGTCAATATTACGACAGTCCTTATAAAGGAAGCACTTCATCAAACAGTTTTATTTCGTTGACACGCAAAGGAAAGAAATCATGAAAAAAATTCTACTAACAGTAGTCGGAGTAGCGGGCCTGACAGTTCTGTCTCACAATGTTGCTGCAAATGAAACACAAAACCTGCAGCGACAAGCAATTTTCAGCGCACTATACGCTGAGCAAACAGTGGATGCTTCCCTGCAAAGTGTTGGAGATTTGGTTCAATCTTTAGTCGACATGGACGACGCTCAAAGAGTAGAAGCATTGAATCAGTACATCCAAAGCAATGACATTGCTCCTTCTCGCTTTAGCAACCTGCTGGAAGCACTTAGAGTTCTTGGAATGGCTGACAGCTCTAGAGATCAGGTCATCCTTTCCTACGCAGTCAAGCGTAACGGTGAATATACATTCGAAACTCTGATGAGTCTTCTTGATCAGTTGAGTGACGGGGCTTATGCCTCTGAGGATGCTTCTTCCAATATCGCAGCTTCTCTTTGTACACTGAGCATCGAAAACTTTCACATTGGATTTGAAAACTTCTCTTCCTTGAGAAAATACGTTCACCGAGCTGGAATGCCAGCCAAGGTACTGGACAGCAAAGTTCTTATCGGCTATATGCAAGCCCGAGCAACCAAACTGGAATCTGCTCAATTTAAGAAAATGATGAACTGGAGTAACTCTGATTACCTTGGTGTTCAAACCAAAGCAGTTCTTCTTGAAGAATTCACACGACAAAATGCAGCAGACTTGACCAAGCCTGAATTTCGAGAAGTAATCGAGCATTACCAGGCAAAGCTTCCCAAAGGTTCTGGAGTTTTTGAAGCTCAAGATCTTAATGAAGCAGATCAAGATCGTCTATTCTACGCTGAGGATAGCTACTTCGGTTCCATCTTCTTCGGAATCGGAAGTGTTATCGAAACGATTCAGGAAGGCGTAAGCGCTGACAATCACGCAAAAATCGCAAGTCTCTTCGTAAAGAGAAATGATCACCGCCTAAAGGCGAGTCATAAAGCCAGATTGCTTGAAGCGATGAAGTAAGCAATCGAATCGTGGGGGAGAACAGGAAACTGTAGGAATCCATGTGCAGGGTAAGGGTCTGAGAACGAGGAATTCAGGCCCGGACCCGAAGAACTGGAAATCTCGAAGCAGAGAAGGATTGTTCAAGGACGAGGAAACCGGGAACAGTCTCACACTGGAAGTCTCAGGACGCAGAGGAAGCTTGAAAGGAACGAGGGCCGGACAAGCTTGATTCAAACTGGAAGTCTCAGGACGCAGAACAGGTAATGAGGAACGAGGAAACCAACTTACCTGAAGGAACACAGGAAATCTCGAGTCGCAGACAGAGGAACCGGGAAACGAGTAAACCGGGAACTTTGAAAACTGGGAATCTCAAAGCAGAAGTGTGTGAACACGGAAATCTTTGAAACGTCAACGAAAGACCCCGCTAATACAGCAATGTAGAGGCGGGGTTTTTCGTTATTCCTAACATTCTTAACATCTTGTTTAAACCCCCGTTGAAGTCATCTCAAATGACTAATAATTAGTTAAGAGTTCCAAAGGATGCAATCATGAATACCGTCTTATCTATTTTCATCGGACTGTTATCAATCCTTGGTTGGCAAACCTCACTGGAAAGCTACCGTCAACAGCAACAGGTTTTGGGTCCATTGGCTGTCAATGGCTGAAGTACTTGAATGGATTTCACCTTCTTGAACAAGCTTCATGTCAGCATAGTCACTGGCAAGAACCAGTTTGATTTTATGGATATACAAAGGAAGTTTTGGCGCGGTTCTCTTGTTGACTTTGGTATTGATTTGAAAAAATGTATTCAGGAAAGGCGGGGAGTTTACATCAAACTCGGGCAACCAGATGCGAAAGGTTGTGGCTTTACCTGCGGGAAGGGAGCTTGTATGAAAGCACTTGAGAATGGCTTTGCTTCTTTTTCTTGTATCATATCTCCAGTGAAGCGGTAGGTCTTCATTTTCAAGTTCTTGAGTCTTCTCGAAATAGACAGTAAATACCGGGTTGAATCTGCAATTCATCTGGTATGGCGTGATGGTATTCCCATAAATCTTTAACAGAAATCATGGGCAAGCCACCGCGCATTACAATCTCTGGCTCGGCTCGATTGCGCCCTATGCTAATATTATGGGTCTGCACACGGTCTTTGATGATAATTTCATAGCTGTGAACCGTGGATTTGCAGCAAATCAACAGAGACCAGAAACACAGTAAGGAGAACCTGATGACGGCAGGAAAACTGTATTTTGCAATCGTACTGATAGTAAGCCTCAATATCCCTTTGATTGCTGATGATTATAAATTAGAGCCCCTCAAACCACTACCTTGTATTGAGGATAGTTCGTATCTGGGAAAGCCTTTCTATATTGGTGCTGTAAAAGTGGTCAATGCCTTTATGGGCGGACAATGCTCCCTGCATATCTTTCACGATCCACAAAAAGTGGCTTTTCATCGAATCAAATTTTCTCATGATGGAGGATTTGAGCACTTTGTCAGTTCACCATCCGGCATCTCATCGCGGCACTACTACCTGCATCCCAACAAGATTGGACCCTTTCAGATTCAACTCAATGAAAATTCCTCTCATCTTTATGTAGACACCAATTCAGCAAGCAGGGCGCGAATCAATGTGAAGGACGGAGCACTTGTTGAAATGGAGGGAATCAAAATCAATCCAGATACTGATTTTCTGCGAGACCCAGTGGGAAGCAATCGACCAGTTCTTGGAGTACGACGTGGTTACCTTGTAGATTCCGGAGTACGCTATGGCGTGGATGCAAGAATTCCTGTGCAAAAGAGAGAGGGAGAATGGAAGCTCAAATACAGCAAGGTTTTCAATAATCAGAATCAAACTTGTTATGTACCCAATTTTTATCTCTACCATGTGAAATATGATGGTCAGGGTTATGCAGACAGTTTTCGCTTCCTGTTTGAAGGGAAGGAGCCTGCCACTGTGCCCTACAAGGAGTATCTTGATCACGCACAATACCTTCCTGATCACCGCAAAAGGATCTATTTGAAGCAGATTGGACTTATAGACCCTCAAGAAGGTCCGGATAATGAAACATTCCCGGATTTCCTGCGTAGATTCTGTCCTGACTTTGAATCCTGAAAGGACGGTTCCATGTTCTCCAGTATAGGCTTGCGACTACTCGCTGCCATGATGCTCCTTGTCCTGGGCTGCGGTTTACTGGTGGGAACCACGGGATATCTTGAAAGTGCCAAGATCGTTGAACGAGAGTTTCATCAGGAGCTTGAAAACACTTCCGCGCTGATATCCTCAAACATTCAAAACAAACTGACTCTTGCAGCACAAAAAGTTGAGGTTCTGGCTAAAAAGCGCTTCATTCAGGACACATCCAAAAGGCTGGTTTCCTGTTTGAATCTGCTTCCAGCCAAGTACCACAGCAGTGCACTTAAAGCCATACGAAGGCAACCAGTGAGGGGTTTGCTGCTATTGTAGGCCTTGAGTTATCAGGCTTCAACAAAAGATCTGAAGGAACGTCTCATTTCCATGCTGGATATGGAACCCTTTGCCTGGACAGGACTTCTCAACGACTACCTCAACAAAGAGCAGGAGTGTCAGCAATACTACGAGATTCTTCAAAAAGCTTCTCTTGAGGACAGTGTCCTGTTTGAGCAAAATCTTGCCATGTGTCTCTCTAAAATGGCGGAAAGTGGAATTCCAAAGTCTTTTCATTCTATGAAGATGAAAGAGGTTTTGCATCTATCCCAGCCGTGGCTTGAAAGTAGTCCAGCTCTTGAGCAGACAATCGAAAAACTCATGAAGAAGGAAAGAGTGGCTCTTGATGTGGCTTTGGAACTGATCGAAAACTCCTGCTCCAGCGAGTCCTTGACCCACGGTTTTCAAAATCTCTTTACGCACTTGCAGAATCGGGTTTCCTGATTTTAATTGTGCTATCCTCAAACCATGAACGTTCAAATCTATCTTGATATGGATGGAGTCCTCACTGACTTCGAAAGCTTCCTGATTGAGTTTGTCTTTGCCAACAAAGAAGAGTTGGAGGAAAAGCTGCAAGCCAAAATCGTCAAGACGGACTGTCTGGACAGCTTACGCTCAAGTTTGGGTGTGAAATGGTATCAACTCACAGCAGGGCTTGAGAAATCGTTTTGGGAAGAGATGCCTTATCTTGAGGGAGCCAAAGACTTTCTGAAATATCTTGGTTCAATGGATGAATTTATCATTCTATCCACCCCGGCCAGTTCAAAAAACAGTCGCGAAGGCAAGATCGCCTGGATACAACGTGAGCTTGGTGAAAATCAGAAATTCATTATCCAACCTTACAAGGAAAGGTTCGTAAAAAACGACCTGCTTGTGCCTTCAAATAAGTTGAGAAACCCGGGTTTTTGCAAACTCCTGATTGATGACACTCCCCGCGTGCTTGAAAAATGGGTGGATTCCGGAGGTTTGGGGATTTTGTTTGATGGAGACTACTCAGTTTTGAGAGACCGTTGTGAGTCAGTGTTTGATTCACAGGTCTCGGGGCTTCCCGAACGGGAGTTCTTCTTTAAAAACGCAAACTGAACGATCATCATGACTGCAAAGGATAACAGACTGATGGGGGCCAGACCCCCGTGCCATGAGGGCATATCAAGCCAGCCTTTCCACCCTAAAAACATTAGATGAAGGGCGACAAGATTATAAAAGATCAGGCGAAGAGAACTACGGCTGTTACCAATGAATGCGCTCAGCTCTTTTACAAAGTTCCTCTTTAAATTGAATATCAGAACTAGTGTAATGACTGCGAGAACTCCACAAAGAAGCGAAGTAGAAAAGCTGAAATTGAAAACTCCGTTTTGGAGGTACTTTTCAAAATGAGGAGTAGGGATCAATAGGAGCGAGAGTAAAACATGGAGGAGGGTACAAAGACCTGCAAGATGAAACCAGCTCTTCTGATTTTTTGAGCTAAGAGTGGCTATTAAAAGCAAAGCGCAGATATAAAACGAGATGGCCTTGTTGAACAAAAACAGGGGAGTCTGACTCAGGGAAACATCGCCTAAGAAAGTGTAGCGAACCAGAGTGTAGGCAAAAATAATCAAAAAAACGATACTGGAGGAAACCTTTATCATGATGTTATCGTAGCAGAAACCCACGGCACAGGGAAATTGAATGATTGATGACAGCAAAGTAGCCCAGGTTCTTGAATTCTGGTTTGGCGACATTCAGCACAGCGCAGAGTATTATCAGAAGCAAAACAAGTTCTGGTTTCAAAAGAGCGATGCTACGGATAATCAAATTCGATCCTTGTTTGAAAAAGACGTGGAAGGGGCGATCACCGGTGAAATCGATGACTGGTTGATTGAGCCCGAGTCTTGTCTGGCCTATATCATTATACTGGATCAGTTCACGAGGAACATTTATCGAGGCTCAGAAAAAGCCTTTGCTGGAGATCGAAGGGCTCTGAGAGCCAGTTTGCTCGGTGTTGATCGTTCTTTTTATGCTCAACTTGAACCCATCCATCGAGTGTTTCTCTATTTGCCACTGGAACACTCTGAAGATCGAAACTGCCAGCAAGAGTCCATCGAAGCTTTTGAAAAGCTCTCCAAAGAACAAACTGGAGAGAACCGATGTGAAGAGGTCTTTGCCTCCTTTCTGGAATATGCCATTGCCCACAAGAAAGTGATCGATCAGTTTGGTAGGTTTCCCCACCGAAATGAGATATTAAACAGAGAATCAACTCCCGAGGAGATTGAGTTTTTAAAGCAACCGGGTAGCCGCTTCTAGGAGAAAGAATATGTTGCGATACTTCATGGTTTTACTGGTGACGCAGACAATACTTCACAGTGCTCAGCGCAAAGACTGGGCCTTTTATGGTTACTTTGTTGGAGATGAAGAGAAAAACGCTTCTCTGGAGACATCCCAGGTGAGAGATATGATCGAGCTTAAAGATGGGATGCGCTATGACAATACCCACGTCGTGGTGCAACATGATCGTGGAACCTAACTCAATGCAACTCTGAAGTCATTTTACAGGGACTACAACTACTCCGGTGTCATGCGGTATCAGGTGAAATCAGATGCGGTCTATTCTCTCGAGAAAATCGGGGAAAAGAACATGGGTGATGCTCAAACCTTTTATGAGTTTTTGCATTGGGCGATGACGAATTATCCTGCAGACAGAGTTGTTCTAACGATCAACCCTCATGGAAGCGGGATTTTAAGCTGGAGTGGTCCAACAAGTGTAAGAGATAACAAGGATTATGATGATATTCCTTTGAGTGATCCTTTCATCGCTTATGACGGAACCGGAGATAATCTAACTATCTTTGAGTTTCGCAAGGTTTTGCAAAGAATTCAGCGGAAGTTCCCATCCACCAGAATCTCTCTAGTGATTTTTGATGCCTGTTTGAGTGCCGGTGTGGAAGTTGTGAGCGAGCTTGCTCCTTTTGTTGATGTGATTCTTGGTTCTGCAGAAACAATTCCGGGAACTGGAATGAATTATAAGGCAATCAGCCACGCTTTGGAGACCAATCCAGGAGTTCACACACTGGCAAAATATACAGCCGAAGCATTCATCAATTCTGTTAGTGGTGACAATGTAATCGGGGCCTGGGACATGAGTCATGCACCCAGGTTTCTTGAGGCCCTGGATAAATTAAGTGCAGGAATGATTGAGGCAAGATCTGCTGGCGTTAAGGGTGGTTTTGAGAGCATCAGCAAATATGAAGGAGATCTCTATTGGGACATTTATGACCTCAGTGAGAACATCATCAAAGGAAAGAGTGGATACTCTCGCAATGCAAAGATGGTCTCTCTGGCCAAGGAAGCTCTTCGGGCTCAATCGAAGATGCAAATTACAGTATGGTATCAGGGGAGCTACAATCGCAGTGATGTGAATGGCCTTTCTATCTTTTGGCCGGACAAAGCGAACTACAATAAGTATCGTAACTTCTACAAGAAGTTGAAGTTCTCCAAAGATCACAATTGGGATGACTACCTGGACTTCACCCTGTTGGGTATTCGTGGGCATAGTCATTTGTTTGAATCCCTTTACGAGTAAGACTGGGAGAATTGGTAGTTTCGGGATTATCGAGCTAGAAATATAAACATCATGGACTTCCTGTTCTGTGAGAGCAGACTGGGAAGTCCTTTCTTTTTTCAGTGCATATGGGGAAATCCTCTTTGTATTCAGGTGCTCCATGACAGACGCCCGATGGGCATTGCTGCTTTAGGATTGGAACTTGCGTGATTTGGTTTTGACTCACAGCATAGCTTTAGTTTGTACGATACAGGTTCACTGGTTGTTGTCAGATAGGTAGATCTTGAAGGTTATTACTGCGTGCAAATTCAGGCTGCAATGTCTCTAAGTTTTCGCCTTGTTGCGAGCAGTTACAAAGCTGTTACCTACGCACAAACTCAGGTTCAGTAATTTGCAGGGAACCTGATTTGAGCCTTTAGAAGGGCCAGGGTTTATTGAACCTGTTTAACTGAAATTACTGAGTCTGACTTTCCTATTGTATGCTGCAGGTCAATATCCACAATTTCCTTGTATTTGTGCCGCTTTTCTCCTATCATCACGCCCTTGGAAAATTACCAGGAATTGAATATTTCAAAGGATCAGGAGAAGCTTGTGAGCCAGGAACGCCTATTTTCAAAAACCTATGCATCCGGTGATATTGTTTTCAGTCAGGGAGATGAAGGAGATTGTGCCTACATCATCGAGACTGGACGAGTAGAAGTCTTTGTTGTTGACCGTGAGGTTGAAACTCCCATTACTACACTGGGTCCTGGCGAAATCTTTGGAGAAATGGCTGTGATTGATGTGGGCAAGCGTTCCGCAAGCGTACGTGCTCTTGAAGACGCGAAGCTTACAGTAGTCTATCGGGAACAGCTTTATAGCCGGATTCGTGAATCTGATGCAATTGTACGTCTTCTGATCAGTGTTCTTCTCAAGCGAATGCGATCTTCACTTGCCGTCGAGAGCGATTTCAATTCATTGGATCTGCTTCTGAGCAGCGGAAGTGGGGAGAACCTTCAGGAAATTCAACAGAAGGCAGTAGAAAACCTGCGTTTGGAAAGAGACATTATGGAGGCCATTGAGGCCGAACATTTTGTTTTGAACTATCAGCCGATCGTCAATCTTCATACGGGCAAACTTGGTGGTTATGAAGCTTTGGTTCGCTGGAATCATCCTACACGAGGTCGTGTAAGACCTGACATGTTCCTGGGGCTGGCAGAAGAAACCAGTTTGATTGTACCCATTGGTCTTTGGGTTATGCGTCAGGCTTGTGAAGATCTTGCAAAGATTCAAAAGGAATGTGATCACGAGATCTTCATGAGTATCAATATCTCCGGTCGCCAGATGATGGTTTCCAGTTTCTTTGATGACTTGATGGGGATTGTGAAGGACACCGGGGTGAAGCCTCAGAATGTGAAGCTCGAGATTACTGAGCGAATCCTTGTAGAAGGCAGCCTGGCTGTGGACTGGATCAATCGCTGCCGAGAGCTCGGTTTTCTCGTAGCACTGGATGACTTTGGAACTGGCTACAGTTCTTTGAGCTATCTGAGCGAATTTGATATCGACAATTTAAAGATTGATCAGGCTTTTATCCGTAAGGTCACAGAAGATCATAAAAGCCGAGTTTTGGTGGAAGTACTTGCTTTGATGGCTCGGGGTCTTAAGCTCAGCACCATTGCTGAGGGAATTGAAGAAAAAGATCAGCTTCAAATTTGTCAGGAGCTGAATATTGACTATATTCAGGGTTACTTCTACGGAAAGCCGGAACCCTACGAAGATGCCATCCGTCATCTCAATGCTGACTTTGAGCGCTAAAGACAAATCTAACAGCTCTTTGTGAGCCAGGTCGACTAGTTCCTGGGTTTCAGTCGCGGCTTACCGGAAATTCCTCGATTTCAGTAGCTTAATAACTGAGATTCCAGAGAGACTCAGTAGCTTACTAGCTGAGATTCAGAGGAGTTTCAGCAACTTTTTGCAGGAAATCCCGTAGAAAGAATGATGCCTTTCTATCGTGCTTTGCCACACATCGGGACTCTCTTCCTCTTGATAATCGTTTGTGATGCAAACGGAATCTCCATGAGCGAGCAATACTTCAAGAGCTTGCAAGAGAGTCTGGTGATCAATACTACCCCCTTGGAACTTGGCAGTTCACAAGTGACTGTCTTACCTGCCCGAGGTGGCTTTATTGGACGGGACAAGCCGGGTTATGAACCCCTGAGCAACCGTCTCTTTGTTGCACCCAAAGCCTTTAACAAACCACCGGCCAAGATGGCAATCGATGGCTTTCATGAGCAACTACAGTCCACATTGGTTTTGAGCAAAGGCATCGAGGAACAGGCCGACTTGATGACTCTGTTTGCCCATGCTTTTTACGATACGATTTTAGAAGAGGAAGAAGAAAATCCTGAATTTGGTGCCATACTTCAAAAATTACGGGAAATTCAATCCTTTCTTGGGGAACAGGGAATCGAGTTTGGTGAGATGGAGTTTGACTCTTTGTATCGGGATATCAGTCAAAGAGTATTTTTGGAGACCTTGCTGGACTGGAGTGATTTGCTCTATTATCAGGGAGTCGATCCACGCACACTCAAAGTAGAAGAGTTAAGGGCTGCAAATCTCTTTCAAAAGATACAAAATAATGTTCAAACCAATGATCGAGATCAGTTCCTCAAGCTTCTTTATCCCTCAAGAGTTAAACAGAATTGGGAACAAAAGGTATCTTCTCGAATTCTGGATTTAAAGATCAGTATTGAAAGTGGCTGGTTCACCCAAAGTGTTCAAAGTTATTCTCTCAAGAAGTGGTTTGAAATGGGACTGGATCGAAATCTCTTCACTTCTCTGGTTGATTTAATCCTCGAGCAATATGGCTTTCCCAGGGGTATGAAGGAACATCACGAAAGACTTTCAGGGAAACTTCTCAAGGTACGTGAGGACCTGAAGAAGGCAAGGGACAATATCGATTCAGCCGACTGGTTTTCCTCAACTGATCATCCTGCTCCTGATTCCACAGATCCAGATTTTGAGAGCATTGAAAAGGATCAGGACTGATCTTTCAAGATCAGGGCTGACACTATGCCTATAGTCTGAAGAGTGCAAAAGAAATTAAAGCTGCATTTATTGAAGCTGTAGATGTTTCTTTGGAAATCTGTGAAGAGGAAGGATGAGAACCTCAATCAATTGCTTATACAAGCGCTCGAGGAATTTCTTAAAAATAAAGAACGAGTTTAGCTAGCCAGATGCTGATTTCTTCATCCAAATTTAACAGGGATTACTTTGAACTTTAAATGCACGAACTGTTGTGCATTTCTGTAGCAATGTGGGTGATCCCCTTATTGCTTCTTCAAGTAAATCAGATACTTGGCTGAACCATTGCTTTTCAAAGCAATAGCGGCCTTATAGGCGCGGCTTTGAGAAGCGTTCCCTGGAGCATGAAGAGTAAAAGTACAATTGACAATGGAGCTAGTTCCCATATTCCTGATCCGACACTCCATGTCCTTTGCCTCAGTAAAACTTTGAGGATGGTTCGCGGGTAGTGACTCTCGAATCAAATTCAAATAAGACTGATGATCTCGACGCAGCGGGGTGGCCCTTCGGGGGGTTGGAACGAATGTCCTTGTTGTAGTACTCCTTCGTGACGGAGGATTGGGATAGAGTTTGTTGACGCTTTCGACATCCTTGCGAGAGATGCTGCTGAATCTTCCCACTTGAGATGCCGCCACGGTGGTTTTGTCTGCGATGACCTCAAATGTTCTGGTTCCACCGTCCTTGAGAAAAGTACTGTTGGAGTAATGCATAATCGATTCGAGGTCATAATCACTCAATACAGTGGCATTGGAATGTTCCCTGAATTGGGAAATCTTGCCTTCCCGCAATTGATCTTCCTGAACCTCGATATATTTGTCCCGATCCGGGCGGCTCTGCTCGTGATATAGTCCAATCGCATGCCCTATTTCATGTAATATCTGTGGGCCGTAACAACCTTGAGCAAGATTGACTGGTTGATACTTACCAAAATCATCGGAACTGATCGAACGCATCCCAACGTAGGAACTGCACTGACTTTCATGTTTTGTAAAAATGATTCTCCCCTTGCGAAAATCATGGTTGGAGGGAAGATCAGCATTTTCTGCGACATCCAGAGGCACAAACTGGAGGTTGGTCTTGCTTTCCCACTCTTCAATCGCTGCAAGAATCAAGTTTCGCTTTTTGGCAAGATCCTCTTTGATTTCATAGGGAATCGTTGAATTGGGCCAACGGTATTCCTGACTGTTTAAAGTACCAACACCATATCCGGCAACATGATGCTGACTCTCTCCAATTTTTGTTGCAAAGGGGTTTCTTTCCATGACTTCCAGCTCATCTTGTGAACCCAGGACGATATCCTGATCATAAATGACCAGCTCATTCTTGATCTGAACCGGGAGAAGGACTTTGATATCAGGAAAATAAAGTTCGTAGAGTACATAGGGAACATCAAGACTGTCCCATGGATCTTCAACTTCTTCTTGTTCCCGATTCATTTCTCTCAGTTTTTCCATTGGATCAATGGACAAGCGTGAAAAACCGGGCTTTTCAGCGACCGCAAATATACTCACAGAAAACAAAGAAAGAATCAGAAAACTGAAAATTGTCTGTCTCATAGGCTTAACTACGCATCAAAACTCAAAAAGTTAGTGAATATGATCAATTGATGGTACTTGATTTGTAAGGTTAGTGAAACTATCCTCAATCAGCTCTGAGATACTCTATGAAACTGCTTCTAACTATTCTGATTTTCGTGTTTGCGCCAGGTACTTCGCTAGCTATTGAGCTATCTCTCGAAGACGAAGCCAAGATCAGTAATATTCTTATCCAGACAATGCAGGGACAGAAGCAGTATCAGACGCTTTTTCTGATCTGTAAGAGTTCATGCGAACTGTCTAATGCTCGCGAGAAAGCATTTAAGAAGATCATTAAGAAACTGCAGATTCGCTCTGTTTCAGTTGAGCAGTGGCAGGCATTAATATCTGAAGATCCCGATCAACTTTATTTTGTGAACCAGGATTTTGAGCAAGAACACAGTAGTGGAGTTTGCCTGAGTAATTCTTTCTCGCAAGTCAGGAAAGGTTGCCTGGCAGGAATGCAACTCATCAAAACAAATCCCCGAATACAAATGAACCTGAATACCATGAAGGACAGGAAACTTAGTTTTCCTTCTTCCCTATTGAGGCTAGTGGAGTTAGTTGAGTAATGAAGAAACCAGCCCTTGTTTTGTATTGTCTGTCCTACCTGACATTACCTGCCCAGGATCTAAAAGAAGTCCTGTTGGATATTTCCAGAAAGGTGAATCAGAAGGTTGTCTCGGGAGCAACAAAAACCATCGAGAGCAAAGACACGGTACCTGCAATTGCCAGAGTCTTTACTGCGGAGGACCTGGAAGACTTTGATGATTTGTATGATGCTTTGGAAACGGTTCCAGGGGTTGTTATTGATCACGGATCTTTTTCAAGAAGGTATATCCAGATTCGAAATATTAGAAACTCGGTCTACAATAACAAGGTATTGTTTGTGGTGAATGGGTTGAAGATCTATGAGCCAGTATCCTCCAACTTCAAGCTGGATTCCATTCCCCTGGAATCTGTCAAGAGACTCGAAGTCATCAAGGGGCCAAGATCAGTCTTTTATGGAAGCAGTGCCTACTCAGGTGTTATTTCCATTGAAACTTTCGACGGGTCAGGATACGAGCAGGACGGAGCCCGAGTAGATCTCGGATCTCATGGACATCGAAGACTCAGTCTGAACAAATTTATCAAAGACTCCAGAGGATCCCATTTTTTCTCTATTTCCAGTCGAGGTAGCAACGGAAAAGAACTTTCCAACCAAACAAACAACGATTTCTTTCGAAACATTCCCAACGGCTATGCGCTGCCTTCCTTTGAAAGAATCGCACCCAGTGATGGCTCTGATTTTCGACAGGATGAAGATATCTTTTCCTTCTTTGGGCACTCCATTATCGATGACATCAAACTCAATTACGGATTTTCAAGAGTCAGCTATGATGCCAGTTTCGAAGATGCCGGAAATTTACCATTCTGGGGAGGAATCTTTGGCGTTCCTGTAAGCCACTTTGACGCAGGCAGAGTCAGGGAATTCTCTACCCTTGAGCAACGTTTTTTAGGACTGGAGTGGAATCATGACTTGAGTCCACGAACCAGTTTGAAAACGGTTCTTAAATACATTCACATGGACGATCAACTGGATACTTTTGACAAGGGATTGTTCAATCCACACTCACGGGGCAGCACCAAAGGCTTTGACATTCAACTTATTCACAAGCCAAGAGAAGATGTGGAATTTCTCTTTGGATTTGAACAGGACTATCTTGATTACGAACAGTTCTTTACTGACGGCGGCAATCTTATCGCTGCTTCTGCTATTTTGAATCAGGCACTTGGCTTTCCATTGGCTACGGGTGTCTCAGCCTCTGTTCCTCCCGGATCACTTCGCTATGGTGGGCTGTATATCCAGGGTACCTGGAAGCTAAAGGGTGGTCACGAACTCCTGTTGGCAGGTCGGCAAAACAATCACACAACTTTGGGAGATCTCTTCGTTCCGAAACTTGGCTACTCGCATCTTCTTTCACCAAAAGCTCGCCTCAAACTAATTTACGGTAAGGCTTTTCGCTACCCTGTGCCTTTTGAGCTTTCTTTTAATGCACCAATGCTTAACTTTGTGGGAAATCCTAACCTCAGACCAGAAGAAATCGAGTCCAGTGAAGTTGAACTCCATTACGAATTTCAGGATTCAAAAAACAGCAGTTTGAGACTGTTATTGTTTGATAATGAGCTGACAAATTTCATCAATGTAACGACGACTTCCTATGTCAATCTAGAAGTCTCTGAATCAAGGGGAATGGAGATTGAGTTAAGTCAGCAGATTGGAAGCAAAGACGAGTATAGTCTTAGCTACTCCAGAATGCTGTATGAAAGACATCCAGGGGATGGTTATATCGAGTCCACTGTTCCTCATATGTGGCAGTTTCTGTGGAAGCACAGATTCGATGAGCGCTGGAGCACCAACCATTATTTTCGATTTCTTGGCAAGCGCCCCAACAAGTCTATTTTTACCCCCACCTACAAAGGAGCGAGTCATTTCCATGATCTTGTCATTCGCTATAAACACAGCAAAAATCGAAGTTTCCGTCTCAAGATTCACAATCTGTTTGATGAGCAGGTCTACGCTGATACTTTGACCCAGAGTTCACCCAGGATTGCTCCAGCAACAGGGCGAAGAAAAGCAACTCTGGCCTATCAAATCAAGTTCTAGATGAGCCTCAGAAACAAAGTCCTGTTTTCAGTAATTTTGAGTGGAGTGATCTTTCTTGCTGGATTGATCTTTTATCTCGGAACTACAAAAGTGCGTTCGAGCTTTCGATCAAACTCCAAGGTTCTCGAACTGGTGTTAAGGAAGTATCAAAACCTGATTTCTCAGGACTTTAAAACTTTTCAATCTCACTTCGAGGGTTTTCGAGAACTTCAAGACCAACTTCAGTTTGCCCACATGCTAAACAATTATCAGGAAGTGGAGCAAACACTCACCGTTTATTCTTTGTCACCGATCAAGCTGAATGATCAGCAGCACAAATTTGACAGTTTGGTGGTACTTGATTCCAAAGCAAAACTGGTTACACAAACGGGGACAATGAATCTCGATACGATTGCGTGGAAATCCCTGCTTAAAGTGAATGCTGAATTGGAATCATCAGGATTGGAATACAGAAAGGATCTGAATCGATTTCATCTCTTTCGAGTTTTTGAAGTAGAAGGCCAGGGTCGTCACCAACTCAGTGCACTACTTGGTATTGATCCAATCCTGCAACGCTTGTCTGAGCTT
>Ga0255768_10000744_pt1 | contig 33761 bp, 29 predicted proteins | sample 071ome_33_FD_179983 | JGI IMG/M metagenome (GOLD analysis project Ga0255768, IMG submission 179983) | Coastal salt marsh microbial communities from the Groves Creek Marsh, Skidaway Island, Georgia - 071412AT metaG (version 2) | ecosystem: Environmental > Aquatic > Marine > Intertidal zone >...
ATCGATTTCGCCCACGCTTTTTGTTCAAGTAATGCGTTTTTGATCTGGTCGAAAACTTTCTCAATATCCCAACGCATGCGATAAATCTGAACCAGAATTCCAGCACTGAGGGTCATTTCATTGGTGATAAATGTGTAGGGGTCGCCACTCTCTGGATCGATGCACTCAATTTTCCGTAACACGTCCTTGTTATCGAAAATAATTCGCTGGTCAGAGGTGACTCCTCGGTTGAGTGAGTCTTTCCTGTCAATGGGAAGATCATCGTTAATCTCGTAACTGGCATTCTCCTTGATGCGAGTAAGAAAATAGACACCGCCCTGTTGCTTACATTCGGCCCAAAAAGCAAAATCAATGCATGCCGAATCCCAAGCAATCAGTAACTTTTCACCTGTTCGTGCATGCGCATGCTTGCGCAGCTCTTTCCAGCCAGCCCGTTTGAGGGCCCGCATGTCATGCTCATGTTTGCGATCCACCTGATCGGCGCTTTTCATGTGAGTTAACGCATGAGAACGTAAGTTGAGCAGGTAGAAATGTCCGGCCGACCACTTCTTACCATCCTTTCGCGCTTCATGAGGGCTTGCACCATGCCAGTGTCCATCTCCGGCATAAATGTGGAACTTACGAAGTTCATCGTATTGAGCCAAAGGATCCTCGATTTGGTCGGCTACCTTGCGGGCGAGTTTGTCATTGGCTTCGGTTGCCAAGGAGAGTCGGCGTTTGCTTCGCAGGGAAGCAAAGAAAGTCTGCAGGCACAGATCCAATTTAAAAAATGGAGAGTATTGCTGGAGAAACCCACGTCCGGATTTAGCATCAAGAAGGACACGGCTAATTCCGAGTTGGAGCCACTTCAAGTCCGGTAATTCAGGACATTCCCTTTTGTGGCGACACGTATGAAAAACCTCAATTAAAGGTTTGAAGAATTCGCAGAAGACGTTAGTATTTAATAGATTACTATTGACCATGCAACTTTTGCGGGTCACCAACAGGTTACAGCAAGCTAAAAATGAAACAAAAACCATATTTTCTCGCGGTTTCAGCAGAAAAATCAGATTTAAAGCCTTTGCAAATTGAGCTTCTCAGATCCACCCTCAGGCCTCGGATTTGCCATTTGAACCCCTCTTTTTGAAATCAAAGTTTCACACCGATCGGGAAAAGGTATCCTTGTTGGAGCGACTATTTGGAAGAAAAGAATTTCAGTGTATCCAAGTGGATTACATCGATTCCACTGCTGTGAAAGATTTTGGAGATCTGGTGAGTGAGCCAATGACATTTCGAGTTGCTTCTGAACCCTTGGGAGGTGGTAAGGTTTTTGAGTCCATCCAATTTCAATTTGAGAAAGTAAAAAGTGTATCCATTTCTGAACAAAATCCCTTGCTGCCTTCTCTGAAATCTATCGATGGCTTGAGAGTATCTGATTCACGTTTCAAGGATCAGCTGTCAAGAGATAGTATCTCCTATACCATTCAAGATGGCACCTGGCCCAGGCGGGATGCCGAAGTTGTCAGGCAAGCCCTTGAGCGTGCGTCGAAGCTGAAGCAATAGCGGATTTGGAATAGATCAAGGTGTGAACTTGCGGTTCTACATTCCGAGAACGCAGGAAAGCTTTTTGGGATTCACCTGAAGGCAAAGCCATTGAGCGGTCAAAAAGAAGTTATGCCGTCAAGTTCGAATACGATGGATCCTTTCGCATCGAAGGAGTGGTTCCCGGTCGCTACTAACTGGAGCTTCAATTGAAGGAACGTTATCGAGAAGGACCGAACCTGACTCATGTCAACACTATTGCTGAAGCTCGTCGAACGGTTGTCGTTACTGCCGAGGAAGAATCCTTGCAGCAGGAAGATATTGATTTGGGAGTTATTGAATTATTGGTCGATGATGGCAATTGAGAAAATGATATCTTGGTCCCCAAAACCAAGGCTTTGAAATACCGTGGTGACTATTTCAATGACGATCACTTCTGAAAGTTTAAACACTCCATGATCGAAGCAATTGTGTTATTGCCGTCGCATTGCTGAGTTGACGTTCTGTCACGATTGGCTCTGGACTGCGGTGGCTCGACACCGCCTTGGATACCTCAAGGAAACGTTGCCGTTGTCTTTCTTTTCAGTCCTCTTGCGTTGTCCCGATTTGCGGCCGCTTGGGCGAGAAGTGGTGGTTTGCTATTCGAATACTGTTTGAGCTTTCGGAGCGTATCCAAAGCGGCGTCAAGCCGCGCGCACTCCAGATAGCGAATGCGTTCAAGTGACTTTTTCTGCGAACGTGGTTGTCTTTTCACACATTGACCAGACTCCCCTCCTTGCGGCAGAGTTGGATTTTAAAATCATGAACTCAAATTTTTTATCAGGTGTGATCGAGGGTTTTTATGGGACGCCGTGGACCCCGTCGGAACGTCACATGGTGCTCGGCTGGATGCAGGCGTGGCAGTTGAATACCTACCTTTATGCCCCGAAAGATGACTTGAAGCAGCGCCTGCTGTGGCGCGAGGATTATACGGTCGAGGAAGCCGCTTTATTGAAGGACTTGATTGAGGCGTGTCAGGCGCGGGGGATTCGGTTTGTTTATGCTTTGAGTCCTGGGTTGGACATTGCTTACGCACGGGATGCCGAAGTTGACACACTGAAGCGTCGTATGGATCAGGTTCGTAAGTTGGGTGGTAATCACTTTGCGTTGCTTTTTGATGATATCCCGGACTCCATGCGTGAGGAGGATCGTGTAAGGTTTGGTTCTTTTGCTAAGGCCCAATGTCATGTGATGAACTCGCTTTATCGCTGGATACAACAAATGTCGATTGACGATAGCCGTGTTTTGTTTTGTCCCACACCTTATTGCGGTCGCATGCAAGGTGCCGGATTGGGAGGGGATCATTACCTGGAGGAAATCGGTGATGGGCTTGATCAGGGTATTGACGTTTTTTGGACCGGGCCCGAGATCATCTCCTCAGAGATATCGGTTGAACACGTCGAGAAACTGAATCTGATCCTCAAGCGGCAGCCCTTAATTTGGGATAATCTGCATGCCAATGATTACGATGGGACTCGGTTTTATTGTGGACCTTACTCTGGACGCCCTTTGGAGTTACGGGGTGCTGTCCGGGGCATTCTGCATAATCCAAACAACGAAGCGCCGCTGAACTTCGTGCCTTGGAATACTCTTTCGGATTATTTACATGCCGACACGGATTGGGATCCACGGGAATCTTACCTCGGCGCGATGAAAGCGTGGCATGCGAGTTTTGAATCCGCCGGAACTCCCATTTCCTTTGAGGATTTGGTGTTGCTTGGGGATTGTTTCTACCTGCCGCAGGAGGAGGGAAGTGAAGCAGCTCAACTATACATCGCCGCCAGAAATTGGCTGGCCGCTGATGTGGAAGACAGGCAATCCAAATTTGAAACTTTCCGCCCCTTGGCCACGCGCTTGCGCAATGTGTGTGCTGAGATCGTCAACCTCAAGGATCGAGCCTTGTTCTCGGCGCTTTGTCGTAAGACCTGGGATTTGCGTGAAGAGATGGATCTGATGTTGACCTGTGGTCGTTTGATGGAATCTGATTCCAATGCCTGGTTGCATTCGGATTATCATCTGCCGGGCACCTACCGTGGCAGCATGGTAAATAAGTTACGGGGGCTTTTGGATCAAAGTGAAGATGGTTCATTTAAAGCCCGTGAGTCAGGAGATTATTAGCGAATTTCGATTAGGCGGGTTTGCACAAACTTTCATCTGCGGTTTTGAATGACAATCTCGGCGAGATTGTAGGTTGATTTTGGCTCTGCCAAGAGCAAATCAAGTTCGGCGTCAATGTCCTTGGCACGGGAATCTTCATCCGCTTCGGTGGCTGGACTTACTTTCCAGAGGGGTTTGCCATGATCCGTAACCAGGCAGGAATCACTAGCCTCGGTCATGCGTTTGACTTTGCGGGTCTCACGCGCCAGTTGGCGTAATGTGATTGTTGTCATATGTCAGACATTAATGTCTGACATGTGCGTAGTCAATGGGATGTTCGTTGTTCCCAAACAGATTTCGCCGGTAGACCGGACTGTCTCGATCCACCCATGAGTGATAGCGATGTGGCGGTCGCGTGTTGGTTAGTGCAGGTTGTTCCTGAGTGAGGTCAAATGTAGAGAGGGATGCTTCAAGAGGCCTTTCGAGACGACCCGATATACCAAAGGCCTCAAACGTTTCTGGACGAATGGAAACTTCCATGACAAGAATCGCGGCATTCAAGCATGAGTGCATTCAAGATTCGACAGGGGAGTATGGAGGATCTTCAGGCGGCGTATTACATTTGCCTGAAGACCGGTGATCATGGGGCCGATGGTGAGGCTTTGTATCGGGATGATCCAGATGCGTTGGGCCGCATCTTTGTAGGGCCGTATCTGGCGTTTGAACCGGAGCTCAGTTTGATGCTGGAGGATGATCAGGGGGTATGTGGGTATGCCTTTGCTTCTTTCGATTCAAAGAGATTCTATGATCGATACGAACGAGAGTGGCGTCCGAAGCTTTGCAACGAGTTTCCCATGCCCGATGGTGATCCCAAAACCTGGACGCATTCTCAGGAGGTGCATTCGTGGTATCATGATCCCGATTACTATTGTCCGGAACCTTACGATCAGTATCCTTCGCATCTTCACATTGATTTCCTGGACCGCGCCCGTGGGCATGGTTTCGGACGTCGAATGATGGAGGACCTGATGCAACAGCTAAAGAAGATGGGATCGCCGGGGGCACATCTTGGGGTGAGCATGCGGAATACCAGGGCGTTCGGATTTTATCATGCGCTTGGGTTTGAAGAATTGGCGCGTGTCGGTGAGCCTGGTGAAGGGTGTGTTTATTTAGGAAAAAAACTGTGAAAGCATTGACTCAATTTCTGGATCGCTACCTGGTGCCGCCGCTGACCAAGCTGAGCGAGAATACGTATCTGTCGGCCATTCGCGCAGGGATGGTGGCCATCGTGCCGCTTACGATCATTGGTGGTCTTTTTCTGGTGATTGCCGAAATGCCCTGGCCCATCTGGCAGTCATGGGTGGCGCCCTATCAGGGATTGTTGGAGATTCCAGTGTCGGCCACCTTTGGGATGTTGGCGGTGTTTGTTTGTTTTGCCATCGCTTATGATCTGGCGAAACGATTCAAACTGGAGGCATCGGTCAGCGCGAGCATGGCCACCCTGGTTTTTCTGATGGTGCAACTCCAGCGCGGTGAACCGACGGAGGAGGGGCTTGGACCGCTGGTGTTGAACATGGACGGTTTGGCGTCTGGAGGATTGTTCACCGCTATCCTTTTGTCGCTGGTATGTGTGCGGGTTCAAAAGGCGTTGAATGATTACAACCTGGTCATTCGCCTTCCCAAGAGCGTGCCGGAGGTGGTTTATGAATCCTTTCTCAGTTTGATTCCCATGACGTTCCTGGTGATTTGTTTTTTCACGATTCGATTTGTTTTGGGGGTGGATATCAATGCTCTCCTTCAACAGGCGTTTTCACCCTTGCTGTTCGCGTTGAACACGCTGCCGGGAATTCTGGTGTTTACTCTGCTGCTGACCATGCTTTGGTCCATAGGGATTAATGGAGACAATACGCTTGATGCGGTGGTTGCCCCGATCTTCTTAATGTTTCTTGCAGCCAACGCGGAAGCCGCTCAAGCGAATGAACCGTTACCATACATCACGGCGTTGGGATTTATTACCAGCTTCGTGAATGTGGGTGGAACCGGGGCGACGATTGCACTGGCTTTGGTGATGCTGAATTCCAAGGACGCGGGATATCGTCAGATCAGTCGGGTGTCAATGCCCACGCAGATTTTTCAGATCAATGAGCCCATTTTCTTCGGGTTTCCGATTGTGTTGAATCCGGTGTTCATGGTGCCTTATGTGCTGTGCGCTTTGTCTCTGACAACCGTTACTTTTTTGCTGATGGATTATGGAATGATCAACAAGCCATTGATTGCCGTGCCCTGGACGACGCCTCCGGTGATTGGGCATTTTCTTGTATCTGGAGGAGATTGGCGGGCGGCGGTGTGGGGTGCCATATCGATTCCGATGTGCATGGCCATCTATTACCCCTTTGCCAAGGCGGCGGAACGACAACGCCTGAAGGAGGCTTCCGAATCTGTAAAGGAGGCATCATCAGATGAAGGGAAATCGTGATGGTGTGATGATGTTGTTGAAGTAATACTAACGGCGCCACCGCAATTGCGAGATTTTCGAGATTGCACAGATTTTCGCAGATTATGGTGAAAGCCTATTCTTATTAGCAGTCACGCACCTTACTTCGACAAAAGCAAAGCCATCCCCCATTCTCCTTGTTTTCAATCTGCGATAATCCGCGCAATCTGCGGTTCAATAAAAAATCTGCGTTCAAAGTTTGGTTCACCGAAATAGATGAAACTGGAGGTAATCGAAAAACGTGCGACTGAAAAGCGATATGAGTTACCGCTTTTGTTCGTGCATGGAGGTGGAGCATCGGCTTCGTGTTGGGATGCCTTTCAAACGTATTTTACGGAAGCAGGTTTTGATACATATGCGCTTAGTTTGCGAGGGCACGGTAAGAGTCCTGCTGGGGGAATACTGAATTTAATCGGTTTCAGGCACTATTTGGATGATATACGTTCCGTTGTGGATGGGTTGGATCGGCATCCCATATTAATAGGGCACTCATGGGGAGGGTATCTGGTTCAAAAGTAACTTGCATGTTATTCGGACTGTCCAGCTGCGGCGTTGCTGTCTTCACCCGCTCCGGAATGGGGGTGGGGGCTGACGTGGCGAATGTTCAAGATGCATCCGTTCCTGGTGACCCTGGGGCACCTGGCTTTTTATCCACACATTGTTTACAGTCGCAGAGAAAGTGTGCGGAATTACCTTTTTCGAATGGAAACTCCCCAGGATCAAATTGACGACTACCTCCGTCACGTTCAGCCCGTTTCGTCCCGTATGTATTTGGAGACGATTTTCAGCCGACCAATATCCAGTCAATCCCCATGCGAAGTCATGGTTCTCGGGTGTGAAGGGGATGCCTTATACCCTGATTCGGTCATTCGGCGTACGGCAGCCAGCTTCGGGGTTGAACCAGTGATATTGCCCGGACTTTGTCATATGCTGATGATTGATGAGGAATGGAAGCAGGCCGCGGTACCTGTTTTGGAATGGTTGATTTCCTTTTCTCAAAGCAGCAAGAATGAGTTTGGGGATTCACTTAGGACTGTTTTAACGTGACAGTAAAGACACTGCCTTCAGGCGAGGATTTTGTGATTCTGATGTCCCCCCCCATGCCTTCGATCAAACTTTTGCTGAGAGCCAGACCCAATCCGGTGCCTTCGATGTATGTTGAGGACTTTTCCACGCCAAGGCGATCGAACGGGGTGAAGAGGCGGTGGTGTTTTTCATGGGGAATTCCCTGTCCAGTATCACAGACATGGATGAGAACTTTCTTCATGTCGTCGATCTGTTCGACTTCAATTTTCAATTCTCCCTGGGCGCGATTGTATTTGATTCCATTTGAAATCAGGTTGAGGAGAACTTGTCGCAGCCGATTGTAATCGGCATGTGCGTGTGCTTCCGTGGGGTTGGTCGGTATCAATGTAACGTCTTTTTCCCTGGCGGTGTCCGACATCAATTCGAAAACCTCGTCCATCAAGGTCCGGATGTCTACCGAGGTCATGTTATAGGATGTTTGACCGGATTCGATTTGGGAAATATCCAACACATCGTTGATCAGAATCAGCAGGTGCTTGCCTGCTTTGTAGATGCGTTTGGCATTATGGTTTTGATCGGGATTCGAATCGGCCAACAGCAGTAGGTGCGAGAATCCGATAATGCTGTTGAGGGGCGTTCTGAGTTCATGGCTCATGCGGGATAGAAACATGCTTTTTGCCTGATTGGCTTGATCCGCTTCATCCCGGGCTTTTTGTAACTCAGAGGTGCGTTCGCTGACTATCTGTTCCAGGTTTTCTTTCAAAGCCAGAAGTTTTTCTTCGGCTATTCTTTCGTCTGTGATGTCGTAATTGACCCCCAACATGCGCGTTGGGTTTCCGTGTTCATCACGATTCACTTTTCCAATGCCGCGTATATAAGCAACCTTTCCAAATCGTAAAATACGGAATTCGATGTCAAAGGGTTTCTTGCCGTTCAATGCCAATTGAACTTCGGCATTGGCGGGGGGAAGATCTTCCGGATGGACAGTTTGCTCCCATGCTTCATAAGCTCCCTTGAAGTCCTTTTCATTGACACCAAATATATCGAACATGGACGGGTCCCATTTCAGTTCGTTTTTGGTGATATCCCAATCCCAGATACCGAATTTTGCTGTTTGCAGGGCCAATTTCATGCGTTCTTCACTGGCTTCCAAGGCGGCTTCGTGGGCCCTGCTTTCGTTCAATTCCTTTTGATAGCGGGCGTTGAGCTGTATGTGGTGTTGTTGTATGACGGCCAGTTGATGAGCCCCTTCCAGAACGTTTCGAACTTCATTGTATTGCCAAGGTTGTTGAATATAGAATTGCATTTGAGCCGACTTGGCCATTGCCATTCCTTCTTCGAAATCTTCCTGTCCCGTCAATATCCACTGGGTGCAGCAATCCTCTTCAGAGAATGTCAGTCGAGTAAAGTCATTCAAGACCGAAGATTGCAGAGGGGATGTGGTGATCGCTGTGCAAATGAGTTCATTCTGTAGAAGGTGTTTTGCCTCTTCAGTGTCTGTTGTGATATGCACATCAAAATGGGGGCTGACAAGCGCAGCAAAAGATTCTCCTTCGGGTTGAACTCCGAAGAAGAGGACATTTCGTTTTACTACATTGTTCAGGCTTCCTGACATGGTGCATGTATTTGTTTATGACAATAGGTGTTTTTTGTTTTCGAGACGAAAGGGGAGATTTGTCTGGATGAAGTAGTGCATCTTATAAGTGTCCTTATCATTTTCTCCGTGATATCCCTTAATTTTTCAAAAAGAAACGGAGTGGTCATTTCAATTGTGACATTTCCATGATAATTGGAATGCAGGGAAGTCATCGGTGTCGTCGTTTGTCATGGTTTTTATCCTTTTTCCATCGAGTCGCTTTTTGTTCACCTTGGCTTGCATTTGCCATGGAGGTGCCTGTCCGAACAGACCAAGCACCCTGATGTGGAAGTCTTGGGACAAAGGAGGTTCGGATAACAGTTCAAGACGCTATACTGATGGCCAAAAGTGTTTGCGTAAATGGGCCCACCAATGCTTCAAATTTTCACGCCCTTCGCAATCGCGGGATAGACGCAGTGACGCAGAGGTTTTCTGAAATTACTTTTGGTAAACGTTCTCAGGCATGCGGCTCATGATAAACGCTCCTCTGCCGGTAGCGTTTCACCTGTAAGTTACACAAACTGTTTCATTCAGCTTCGCGAAGTTTTTCCTGCAAGTCTTGCAGGGATTTTGAAAACGGCAGTTCTGCGCCGCTCTTCAAAACGATGCGATGGTCTCGGCGGCCTTCGGATTTGAGGGTGGCCACTTGGTTGAGCCGGATCATCAGCTTGCGGCTCACACGGTAGAATTGACGGGGATCGAGTGTCTCTTCCAGCTCGCTTAATGTGATGCGTGCCAGATGTTGTTTGTTTTCAGTATGAACTGCCGCATAATTGCCATCGGCCTCTATCCATTCGATGTCGTCCACGGGAACATAATCTATTCTACCCTGTGACCTGACTTCAATGCGCCGAATGAACGGTTTGGGCTGGTCGGTCGATTGCAATTGCTGGAGCAACTTCTCCAGTCTTGGATCTTCTTCGGATTTCTGGTGGGCGTTTTGACGGGATCGTACGCGGTCTACCGCAGTTTGCAGGCGTTCTTTCTGGACGGGTTTGAGGAGGTAATCGATGGCATTGATTTCGAATGCCTGCACAGCGTGTGCATCAAATGCGGTGACGAAGATGATTTCCGGCAGCTTATCCATCTGTTTGTTCAGTGCCTGAACGACTCCAAATCCGTCCAACTCCGGCATCTGGATATCCAGGAACACGAGGTCCGGTCGGAGCCGCTTGATTTGATCCACTGCCTCATGACCGTCTTCACATTCCGCAAGGATCTCCAGATCGGAAATGGATTCCGTCAGCATCCGAACGCGTTCACGTCCCAGGTTCTCGTCGTCAACGATGATGGCGGTCAGTTTCATGTGGATCTGGATGGTAGGGAAATCGAGACGCGTGTTCCACCTTCTTTCCGATCTTCAATTTGCAGTGAAAAGTTACCTTTTCCAAAAACCCCCTCGAGTCTTGCTGAAGCATTGGACAAACCAATGCCAGTTCCTCCTTTGGATGGGGTTTTCCGGCCGACTCCATTGTCATCGATAGTGAGCTTGAGTTGATCGTTTGAAAGTGTTGCGGTCATGTTGATCTTGCCCGATGCTTTCATCGGTTCGATGCCATGGCGAACCGCGTTTTCAAAAATGGGTTGAAGCAGCATCACGGGAAGTTGAACACTCCAGCATTCTTCGGCGATGCATTCCTCGTATTCAAATCGGTCTCCGAACCGAACACGTTCGATGTCGAGGTAGGCTTTTACCAGCGCCATTTCTTCGCGCAGGGAGACCATATCTGTTTTCTCCAGTTCCAACACCCGGCGCAGGAGCAGGCTCAGATTGCCGATCATGGCATCCGCTTTGTCTGCATCGCGGTGGACAAGCGTTGAAATGGCGTTGAGAGCATTGAAAAGAAAGTGGGGTTGTAATTGAAGTTTGAGGGCGTCCAATTGCGTTTGAGTGAGGCGTGCTTGCAGGTTTAATGCTTCGCGTTCAGTTTGCTGAAGACGCTGACTCGAACGATGCAGTGTGTGAGCGGTTACAATGATCCAATAGAGCGGAATCCAGATGGGCATGCGTGTGGTGGCACCGATCAACGTGCTATGGAGTATGTTTCCGGTCTCAGGTGGTGGAGGTAGCCTGGTAAAGGCATTCCTGTCCTGGGGATTCCCGTGAGGATCTGCTTTCTGGGGAGGAGGTGGAAAAGGGCGAGTATTTTGGACCGATGCCTGGATCCTTGGAGGAGGTCCATTCCGTTGTGGTTTGAAGGTATCAGGAAGCAATGGGCCGATGACGGTGATTACCAGGAATTGGGTTAGGAATGCAAAAACGACCGAGAGCAAGGCATGGGATGCTCCTGCCGAAAGCCATTTGTCACGACTTAAGGGGATGTGCTCGGAGAGGATCGGGACAGTCGGACTCAGCAACAACCACGGCCCCCAATAATGCAGCGCATATCCAATGGCTTCCTTCCACCGTCCTTCATTGGAAATCGCCATCTGACAGGTGAAGATGGTCATGACCAGCAGCCATATGCCAAACAGCCACGCAAACGATTGGATCGTTTTCGATGCGAGGGAGTCGGCGGTGGATTTGGTCATTTTGGTTATTTCTCACGCCCGTCTCGCTGTCGCGGGACTAGAGGCGCGGAGACGCAGAGATTCTGATTCGATACTCCTGTTCATGTCGTCAGCTTGTTAAAAAATCAGGGGGCGCCCCTGCTTGGAGGCATCCCCTGAAAACTTATTTGAGAATTTTCAATCAGTCGAACACAAAGGCGTTTTCAGCCGTATAACTTGGGCCGGTTTGTCCGCCCGGACCGGGAAATGAAACCGAGATGGCTTGCGCTCCGGCCGGAGCATTGGACGGGATGTTCAACATTACCGTGATCGCATGATTATTTCGACTGATGAATTGAGCCTGAATGCCTCCGATCGTGATCGTGGACGGATTCACCTGGGATGGAGGAAGCGGTGGCATGAAGTTTGAGTCCATGCTCAATGTCAATCGAACATTGGAACCTCGCGCCGCACTTTGTGGATCGACCTGAATATTTGTAGTGGTACCAGTGTTTTGATCAGGACCTTGGGCATCTTGACCTGCTCCCGCGTCACTGCTTCCGGTGGCATCGTAATCTTCGACACCGGTTAGAATGACTCGATAGAAAGCAGAAGGGCGGTCATTGGTGGAGAGAGAGCTTGCGGTTTCCGTGCCCTGACTGTTCTCACTGTTGGCGGCGATGGACCAATTTTTGAAATCCGCACTCTCTTCAATGCGGTAGGACCCGCCCTCGATCGATGTCCAGGTGAGCGTGACCTGGTCCGGTGCCGATGTCATGTCGACAATGTTCAGGGATGATTGCGCACCGCCTTGGTATTCCGTTGTTACATCTTCGGTGATGCCTCCATTGATCGCGCCTCCTGTTGGATTTCCGTAGAAGGTGCGCCCCAGATTGTATGGGTATTTGGGGGTGCCGTCCGCTTCGATGGTGACAAAGTAGGCGTACGTGCCCTCAGGATACTCGGGGGTGATGCAGAAACGGCCGTTGTGCACGTCCAGGTCGAAATCCACTCCCTGCGTGTATCCGAGTGAGCCGAGGTGATCGTAGTCTTCAATGTAATGCCCTAATGCAATACTTGAAGTGCTTGGTCCATGGAGGCTTGATGGGAGATCCGCACTGCGGCTTTGGCTGGTGGCTGCCCAGGCTGGTAGCTTGGTGCGTCCCGTGGACGACAGATTGTCGGTTCCGTTCGATCCGTCACGTTTTTGGTATCCGCTACGCATACGGGTTACATTACTGTTTGGGTCGTTGGGGTCGCTGTAACCATAGGGGCCGTATAGCGGATACCCGTCGCTCAACCAGGCCAGGATCGGGGAATGTCCGGGAGCGGTTGAGCTTTCAGTATAGGTGTTGGTGGATGCGTGATAATCAACATGATCGCCCAATTGATGACGTAGCGCGGGTGGGTTGGCATGGTAATGGTATTGGTTACCCGCCTGGTGCGCGAATGCGGCATCGAAGGTGACGCCTTCATTGACATAAGCGTCACGGTTCCACACACCGTCACCTCGGACACCGTTCACGGGACTGCCGTCCGTCTGGCTGGAGGTTTGGTAGGAGAACGTGTCCCGGCTGTCGAACATCGCCACCCCGTCCACGAAGTATCCGATGGCGCCTGCTCCGGTGGATTGGTGACTGGAGGCGGGTGAAGGATTTCTTGGGATGCGGAATGTGGTGCCGGTGTTGGACGGGAAATTGGGGAAGTTCTGGGTTTTGGCTTCGTTGAGGAACCATGGGCCCATCACATGGCTGCCGAGACCGGTGGTTTCAATATAGACCCAGTTGGCGGAATGACTGATGGATTGAATGCCCGCATACGTGGGTAGTGATTGTGTGCCCTGACCGCGACTCCAGGTGGTTGAGGAGTTGCCGCTGTTTTCATTGTTCAGATCAGTGTAAAGCCTCGCATAAGTCCTGGATCCTTCGGTGTGCCAGGATGAGAGTTGTGGGTCGGCATGGCTCGCACAAATGGCAGCGAGCCATGCGATGGTGGTTAGTCTCTTTGTTTTGTTCATCATTTGAATCGGTTGATGTTGTTTGTCCTTTATTGAGTTGCCGCGATCGTTTGGTTGCGATCGCCCGTTTGATCCAGTTTGGGATCTGTGAGTGTTTTTAGAAATGCCACCAGTGCGGTTTGGTCGACTTCGGACAGTCCAAGTCCGCCTTGTGGGTGTTTGGCCAAATTGGGATCCAGCGTTTCGGAGCGTTGGATGCCTGAGCTGTAATGCTGCACCACTTCTTCGAGAGTCTCGAATCGCCCGTCATGCATGTAAGGGGCCGTCAGCGCGATGTTACGCAAGCTCGGTGTGGCGAATTTGCCGTTGTCGGCGGGATTGTTTGTTGTTGTTTGTCGTCCAATGTCCGTGGGGTGAACATCCAGCCCGTTGTTGTGAAATCCGTGATCCGTGAGCAACGGGCCTCCGTGGCAGTGAAAACAATCGGCTCCGTAGCGACCGCTGCGGGGTTCGTTTTCGGTGACGAAGAGTTCGAATCCCCGTTGTTCTTTTTCGGTGAAGATGGCTTTCCCCTGGAGGACTCGATCAAATTTCGAATCGTAAGATGTGAGAGTGAGCAGAAAGTTTTCCAATGCGAGAGCGATTTTCTCTGTGGTGACACTTGGGGCACCGAAGGCTGCTTCGAATTGTCGTTGAATGTCTTCATCGTTCTGCAGTCTTGCAACGACGGATTCGAGCGGCATATCCATTTCCAAATGATCCTGAATCGGCATCAACACCTGTTCGCGAAGACTCTCCGCCCGCCCGTCCCAGAAAAATCTGCTTTTCCATGCCAGGTTGAAGACGGGCATGGATTGACGTTTGCCTTTTCGATCTTCCACCCCGGCGCTGAACTGATTGGGATCGCTCAATCCGGCATCCCTGCGATGGCAGGAAGCACAGGAAATACTGAGATCTGCCGACAATCGTTTGTCGTGAAAGAGAGTTTCGCCGAGCTGGACTCTGGATTGGATGAGCGGATTGTCTTTGGGAAGGTTGGGGATGGGGAAGCGACGACTCGTGTTGAAACTCGCGGGCACATATTCATCGGGCAAGTAAAGCGGTTCGACGTTTGATTTACTTAATGCTTCAGGCAACAAGGATTGAACGGCTTGGATGCTGAACGCGTTTTCGAAATTCCTTTTAAGGGCTGCTGCAATGGGGTCTCCCGGTCTTGAGTGGGTCGAGTTGCCGAGTTTTACAAAATCAATCAAATGTTCTCCGTTCAAGAGTTGACCGATGGAAAGGTTGAGAAGGATTTCGGTGGAGCCTTCCATCCTGATCGGTGCATGGATGGTGATGGGGGTGAGGTTGTGATTGTTTGCAAAGTGGTAGGAGAAACCTTTGGTAAACTTGCTGCCAGCCTCTCGGTAGAGACCTTCGATGGCGGTGAAAATATAACCGCCCTGCCAGTTCCAGTAGAGCCCCGAGACATTTGGGTTGAGCGGGTGGTTTGCGGGATGAATCCATGGATTCGATTTGTTCCTTTCCTCGCTCAAGCCGACTTTGAAATGAATCGAAGTGTATGCTCCGTCGGGGATGTTGGACAGCATGAGAGAGGTTTCCCTTTGTCCGACATCAAACCAAGCCACTGAATCCGGAAAGGATTGGAAATGCCCTTCGCTTGTCTGGAGAGTGAAATCGCTGAGGAACAGGCTCAATCGTGAAATGGAATAGATCTGCCCTGCGTCGTTGGAATATCGCAACGAATCCAGCGCCAAGGGGCGGTCGTCTAACGTGGGGGAAAGCGTCAACCTCAGCTGTCCCGCGCTTGCGCTCCAGCAGATCAATGCTGCCGCGATGATGAAGCTGTATCTGTTCATATCGGATGTAATTTTGGCTGGATGGTTGCCGAATTCCATCAGCAAGGGGTGAACCGGAACCTTGGAGGGATGAATGAGAGCATCGATGGGGTGAGTTAAAAATGATTGACATGGTCATATAAAAAGGTCAAGTTAGTCATATGAAAGTTAAGACAGCCGATCTGAAGGCCAATTTATCGAGCTATGTGCGTCGGGTTCGAGAATCAGGTGAGCCGGTTGAAATCCTTCTGAGAGAAGAAGCAGTGGCTTACCTGGCGCCCATCAGTGGAGAACTGAGGCAGACTGCGAAGCAAATACAGGACACGAAAGCCCTGGAACGTGCATTCAAGGAAATCGGTCTGACATGCAACATGGGGCGCGTCGGTTCGAAGCCCTCCGATGTGGTACCTGCGCCGGTTGTTGCCGGTGATGCTCGCACCGATGTGAACACCGTCGATACGATGCGAAGCGAAAAGGATTGGTAGTCAACAGGGGATTCATTGTGGAACTCTTTTTTGATACATCCGCTATTGTGCCGATTCTGATTGAGGAACCTCATTCAGAAAAAGCGATCCAGGCCTGGACCAAGGCGAAAAATGTCTGGGCCTGGAGGTGGTTGCAGGTCGAGACGGAAGCGGCTTTGAGTCGGCGGAAAGCGCCTGCTGTTGCCTGGCAAAAATGGCATCAGATGAGCGCCGTTTTCGGTTGGTTGGATATCGATGACAGACAGTATTCGCAATTAAGAGTCTTTAATCGAACTTTACGATTGCGGGCGGCCGACGCCGGGCATCTCTACACATTTCACCTGGCAGTCCCTATCCTGCCCGAACTCAAGCTGGTCTGTTTTGATCAGGAAATAATCCGAGCAGCTGAAGTGCTCGGCCTGGATTGTTTTTCAGTGTGAAAAACGGGCCATCTTGAATTCCCGCCCATCCTTCCATTCTATGCACCGAAGCCCCATAAGTGGCAACATTTACAAGGGGGGAGTATTAGCTGCATCAGCATCCGGTCTCTTGACCATCACCAACGCCGACCTTGTCGCCATCCTTGGCGTGGAAACCGATTTTATCCTCCGAGGCTACTCCCAACGCGGGAGTTTTCGAAGCCTCGATTACGATCAAATCTCAGTAAAGAAAGTATAAACCACAGGGCAACCATACCTCCATACACACGACTTAAAGACGTTGAAAACGCCGCCAACTTCATGGCCCTGGTCCAGGACAATTTCGAGATCCTGGCTGGTGAAACCGCGAAACGGGAACCGACTTATCTGAACGGGGTGCCGACCACGGTTATTGGGCCTCCGACAACTGGGGATCATGTCGTCGATGAGTTCTGGCGTGATGCCCTGAGTGGGGAATGGGTTTGTTCGGTCGCCGGGACACCTGGGACGTGGAAACAAATCCGTCCTGCGGCCGTGACGGTCGATCCGGCTTCAGGGACGATCCCGACGGCTTATTTGATTTGGAACGTCACCGACGGAGCGTTGAAACGCCACGCTGGTGGATATTCGTGGGAGATTGGTGTTGGGGCGGATACATCAGCCAAGGTTGGATTTCATGGCGCTACGCCAACTGGGCAGAGGGCAGGAGCCTATCAAGCCGTAGCAACGGACCTTGCCAGCGTCATCACCCTGGCCAATGAACTCCGCGCCGCGCTCGTGGAAAAGGGGTTGATTAAGGGGGGCGTTTGATTTGCGTGATTACCTGATAAATGCTCGTAGTCGAGCCTAAATGGCTCCGGGAACTATTTCATGGGATTAAAGCCAAGCAACAACAACTGGTCTTTAGCCTCCTCCAGCGAATCAGCTGCGTTGATTGCATCCAGAGTTTTAAAAAGAATCGGTTGAGAATCCTCTGCCGGATTCAATTTTGGATCGTCCGTTTCTGAAAGCTCTTTCCTCAATTGTTCCATGCGCTGATGTTGTCGACGGTAAATTGATAGCTTTCCACAGAAATGTTGTCTACTCTCAAACCATTGACCGTTGCTATCCCGTACCACCGCCAAGCTCGGTCAAGGCGGAGTGGTGTATTGTAGATGGCAAATAGCCATTTTGGCTCGAACTAGCAGGATTGGGGCAGGCTCGATTCATCGTTTGAAAGGTGGACAATAGATCTGTTTTTCGTTTAATCAATGTACAACCTCCACAAGTGCAGTAGAGTGCTTCGCTGGATTCGACCATTTTTCACGGTTGACGTCAGATGCATCAAACTTAGGCATTGCTTTCCGCCGACCAGAGTGTCTATTGAAGTATGACTTTACCACTGAAAGGGTTTGCTTGAGTTCTTCCCCTAAATTGGATCGAGTTGCTTTTCTCGGTAATTATCTCCCGCGACTTTGTGGAATCTCGACTTTCACTCACGATCTCTGTGAATCAATATCACAGGCTGCCCCGAAGGCTGACTGTTACGTGGTCGCCGTCAACGATCGTCCAGAGGGATACGAATACCCCTCAAGGGTGCGATTCGAACTCCGAGACAAGGAACTTGACTCGTACCGACTAGCAGCCGATTACCTGAATTTCAACAATGCCGATTTGCTATGCGTGCAGCATGAGTTCGGAATCTATGGAGGCTCTGCCGGAAGCCATCTGCTTGCGTTGCTGAATGAGGTGCGCATGCCCGTTGTGACCACTTTGCACACGATCCTGCAGGAACCGAATCACGCTCAGCGCAAGGTGATGGAGGAGCTGATCGCCCGTAGCGACCGCCTCGTGGTGATGGCGGAGAAGGGTGCCGAGATTATGCGGGGGACTTACGGGGCGCCAGATGACAAATTGAATGTCATCCCGCACGGCATTCCCGATCTAGACTTTGTCGAATCGAGCGCCAGCAAAGCGCAATTTGGAGTGGAGGGACGCCGCGTGCTTTTTACCTTCGGTCTGATTGGCCCGGGCAAAGGGATCGAGTATATGATCGAAGCCCTCCCTGAAATCGTGAGAGAGCATCCCGACGTGGTTTACCTCATCCTCGGAGCCACCCACCCGCAGCTGCTGGCTAACGAAGGGGAACACTATCGTCTGACTCTAAAACGGTTGGCCGAGGATTTAGGCGTGGCATCTCACGTCATCTTCTACAACCGGTTCGTGTCGCTGGATGATCTGAAGGAATTTATCGGCGCGACTGACATTTATGTGACGCCTTACCTCAATGAAGCCCAGGTAACGTCTGGCACGCTTGCCTACCTGTTCGGAGCCGGGAAAGTGGTCGTTTCAACTCCTTACTGGCACGCGAGTGAATTGCTGGCTGATGGGCGCGGTGTTTTGGTTCCTTTCCGGGACGCGGGTGCCATCGCCCAGGGGGTTCGCGATCTGCTCGCCGACGCGCCGCGGATGAAGCGGATTCAAAAGGATGCCTACGCCATAGGGAGGGAGATGATCTGGCCGGCGGTGGCAAGGAGATATCTGGGTGCCTTCAAGCACTCGCGTGTAGCCAGGCAGGAAACGCCGCGGACGGCCTTCGCAAAGTGGACGATTGACAGTCGCCCCCGGGCGTTGCCGCCACGGCGCCTCGATCACTTGGTTCGCATGAGCGACTCGACCGGCATCTATCAGCACGCAATATTCAACGTACCCAACTTTCACGAGGGCTATTGCACCGATGACAATGCGCGAGCGTTTATCCTCTGCAAACTCCTCGACGAACTCGGAGATGCGCCTTCCTCGGACAGTCTCAACAGACTCACCACTAACTACCTGGCGTTTCTTGCCGCGGCCCTGGACTGGGAGAGCGGACGGTTCCGGAATTTCATGAGCCATAGCCGACATTGGCTCGAGGACGCCGGCAGTGAAGACAGTCACGGGCGGGCGCTCTGGGCCACCGGCACAGGTGCGGGCCGTTCGCGGGACAAAGGTCACGGAAAACTCGCCGCCCAGCTCTTCAGGCGCGGGCTGGAAGTGGTGATGGAGTTCACCTCTCCGCGAGCGTGGGCTTTTACCCTGCTAGGCATCCACGAATACCTCAGGCGAGGCACCAGCGATTCGTTCATTGACGCGATCCGCAATGGGCTGACAGAAAAACTGGTAAGCCTCTGGCGCGTGGCCAGTCAAGAAGACTGGCCCTGGTTCGAGAACAGCCTGACCTACGAAAACGCGCGTCTCAGCCAGGCGCTCATTCTGAGTGGCCAGTGGATGTCATGCCCCGAAGTACTCGATATTGGCCTGAACTCCCTGCGTTGGCTCGCTTCGGTCCAGACCACGTCGGTTGGCTGTTTCCGGCCCATCGGCAGCAACGGGTTCTACCGGCGCAACGGAACGCGTGCGGAATTCGACCAGCAGCCCGTCGAAGCCCAAGCCATGGTGGCGGCATGCCACGAAGCATTCCGTGCTACCGAGGATCCGATGTGGACGAGAGAGGCCAGGCGTGCCTTCGAGTGGTTTCTAGGCCGTAACGATCTCGACGTTTCTCTGTACGACTTCACCACGGGCGGTTGCTGTGACGGGCTGCACGCTGACCGCATCAGCGACAATTTCGGCGCCGAGTCCACCCTCGCCTTCCATCTCGCCCTCGCCGAAATGGAAAGCACGAAACTACTCTTTGCTGCTCCGGTTGCCAATGCAGCCGAGGCGAAATCATTATGAGTGCTATCCGGATTCGTCGCCATGAGGTGATCTTGCTACCCGAGAGCGCCCGAGTTATCATCCGTCCCTTCATTCCCGGGAGCGCTCACCTCGTGACGACGATCATCGGCCGCACGCTGGCTCTCACTGAGGAGGAGGTCGCCTGTCAGCTTGACGCGGTTAGGGCAGAATTTGATGATCGACACATTGACATCGAGTCGATCTTGCTGACCCACTTTGAGAAAGTGCGCGGGCGCGTGTTCACCCAGCGCCCCCTTTCGCGAGAGAGGCGACTCCTGATAGGCGCTTTGTTTTCGGGTGAGTACGCTCTCGAGTCCGCCGCCATCTTCAATCCGTCGATCGTGCCACATCCCGATCAGAGCGATGCTCCTGAGGGCGGGCTGCGATTCATCATGAGCCTGCGTGCCACCGGCGAGGGGCATATCTCGTCCATCGAATTTCGCGCCGGCACAATAGATGGTGAGGGGCACATCGCGTTCGATCCCGTCTCCCGGTTCGTCACCGCGCCGGACATCATGCCCGATCCTGACTATGACAGAAGGAGCTTCTTGATCAAGCTGCATGAGATGGGGGTTGACGATTTCCACATCGGAGCGGTTTTGAATCCGCTTTCGGAGCGTTTCACGCGCAGCGATCTGAACAAAAGCGTGGCAACCGTTCGACACGAATTCAAACCAGCCACCTACGAACTGAATCACACCCTCGAGTGCATCCAATGGCTGGCGGACTCGAACTACGAAATACGCTTTCCCGAGCAGCTCGCCATCAGCGAACGCATCATTTTCCCCGTTTCGGCCAATGAAACGAACGGGATTGAGGATGCCCGATTCGTCCGTTTTGTCGATGACGATGAGACTGTAACTTATTACGCGACCTACACTGCCTACAATGGCAGTGACATCCTCCCCCAACTGATCCAGACGAAAGACTTTCTCAATTTTCGCGTCCTCACTCTTAATGGTGAAGCGGTGCAGAACAAAGGGATGGCGCTCTTCCCACGGCGTATCGGGGGGCGCTACGCGATGCTGTCCCGACAGGATGACGAAAATCTCTTCATCATGTACTCTGATAGCCCACATTATTGGAGCGATCCCCAGGTGATCCTGCGCCCCGCGGCGATGTGGGAGTCGGTGAAAGTGGGCAACTGCGGTTCGCCAATCGAAACCGCCGCCGGCTGGCTGGTGATCACCCACGGCGTCGGTCCGATGCGTAAGTACTGCATCGGCGCCATCCTGCTTGATCTTGATGACCCGACCAGAGTCATCGGCCGCCTCCATCAGCCGCTGATCTGTCCCGAGGGGATCGAGCGTGAGGGCTACGTGCCGAACGTCGTCTACAGTTGCGGTTCGCTGATCCACGGCAGGGACCTCATCCTCCCATTCGCCGTGAGCGACCGTGCGTCCGTGATTGCCAGCGTCTCTCTGGACGATCTTATGACGGCACTACAGTCCGGCAAGGGACCCGTTCCCTGTTCGAAGAGTAAATCCAATGCCAACTCAACTCCTTAGAGGCCGGTCGATCTCGCCGGGTTTCGCGGAGGGTTTTATCCACGTTCAGCGCATTCTGGCGAGTCCTTCCGGCATACCAGGAGACGAGGAAACCTACTGCGTTGATGAGGAGATTTCGCGGCTTGATCTGGCCACTCGGAGTATCTCGGACGATCTTCTCGCATTGGCTTCCCGGGTGGCAAAGGAGATTGATTCGAAGCTCGCCGAGGTTTTCAACTTTCACAACATCATGGTGAATGATGGTGCTTTACAAGAAGAATTGAAGAAGGAGATCGCCGGCAACCTCGTCAGCGCAGGCAGTGCGGTAAAGAAGGTGTTTCTCCGCTGGGAGAACCGGTTCTTGCTCATGGAATCGCAGATCGCCAAGGACAAAGGCGACGACATGCGAGATCTTTCGAACCGGCTCAGCAACGCTTTGGCGGGAATCACCATTCACCCGTTGGAGGGAATCCCCCCCGGCTGCGTGCTGGCGACGACGCGCCTCCTGCCATCGGACACGGTGTTCCTAGGCAGTCGATCCGCGTCTGCCGTGCTGCTGGAATATGGAAGCACCGGTTCTCATGCGGCATTGTTTGCCCGAGAGTTGGGGCTCCCTTGTATTTCGGAACTGGCCAATCTTGTCGCTACCGTGCCGGAGGGGGCTGAGATCCTGGTCGACGCGAACGAAGGTATCGCAACGATTCATCCCATCCATAGCGGACGGATCATCTTCAGGGAGAAGGTGCGACGGTCGGAGCAAGCCTTTCGAAAGGCCAGGGTGCAGGCGATGATGCCAGCGCTGACTAGGGACGGTGTGACTATCCCCGTCCTCGCCAATGTCGGATGCAGAAACGACACCAAGCTCGCTATGGAGAATGGCGCGGACGGGGTGGGCTTGTACCGGATCGAACAAGCTTACCTCGGACGCCTGAAGCCACCAAGCGCTGAGGAACTCTTTGATGAAATGCAGCAGACACTCAATCCGGCGAGAGGCAAGAGCGTCTGCGTAAGGCTTCTGGATATCGGTGCCGACAAGCCCCTGCCTTATTTGAAGTTCATGGCCGAATCGAACCCATCTTTAGGACGCCGCGGTGTTCGATTGCTGCGCGAATTTCCCGAGCTTCTGGATACCCAACTGCGAACGGTTCTCAAACTGTCCAAGGAATTCGATATCCGGCTGCTCGTCCCGATGGTCACACTGCCGGACGACATGTTGATCGTGAGTGAACGCCTCTCCAAACTCGCTTCGGAAATGCTGGTAACTTCTGTTCCCAAACTCGGTGCGATGATCGAGACTCCCGCTGCCGTCTTTTCGGCATGCAAGATCGCGGCGCATTCTGATTTCTTGAGCTGTGGTACCAATGACCTCACCCAATACACATTCGCCGCCGACCGTGAGAATGCGGCTGTGGAGCGCTACTACCAGGACTCTTCAGAAGCCATCTTTAGACTGATAAAGATCATCCATGACGACGTGGCAGGATTCCCTCTTTCTCTGTGTGGTGAGCTGGCGGGGCGTCCCGACCACACAGCTAGACTACTCGGGTGTGGCATAAAGTCGTTCAGTGTCGCACCACCATTAATTCCTTTTATCAAGAAAGCCATTGGTGCTTCCGTTATCAACTGTGAATCCACACCAATTTGACTCCGTAATAAAAATGAATTGGTTGTTTCGAATCGTGTGTGTAGCGAATTCCTAATTTCCGGAATTTGAACGGATATTGAACACTTGCAAATTTTCGAATAACATTTTGCCTATGCTTGTGTTACTGCAATTGTTAATTGATTTACTGAGAGTTTCCGTTACGTGACCAAACCGGGCGAAATTAAGGCCGTTCTTGCAGAAAATATGATCTTGAAACCACCACCGCCCGCCACCAAGGTGGGGCAAGGCTGGATTTCAATGAGTGTCGAGCGAAAGTTACCCGAAGCGCTATTTAATGACGAAAGCACCCACCCAATTTTTCATGCTGCGGCCACAACGTTTTCCGTGGACTTTCCCAAGTAAAGCTCTACATTACCTGTATCCAGGTCATAGGCAATTTCCTTCACGCGATGGTAATAACCATTGATAAGAACACATTCACCAACTCGCGGAATATTGTCTAGCACCACCCCCTTATTCTCAATGTGCCGATAGCTATCATCCACGTCATCGAGAAACTTAGCTCTAATATGTATTCCCTTTTCCATTAATTACCTTTCCATGAGCAAATATAGCACAATTAAGATTCTTGCCTAAACCTTTTTCATGCTCCGAATCCGCGCCCTTGAATTCGACAACGGTCCCGGCGTCTCCCCCCTCCCTAGTGTAGTGTCCGGTTATTAAGCAGAATTAACTAACTTGCGCTCTGAGTGCCTCCTTGGCCCTTGCGATTTTCCGCAGAATCTCTTCGCTGGCCGCCTTCCAGCGGTAGGGTTTTGGATTTTCATTCCGCTGAACAAGGTATGTTTCTATGTCATTTACCAATTCCTTAACGCTTTGAAAACTTCCTTCACGGATGACATCTTGTGTTAATTCCCCAAAAAACCGCTCCACCAAATTTAACCATGAAGATCCTGTCGGCGTGAAATGCATATGGAAACGAGGGTGTTTTTTTAACCACTCGACAACCTTTTCCTGCTTGTGCGTACAATAGTTGTCGACAATTAGGTGAAGATCCAATTCTTTGGGTGTCTCTCGGTCTATTTGCTTAAGAAAGCGCAGCCATTCCACATGCGTATGCCGTTCTTCGGTACGGGAAATAAGCTTACCGTCTAAATAATTCAAAGCTGCAAATAAAGTGATCGTTCCATGCCTCTTGTAATCGTGCGTTTTGGTTCGGATTTCTCCTACTCCCAGTGGTAATCCTGGTTGCGTACGCTCCAACGCTTGGCATTGGCTTTTCTCATCGCAGCAAAGAACCAGCGCCTTCTCGGGTGGATTCAAATAAAGTCCGGTCACATCCCAAAACTTTTCTTCAAACTTTCGATCATTCGAAATCTTAAACGTTCGCGTCAAATGGGGCTTAATGTCACTGTGCTGCCATATTCGATGTACAGTGTCAGGTGAAACGCCAACTTCCTTGGCCATCTTGCGAACACTCCAACGTTTTAGGGGTGCTGGAGGCTGAGTTGCCTTGGTTATTACTTTCTCAATTATTGATGGATCAATTGAAGTGGGACGGCCTCGCCCAGGTTGATCAGACAATCCACTCATTCCATCACGCTCAAATCTTTGGGACCACTTGTTAACGCAAGCAATGCTAACGGAAAGGGAACTGGCAACATCGGCCTGCTTTGTTCCTTTTGCTCTAAGCAAAATGATATTGGCTCGCAGATGGTCTTGTTTTGAAGCTGTAGGTGATTTTATGCGTCGTTCAAGTTCGCATTTTTCCTGGTCGTCAAGCTCGATTACACTGATGGGGCGCGCCATGGCGATAAGAATGCCGCAAACAGTAGTTATTGCAACTTAATTATCGGACACTACACTAGTTTATAAAAGAACACCTGTTCCAGCTGTGAAATAGAAGTTAAACAAAAAGTAATAACATAATGCTCTGCAGATTATTAAAAGATATGGATGACTTTTATGAAGTTATTGATATACATTGTTATGTTTGCAAATTTCTAATTATGGACCTTTTTCTTGGGGCTACTCGAAACGCACGTCATTCCTCCATACCAAAATTACGAGCGGTGATAAAGTTCCAACAGAGGAGAATTGATAGTCCGATGTTGGAAAGCACTTGCCATTCATGAGCAGTGAACCCGCCTTGCATCCCATTCATTCAGCCCCATCCAAACCCCCAAATATTTGGTAATTATTTGGTTTTCGGCCATAGCGCACCAGAGTAGACCACGGTGAACCCAATTTCGGACTGAAACTGCAATGCGGTGCAAAAGTTTCTGGGAGTCAGGTGGTTTTTGGGGCAAAAAGGGCTGTTTTTTGAAGAAAATTGGTTGCGGGGACAGGATTTGAACCTGTGACCTTCAGGTTATGAGCCTGAAAATCAGGTTGAAATTAGGACGACGCGCTAACTCTATGGCATTGCCGTGGAAAGGTTAATTTTCGAACAATCCTGATTTGATTAACAGGTGAGCGATTTTCATCAAGTCATGAACTTTTCCCTCTTTGGTTCTAGTGCCAAAATAAGCGATGACTAAATCCTGCTCTTGCGCAATCCACAGCCCTTGTCCTGAGTATCCAGCTTTGAATAAGTAACCAACGCTATGCACTTCATCCCATTGGTAAGCATTCCATTTGGTGCCTTCAAATGGCCAGGATTTATCCAATAAATTGGGGTTGTAATTCGTGCGTAGCTTTTCCATGCGCCACCTGCGGGGTCCGCCACCTGCGGGGTCAGCCCTTAAATAATAAATAATTAATGCAAACACATAACATTTAGGGCGGTACTATAACGATTGTGATACGGCTTGTCGGCTTGTTGGCAGAACGTTCCCTTCACTGCTTGAAAAACATTGAATATTTCCTTTCGGGATCATGCGTTTGGCTGCGATGTCCTTCATGCGGGCATTTCAACCACAACCGGAAATGACCACCGAAAGTATCAACAGGAAAACCATATGTGTCAGTGCTTTGATGATTTTTTTGTTCGTGAACAACACGAACAAAAATACTCCCATAGGGGATTCTTTTGAAATCTGGAGGAACGATGGCTTTCTTGGAGGTTTTCGTCATGGTTCGATGAATTTGTTCTACGAACGCCATTTCAAAGGGTATATTGTTGCCGTTTCTTTGCTGGTTCACTTGGGATGTATCGAATGGATGGGAAATGATTCTATTTCGGAGAATGATGATAAAATACATCATTTTTTATTTTTGGAGCATGCACTTTGGTTGCTCTTCAATGTGTCCGTGTTGGATGGTTATTGAAATCGCAATCCATGTTACACTACCACATACTTTTTTTCGGACTGATCGTTTGGGCGATCTTGAGTGAATATATGCAAAGGTTCACCCCCCACCGAACATTTGATTTAATAGACATACTTGCCAATGTCATGGGGATATTCACTTTCGGGTGCATTCACGGAATCTTGGTGTCTTTTCCTTGGTGCCATCGGTTGATGAGGTGATTTTCTTCAGATCAGCTTTTCGTGACAAAAAGGTGGGCCTTTGGTAAGTTTTGCGAGTGGACCTGATAACGAACCATCGAAATCTCTGCATGTGGTCGGTTCTTTTAATTGGAACGATCCGTTTTTTTGCCGGAGAACATGTGCCGACCCTTGAAGAACTCAAGGTTCACGGCGCACGGCGGTCGACTTTGAGAACCGAATTGCCTGAGTCCAGAGGAACAGTGGTTCCGCAGCCCGGGTTGGATCACTTTCGAAACGCCATTTTCCCGATTCTGAATCAGCATTGCATTCCTTGTCATGGCCCGGACAAAGCAAAAGGGCGTTTTCGGATCGATACTTTGGATCCGAATCTTCTGGAAGGGGACGATGTGGATTGGTGGTTGGATGTTCAGACTGCGTTGGGGAATGGTGAAATGCCTCCCCCTGAAGAGTCCGAATTGTCAGGGGAGGATCGAGGGAAGGTCATGGAATGGTTGGCTAATGAAATCAGGACAGCTTCGATGGTTCGAAGAGCAACCGGGGGGCATTCGTCGTTTCGGCGCTTGACGCGTTATGAATACAATTACGCCCTGCAGGATCTGCTCGGATTGCCTTGGCAGTTTGCCAGAGATCTACCGCCTGAGGCCCATTCGGAGGATGGATTTCAAAACAGTTCCGAAACCTTGCATGTGTCGGTTGTGCAGTTGGAAACGTATCGACGTCTCGCAAGAGAGGCTCTGATGCGGGCGACGGTGCATGGTCCCCGACCTCAGACGCTTTATTGGGGCGTGTCCATGAAGGAAGCGAGTCGCGCCAAATGGGAGGAACAGGAGGCGAAACTGACGAAAGCTCAAACCGAGTTCAAAGATGATCCTGCAAAACTGAAACAGGAGACGGACAAACTTTTTGCTGAGTTTAAGCGTCCACACCGGGGGGCTCATTACAAGAACCTGTCGACGGGACGAATTGCGCCTCATTCATGGAGTTACGGTGGGGCCAAGTATGCCTTCGAGCCCTCCACATCTCAAACAGATATGCCGGAAGCTTTTCAGCATGTGGCTATTCTTCCACCCGGAAAAAACCGCAGTCAAAAGATCGTTGTGGAGTTGGGGAATCAAATACCTGACGAAGGCCTGATGCGGGTTCGGGTGAGGGCTTCGAGAACGATGACGGACAAGGGGCGTGATCCGAGTATGCAGCTCGAATTTGGTTGGCAGGCCAGTAACGAAGGGCGTGCTCTGATGAAGGTGAGTGACGAAGACCTACTGGTGACCGCTTCACCTGAATCGCCTGAAATTTACCAATGGGACATTCCACTCGGCGATATTTATCCACGCAATTCAGTGCGCAAAACATCGCCCATGGGTTCAACGCCCAGTCCATCCGAGCATATTCGTTTGGTCAATAGTTCGGTTTCCGAAGGGGAGATTCAATTGGATTATGTGGAGGTGATCGCGCCTGTTTATGATGAATGGCCTCCCGCCTCGCATCAGCGAATTTTTTTCGATAGCCCGAACCGGGAGGATGAACCGGTGTATGCAAGAGAAATACTGACCTCATTCATGCCACGCGCCTGGAGGCGTCCGGTCAGTGATGATGAGTTGGACCGGAAACTGCAGCTCTTCCGCACGATGAAGGATACTTGCGAAACCTTCGAGGAAGCGATGGTTGAAGTGCTGGCGACCGTTTTGGCCTCGCCTCATTTTCTTTATGTTGCCCGCGAGGAGGGGAGCGGACTTGCCGATCATTCATCGGATGTTCAGCCGTTGACCGACCATGAGTTGGCCACTCGTCTTTCTTTGTTTTTGTGGAGCAGTGTGCCGGATGATCACTTGTTGAAATTGGCGGATCAAGGTGTGCTTCACCAGTCTGAAATTTTGGCAGGAGAGGTGCAGCGGATGTTGACAGACCGACGCTCAGCCCGCTTTGCCAGGCATTTCGTGCGTCAGTGGCTCGATATGCAGTTGTTGGATTTCGTGAATCCTAAAAAGGGCATGGGGACCGAGTTGAAAGAAGCCATGCAGCAGGAACCGATTCTGTTTTTTCAGGAAGTGTTGAAACGAAATGAATCGATTCTTCAATTCATTCATGCTGACTACACCTTGGTCAATGAGCGGCTGGCGGGGCACTATGGATTGTCGGGTGTTTACGGAAATCACTACCGGCGTGTTACTCTTGACCGCAGTCATCGTCGCGGAGGACTGATGACCCAGGCGGGATTGTTGGCGATGAATGCCAGCGGCATGGATTCCAATCCACTCAAACGAGGTATCTGGATGCTTGAAAGTTTGCTTAATGATCCGCCTCCACCGCCGCCTCCCGCTGTTCCCGAAATTGATCTGGCGGATCCCGAGATCGCAAAGATGACCTTGAAAGAACGCATTGCCGATCATCGTAATCATCCGGCCTGCATGTCTTGTCACTCGAAGATTGATCCATGGGGAATTGCATTCGAAAACTTTGATGCCCTCGGCCGGTGGCGTGACGAAATTGACGGGAAGCCCGTTGACGCAAGCAGCCGCTTGTTCAATAATGAACGCTTGGATGGCATGGACGGGTTAAAGCGATTCTTGTTGGAACATCGTCAAGATCAGTTTGTCCTGGCGATGACACACAAGATGTGTGTTTACGCTTTGGGGCGTCCACTGAGTTTTTCTGATCATTCCGGCGTTCAGGAGATTGCTTCCAAGGTGCGACGTGGAGGAGATGGTTTGGCCACCCTGGTGGAGCAGGTGGTGGCCAGTTCTTTATTTTTAACAAAATGAAACCGATGGATTATGTAAACCTGAAATCGCTGGATCGCCGCCGTTTCCTCCGTGGAACGAGCTGGGCCTTGGCGCTGCCTTTTTTCGAGTCCTTTACGGGGACGCTGATCAAGGCTGATAGCCTGACGAGTAAGCCCAGGCGTCTGGGGTGTTTTTATTTTCCCGACGGAGTGCCCATGCCGCTTCCGAATGATCCTGCGTATCAGGATTGGGCATGGTTTCCGCACGGAAATGGGAGTGATTTTTCGTTTACCAAGTGCATGGAACCGCTCCAGTCCTTGCGATCCGAGTTGACGGTGATATCCGGCTTGTCCCATCCCGCCGGTCGCAACGTTCATGGACACAACAATGCAGATCAATTCCTCACCGCTGCAGCCACTGGGACTGGGGACATGGAGTATCAGAACACCATTTCCCTGGATCAATTCTATGCAAGCCATGTCGGTGATCAGACGCGGTTTGCTTCCCTGGTGATGTCCACCGATGGGGGGGCTGGGACGGCTCGAGGGGCTCATACGGTTTCGTTCAATCGGCAGGGGCGTGCCATTCCGGCCGAAAATCGTCCCAAACGTATTTTTGACATGTTGTTCGTCAAAGACGACACCGACGCAGCGCGGAGACTAGCATTGAGCCAAAGTGCATTGGATGACCTGCTTGAAGATGCTCGCCAGCTTCGCAAGAAACTATCAAAACATGATCAGGGTAGTCTGGATGAGTATTTACAATCCGTTCGTGAAGCCGAACTCAGAGTTCAAAAAGCCAAACAATGGATCAACACGCCGCTTCCAACGGTCAATGTGGATCACATGAATTTGGAGCTAACACCGGATCAGCCGCGAGAATATCTGCAGACCATGTTTGAACTAATCTACCTGGCTTTCAAAACCGATTCCACCCGAGTGGCGACCTACCAAATCGGGCGGGAGAATGGGGTGGGGATCAGCGATCATCTGGCTCGTGCGATTGGTTTCCCGGCAGCGCACCAATTGTCGCATGAAACCAAGCAACCCGATGGTTGGAAGAATTTTGGAACCTATTGCCGTTTCTTGCATGAAGTGTATGGCCAGTTCATTACACGTCTTCAACAAACCGACGAACCTGCAGGAGAAGGATCGATGCTGGACAACACGGTATTGCTGTTTGGATCGGCCTCCAGCGCCTTCCATTTATCCCGCAACTATCCATTGATTCTGGCCGGTGGACGCAACATGGGATTGGAACACGGACGCTATCTCAATCATGCCGGCGCCGAAGCTTACCGTGGCGGTTGGAAGCCGGGAGATTCGGAGCCATGGACAAAGAAAGCGACCCAGGAAGACCGCCCGCTTTCCAACCTTTTCGTTTCGATGCTACAGCGCCTCGGCGTTGAAACGGATTCATTTGCCGACAGCACCGGCAAATTGGATGCGGTTTGAGGGACGTCAAATTTAGGAGTATTCAATGATGAGTCCAAGTTTTTGTCAGCCACGGAAAACGGCCAACAAATGGCTTAACCGTATCCATTATGGGATCGTGCTGGTGGTAATATGCTTTCTGCTGTCGGATTCGCGTTTGAGTGCCCAGCGGGGATCGAATCAAATCGGCGGCGTCTCATGTGAACACGTGCTTTCTCAATTGGGGGCAAAGTTGGAATCGGGACTTCAATACCTTGATCATTTGGACTACGTACGGCATTTCGATCGAGTGGACACGAACCACGATGGGCGGCATTCCCGGGAGGAGTATGTCGAAAACGGTGTTCATATGAACGCCATGGCTCGGCGCGGCATTTTTAATGCAGCCGATGAAGATCGGGATGGATTCGTGTCCCATGACGAATATGTGGTGAACCGCGTGATTACCGATGAGGCTAAGAGGATTGTTCAAGCCATGGATGAAGATCGGGACGGTTTCATCAATCAAAACGAATTCCTTTCACATACTGATTCGGTGCTGGGCGAGAGTTTGGCGAAGGAAGTATTCGATGCTTTCGACCTTAATGGAAATGGTTCCTTGATGATCCCAGAGTATTTGAGGGTTTGGGGCATTTGGGCGCGCTCGGGAAAACCATCTGCCAAGCAACGATTGGGTGCATTGCGTGAAGCGGAACTGAATGATTATTGGGCCGAGGTTTCAAGATCGGTAAAAGAGGGAGATTTCGAGGGGTATGCCGCGACATGTCATACCGAGGGTGTGTTGGTCTCTGGCAGTTCCCAATCCAGCTATCCATTGAGCCGAGCCTTGGCACGGTGGAAACAAGGAATTCTGGACACCAAGTCCGGTAAGATGAAAGCCTCCGTTGAGTTCCGGTTCAGTCATCGTGTTGGGGATGTGACCACGGCTCACGAGACCGGGATTTTTCGGTATGCATCCGAAGTCGACGGGGTGCAGTCGGTGGCCTTTGTTCACTTTGAAGCGTTGTTGAAGAGGGGACAGGATCGCTGGTTGATCCTGATGGAGAATCAAAAGGCTCCGGCTTCTGAAGATGATTGGAAAGCGCTGGATCCCCTTGATCAAGCCGAACGTTGAACGTGACTCCTCATAAAACTGCAGCGCTTTTGCCCTATACATGATTTTCGAATTTTTAAAGCAGCGTCGCAGGAGAAAAATCCTTTCCAGGCCTTTCTCAGAATCTCATCTGAAGATTCTGGAAGATCAGTTCCCATTGTATCAAAAGCTGCCCGTCGATGCCCAGGCCAGGTTGAAGGATTTGATTCAGATATTTCTTGCTGAAAAGAATTTTGAAGGATGCCGTGGGTTTGAGCTTTCGGAGGAAGTTCCGGTTCTGATTGCTGCTCAGGCTTGCTTGCTTTTGATTGGGAATCCTGATCGGGAATATGGAAAATTGAAATCCATTCTGGTTTATCCACGCTCCTACGCGGCGGAGTCGGAGCAGATTTCTGAAGGAGGCATTGTGACGGTGTCCAATCATGAGGTGCTCGGGCAATCCTGGGAGCAGGGGCTTGTTTCCCTTTCCTGGGAATCCACCCAACGAGGTGCGGCCAACATGCATGATGGGCGCAACGTCGTGATCCATGAGTTTGCTCATCAGCTTGATCAGGAGGACGGCGTCGCGAATGGTTTGCCTGTGTTGCGTTCGCGTTGTCGTTATGCGGCGTGGAAAGCCGTTCTCAGCGAAGAATACGAACGTCTGCAGGATCGTGTGGAGAAGGGGCGGAAAACCATCATGGACGCTTACGGCGCAACGCATCCAGCAGAGTTCTTCGCCGTTGCTTCGGAATGTTTTTTTGAAAAACCGAAGCAGTTGAAACAGCATCGCCCAGAGCTTTATCGGGAACTCCAAACATTCTACGGTCAAGATCCAGTGGAGTATCATGGTTGATGGTGCTGGATAGGTTCTGTAGGAAGAACGGATCGTCTCGATCCGCCCGCTAGCGGTAGCGATGCGGAAGTTGGACGTAGAATGCCCTTGGGTTTTCCTTTGTAAGTTGAAATGTGGTCATAGTTGCCACAAGGGCGTGTCGAGACGACCCGATCTACCTTTGCAAAAAGAAGCCTACCCGGCTGGGTAGGCTTCTCTGTTCTGTCGGGGGTTGGTTGGTCATAATTTAGAATCGGCCGATGACCATTTTGCGATCCTGTTGCCACTTCAAACGGTTGTGCAGACTGGAGATCCAATTGTCCGTGGAGGTGTGAGGATCCGAGCTGGGCAAGGACCATGTGTGGCCTACGATGGCTCCGGTGCCGTCGACCAAAACCCCGATGGTTCCGGTTCCAATGCCTTCCAGTTCTTCGCCGTTGACTTCTCGTGTGTCATTGCTGTGTGGATTGGATGTGGAATCCAATACTTGCACAGGAATATACCAAGTGTCTGCCAAGTCGGGATTCGCATCCGGATGGGTTGCGGGATATTCAACTGCCTCGCTCCAATCAATCGCATTGATCATCATGGTGTGTCCCGACCAACTGGAGATGTAGGGATGGCCAACACATCACCAGGATAGGCATCGGTCAAGGTGTGCACCTGAGCAGAAAAGCCGGCCTGTTGTTCGATCAGATCCACGTATTGTGTCGAGCTGGGACTGGATGTTGTTCGGACTTCGTCTTTCTTTGTGTCATAGTATTCATACTCTCTCCAGGAGTGACCGTATGCTTCCTGCAACAACAAGCTGACCAAAGTGGTGCCTTTGTTGTAGTTCATAGGAAGGATGCTATTTGCCTCATCCGCAAAGCGAATCATAACCGGATTGGAACTGCTTCCCCAGCTCCCGCCTCTGCGATTGATCTCGACTCCGTCCTGGTCGACGTAGACACCCGGCTTGATAGGACAGGATCTGGTTCAACAAGGTTCTTCCCATGTTCAAAAACGATGGAGTGATTGTGCCGGTGGAATCCTGATCATCGGGTGTTGTGTTGGAGTCCACAACGTCGTTGCCTGGAGTGGTATCACCTGAATCGGAGTCTGAACCTGAGGTAACATCGTCCATGTTGTTGGCCTGCGAAGGGGCCAAATCAAGACGACCAATGACCAACTCGGTATCATTGAACAATTCAATTTTTCCGTTCAACTGCGACACCCAGTTGGCTGTGTCGGTGAAGTAATCCGCTGAGGGTAAACTCCAGGTGTGACCGATGATGGTACCGTTTGCGTCTACCAGGAGTCCCCCGGTTCCCACTCCGGCACCGTGTGTTTCATACAAGAACCTGCCGGCCGTCGACTTTCTGGCCCAAGTTGAGTGAGAAGTTAGGGTGATCATATCACGCCGGGGCGATGGTGCAAGATTCTTCCGGAGTGGAGGCCGTAGGCCGTAACGCAGGAAGAATCTTGGCG
>Ga0255768_10000754_pt1 | contig 33539 bp, 44 predicted proteins | sample 071ome_33_FD_179983 | JGI IMG/M metagenome (GOLD analysis project Ga0255768, IMG submission 179983) | Coastal salt marsh microbial communities from the Groves Creek Marsh, Skidaway Island, Georgia - 071412AT metaG (version 2) | ecosystem: Environmental > Aquatic > Marine > Intertidal zone >...
TGAAACTCTTTTACAAATCTATTAAACACTGCATGAAACGAAACTATTGTGGTTACCAATAGTATCCAACTCACATCCCATAACTGTAAATGTCTTGTGAACACAAAGTATGAAGCATAACTTGAACTTGCCCATAATAAAATCACAGTCGCACCTATCAGCCAATATGGTGCAAACGCCGCCATTACAATTAATAATACTGCTAATATACCTGCTGTGACATATTCAACAAATGTTGCATAGTCTGTTCGCACAATAGAGTCACCATTTATAATTGTTTGCAAACTCACTGCTATTGGAGTGTGACTGTATGCTTCACCGTTGGGTGTTGCTATGATAGATCCTATTCCTTCTGCTGTGATACCAAGTATCACTGTTTTGCCTTGCACAGATTCAAAACTGTCTGTAACACTTATTGTTTCAAACTGTTTGTTCCAACGCAACCATATCTGTCCGTTAGCATCTGTGTTGATCACAGGATATCCAGGAACACGAACTGCTTGTACACCACCTGATCCTGCTTTGACTTGATAACTTGGAGCACCTGTGGCCACACGTATTGTTTCAATGGCTATGGCAGGATATGTTTCACCATCAACTGTAACAATCAAAGGCACACGTCTTACCACACCATCTATCTCTGGTGCTGTATTGATCACTCCTACACCATCTGCATTTAATCCAAACAATTCTATAGGTCCCAACATGCCTGGCCATTCAAACAACCAAGACAGCGGATCTCCTATTTTGGCAACACCACGTGGCACTGCATTTTTATTTGTTTGTGTTGTACCTACCTGTGCTATCACAACACCATTGTCAACTAGTGCTTCTGCAAGATCCATATCACCACCCAGTCTGTCTTGTTCTGAAAAAAGTATAGGTAAAATAATAAGTCCTGCACCTGCTTCACGCAATTGCCATATAATGTCTGCTAGGATTGTTCGTTTCCATGGCCATTGTCCGTATTGTTCAATTGACTTTTCATCCAGCTCAACTATCACAACATCATTACTAACTGTTGGTGTGTCATATTTTTGAATTAGATCAAATGTTTTTAATCTAGCAGTCTGCTTTACAAAAGGATCTGAAAATCCCCATAGCATTAAAACTGCAAGTGTTAAAAATGCTACAGTCCAGTGTGTTAAATATTTCATACTAGCCTATTAGTACTAGTGTTGTTTCACCTGAAATTAAACTGACTAACACACTTACAATTAACCAAACTAAAAGTGTATAACCAACCCACCAATACCATTTTTTACCTGTTAAGAATTTTTTAGTTGCACGTTTTGTGCCTAATGGATCTTTTGATGCCGCCCAGCCAAATACTCTGTCACTGCCTGAAAACGGAGGCGTCTTCCACCATACCACAGGAATCATCAGCCAAAATATCCAGCCTTCTCCTGTGCCCCATGCGGCCCATATTCCTACAGCAAGTATGCCCAGCAAATACCATCCAATGTTTTGTTTTAGATGTTCCATACTAGTATTTATATGATGTTTTAATTTTGTGTTACTGTGGTTGTGCCACAACCTGACGAATTCACACAACTTTGTGTTAATGAATATGTTTGATTACTGGAACCTGTTTGATCTAGATCCAGTGTTGATGAATAACCACTCATGTCAATGGTTGCTGACATGTTGCCAGAACCGTCTTGGTTTACATCTATGATTTGATTACTGCCTGCTGTGACATCTAAAAAATGTTCACCAGTGCCTTGCTGTACAAGATCAATGTCATTTGAAGAACCATTTATGTCCACAAACATGATCTTGTCGCCATCATCTTTTTGATCCATATACATGATATTGCTGTTGCCATCAACATCAACACTCATAAAATGACCTTCATCACCAACACCCATACCATCGTTTTCCTGTAGAACACCTACTGTGTTGTAATTACCTGTGACATCAAGTATCAATCTAGAATCACCAGCATCGTCTACATTGTCACCTTGTCTCACAGTTAAATTATTATTATTACCATTCACACCCATTAACACCACATTGTTGTCACTAGTTGAACCAGCATTGTTACCTTGTGTGATTGACACAGTGTTGTCATCACCTGATATCACAGCATCAGCAATAGTAGAACTTGTGGATGCGGTACCTGCCACAAGATTGTCATTGTCATACTGCACAATGTCCAAATCCAAATTGTCACCTGCTTGATCTATATAAATTGCATTACCATTTGATGTGATGTTTCTTGTGTTGTTGACCGTGGTTTGTTGTGCTGAACTTATGCTTGATGTATATGTAGGAGTTGAAGAATACAATCCTTCTTCTTCCGCTATGCTTGTCAACAACGCATCCATATTATTATTGGCAGTAGAGCCGCCTAGAGTTCCTAAAAACTGTCCGTAACCAAATGTCACATAAACTGCACCGCCATTTGAACCATAATCCCATTTGTGCCACATTGAAAGGCTAGTATTGTTAGCAGTGTTTGTTGCCACGATTTCACCGCCAGTTATAGAATACATATATCCGTCTACACCAACCAAATAGTTTTCACTTGATGTGCCTGAAGCATAATCACCGTATCTGATGCTTTGATAGAGATCATTGGCATTAACCGTAGCAGTATATGATCCTACCTGCATCTTGTTTTCAATCAATGATTCAATGTTACCGATTCTGTTGGTTGCTCCATTTTCTGCGGCAATAATTAATATGCCGCCGCCACTCACAAATGAGTCATAGTTTGTTCTACAGGTGCTACCACAGTTTGAGTTACCAACAATATCAATTACCATTTCTTTACCTGATAACAATGATGAACTAACTGTGCCACTTGTGCTACCTGTTACAGTAAAACCTAAACCTTCGTAATGACTCTTGAGGTTGCTGTACTGAGAACTTTCGTTATTAGAGTAAAATATGAGTAGATCATTGGCTCGGGCAGTGTTGCTAATTGCCATAAAAACAACAATGCCAAACAGTATAAAAGCCAATCTTGTTATAAATCTTTCAAACATTACTTTTGTATGATGTTGATATCATTACCACCACCTTCTCCTATAATAAAATCTCTTGTAGTAAAATCATCTTGTTGTAGATCAAGTGTGTAACTGTAATTTTTATTCAGTCTTAACTGTACCACACTAGACGATCCTTCACGTCTAAAAAACCAATTTGATCCTTGATCTAGCAATATGATATTGCCTGGTAGTTGTCCTACTTTTTGTTCTTTTTTTACAAACACATCAGTTAGTTCACTCAAAAATTCTGCCGCTAATATTTTGTTTAATTGTGCTAGTACATCTCCCAAAAAGTCACCTGCTAAAAAATCAATGTCTAGTTCTGTTTGCCACTGCTGATCATCTTGTGCCAGTAGGTCTTGGTCTAGCACATCAATTTCTAAAAAGTCTAATCCTAATATGTCTGCTACAGATCGAACAGATTGTTCATCTTCTTGTTCGTCTATTTCTCTTGGTGGAGACACAATCAACAGATTACTCAACAGTGATTCATCTATTTCTAATGTTATTGCAGGTGTGGGTCTGCGTTCTGCTACTTCAACTCTGGTGGCTTGAAATGCTTGATTTAGTATGACCTGTCCCATGTCTGAATCTACTGTGATTTCACCTACCACACAGTTGCCATTTGAATTACAACTGGGCAATAAAATAATTGTTGATCCGCCTAACTCGTCCACAATCATAGCAAAGTCTGTGCCTCTCACACCAATTGTTGCTGTGGGTGTTTTGATTTTAACATTGTCTTTGTAGTCTTTGGCAATTTGACCTGATGCGTATCTCACTGTGCCCAATGCGGCTGTGAGTGTTAGTCCACCTTGATTGTTGGCTGGATCATACACAAACTCGTCTATGATCAGTTTTGAATGTTCTGTGACTTCTACTCTGGTGTTGTCAATAAAGTCAATGGCTGTTCTGCCTTGACCTGTCATTACTTCATCATAGGAAAACACATCAAGACTCTGCTCAAGATCAATTTTAGCACCATCTGTGCGTTTGATCTTGCCTTTGCCTTCTAGCTCGCTCACAGCACCAATACTGGCATATGCTGACCAAGATACTAGAATCAGAACTATTGTTAACAAAGATCTCACTGTTAGTCACTTTGTGTTATGTCTACATCAAAACTGTCGCCATTAACTGTTAAGTCAACTGTGTTGTCGTAGATACCACTTTGAGTGATATCAATTGTTCCACCTCCACCATCTACATCTAATGTGATAGTGTTTCCTGCTGAATCACCGTTGCCAGTTTGTGAAGTTGTTAGTGCAACACCTTCATCTGAATTAGCACTGGTTGTGGCCAATGAAGAACTATTGTTGATGTCAACTGTTAGTGCGGCACTTTGACCGTTAACTGTTGAATTTATAATACTGTTGTCACCTGTGACTGTGAAAGCCACTGTTGAGCTGTCTGAGTCAGCAGTTTCACCTATACGTATTGTATAGTCGTTGCTGTCACCAGTATTAGTAATATTCAGTGTCACAGTGTCACAGTTTCCTGCTGATGTGCTAGAACATAACAAGTCTACTGTGTTTGATCCACCGGTAAATGTCCAAGTACCTGTATATGTGTCACCTTTGATTGTTGCATCAATTGTGTTGTAACTACCAGTTTGTGTAATTGCAAACGTCATACTGTCACCTTGCAGTGTGGCATCAGTTGTTGAATCACCAAATTCGTTATCTTGACCATCTTGTGTGATATCTAAATCCAAATCATCGCCTATCTGATCAACATAAATGTCATTGGCTAACGATAATGTGCTAACAAAAGATAACAGTAATATCATTATCCATTTTTTCATAATTTTCCTCTCTTAACGACTTGGGTACTCTACCAAACTTGGTTGAGTTTGATATTTCCATAAGCCTTTTTTCTCTCCTTGTTCAACTAATTCGCAAACTGCCTGTTCAATTGCGGCTCTTACTGCATAGTTGACTGGTTCATTGATTGCTATACCAGATTCAATCTCAATTACTTTGGTTCCTAAATCTAGAAATTTAAAAACATCAGCACCTGATGAATGACTGGCAATGTCTTTTTGTGTGGCAACAGAAAGAAGAACTTCTCCTGTGCTTACTGAAACAATACGCATAGACACTGTTACTGTGTCAACACGATACTGTGTTTTGGCGCCAATACCTAAATATCGTGCACCGGATCCTCCAGTGACTACGTTTGAATCATAGCCTACTACAGCACCCTCTAAGATTAAACCAGCAAACAATAAAGGTTTTAACTTTTTGTCTTTTTCTTGTTCATACTGCTCTCTAGTTGATCTAATTAGTTGTCGTTCCTTTACAAGATTGTCTAAACCTATACGTTCTACAACTTGGAACCATGTGTTGTTTCCAATTTCTTGTAAAGCCTGAATTACCCAAACTTCAGCACCTTGTGTGACTGCTGAGCTGAGCTGACTGAAATTTGTGTTTGGTTTACGTTGGCCAGTTTTATCTTGAAAACTGTAAACTGCTATTGTAATCTTTGGTCCATCCAAAGATGGAAATTTTTCAAATTCTTGTTGTAATGGCGCTGGTGAAATTGCTGGCTCTGTGTATCCCGACAGTCCGGCATGTGAAGCACAACCGGCCAAAAGTGCCAGCATCATGAGTAAGAACAAATGTCTCATTCTTAAAATCCAAAATCTCCAACTGGTACTGTTAGAGTAGTAATTGTTCCATCTGCTTCTGTGATTCTAATTGATATTTCACCTAGGTCTACATCTTTTTCCCAGTAGATTGTGGCACCTTCAATTTCAGCAGTGCCTGTGGTTTGTCCGCCTGATGCAAACATGTTGTCCACTAACTGTTTGGATAGATTGGCGTAGATTCTAGATTCCACATTGGCAATAAATTTATTGATAACTTCGTTTTCTTCATCTCGAGCCGCATCTTTTAATGCTCGTGCTATGTCATCTTCTATTTCTTTTTTTCTTGTGTATTGCAATTGCTCTAGAGCCAACACATGATTTGAATAGCCGTTACCTGAAAAACTAGGGTTTGAAAATTCTTGTGTGAGTTCACTGGCTGTTACAGACCCAGTCAGAGATATAGACAATAAAAAACAAGTCATGTGCTTGTATAAATTATGTTTAATTTTGTTTGTCATTTGTATTCTTTGCTCTGCTCATAGGTTTGTTAATATAACTGTATTTAAAGTAAAAGTTGCGTTTTTTATATACTATGTTTTAAAAAGCACAAGACACAGAAGCTTTAGGAGAGACTTCTATGCTGTCTGTGATCTGTTCTACTGTGCTTTGATTTTGAGGTTGTTGTTGAGTTTTTTCTTTTTGTTTGATGTCTACACCAGGATCAAAATCACACTGGTTTTTAGTCACACATCCTGTGACAAATAGTATTAGAAATAATAAAACAAGTTTTTTCATAAAAATATTGGTGGAGGATAGCGGGATCGAACCGCTGACCTCCTGAATGCAAATCAGGCGCTCTCCCAGCTGAGCTAATCCCCCAACAGTGTGTATTTACTAGTTTTAAGATTTTTTGTAGAAATGTTTCCATGTTCGATGAAGCACATAAAACCATACTCCATTTATAACTGGTTCAACTATGGCATCAATTGCCGCTAAACTAAAATCTGCACCAGTGATCAAATTATTGCATATCATTGCAATAACAATGTGTCCTAGAGTATAAACTACTGCTAGGGTAACAGAACTACCACCAATTAACTTTTGTAAAAGGTGATATATTCCTTGTGTAAATTCAGACATTGTTGTACTTTAACACAGAATTGTGTTTTTGTCAAGCATTTAAACTTGATGGTTTTTGCAAAGGATATCCTAATCTTTCCAACAAGGCTTTGTCTATGATTTGATCAACAATGTCTATCTGTTGTTGTGTTAGAGTTTTACAGCGATTAAAATCTAAATAGTCTTGTGTTTTGGCTGTTTTTGTGTTGGAGTCCCAGTGTCCTGTCATGCTGACATTTGATGGTATAATCCAATTTGGGTAAGTTTTAGACAATTTATATGTGTTCTGTAACATATATAAAAAGTGATAACAATCTTGTTCTATTAGCAGATTTTCATATTTACATATGCCCCAATACTTTAGTTGTGTTTTTAAATCTAACCAGTTGTTATAGAACTCATTATATAGTTTTACAAGTTCAACAAGATTTATTGCAGAAATTTTCCAAGTTCTGTTTTTTTGATGAGTTGTATCTAAATCAATAATATATTTTGAATCCACATTAACATTTAAAACTTCCGGTCTTCTAACTTTGATATCAACTGGTTTTCTAATAATGCTTTCAATCCATTTATAAGGATTTTTGGTTACAACCAAATGTAAATGATTTTGAATATTTGTACCACGATATTTTTGTAAAATTAAATGAGAATTTGGTTCATGCTTCCATAGATATTGTTTATCAGTATTAAAACATCTGATTTTTTCAAAATTTTGTGTAATTAATTGCTGTAGAAAATTAGTTCCACTTCGTTGAGGTGCAAATGCTGTAAATGTGTTAATACTTGACATAACACTTGTATTTACGCTATTTTGACTTTGAGACCGTTGTGCTGTTCTGTGAGTTGTACTTGACAACTAAGTCTACTGTGCTCTGTTCTGTCAGCACTGTCTAGAACTGCATCTTCATCATCTTCCATGGTTGGTAATTTGTCAATCCATTCAGGATCAACTTCCACATGGCATGTGGCACATGCACAACAACCACCACAGATCATAAATGAATCCGGTGATACATTTTGTTTTATAGCACTGGCTAATGTTAAATTAGCTTCTGCTTCTATCTCATGAGATTGATTATCTCTGTCTATAACTGTAATTTTAATTGTCATTTTTAAATTTTAACTAGTATTTTAGGTATTGTCAACCTTAAAGTGGCTCCTTGGGCAAGATTCGAACTTGCGACCGATCGATTAACAGTCGATTGCTCTACCGCTGAGCTACCAAGGAATAGTGGTGCCGGCAGAGAGATTCGAACTCCCGACCTGACGATTACAAATCGCCTGCTCTACCAACTGAGCTACGCCGGCATTTTTATAATAGTAAACTAAACAACTAGAGTTGTCAACTATTTTTCTTGTTGTTCTGCGTTAACTGTACGCTCTGATTCCATGTAGTCAGCAACTACAGAAATGTTTTCTTTGGCTTTGGTAATTTTTGATGCTACCCAACCTTCAAGATTGTCACCTTTGTCAATCATTTTGATTAGGTTGATTGCATCTTTGGCAATATGATACAGTTGTCCTCTGGCCATAGATGCTTCATGATCATGCTCACCGGCATCATCTTTTGGATGATCGTGTTCATGATGATCGGGCATTCCAGCTAACTGTTTCATTCTTTCTAGATCATCCATTATGCTTTCTCCTTGGCTTGTTTTGTTATGGTTGCAAAGTAAGCCTGCTCACCTCTCTCTGCTCCGTACTGTTTGACAAAATTCTTTTTCATATCTGAGTCATCGTACTTCTTTTTTAACTGTTCACGTTTTTTGTATTCTGCTTTGGTGAGCTTACGTTCTGTGACTTCTTTGATTAACATACAGTTATTTAGTTGGATAAATGTCTTTTACTTTGTTTCTATATGCCAATGTGTCAGCACTGTGACCCATTTTGTAAGGTTTTGCTCGAAGCTTTTTGCCTTTGAATATCTTGCCCATTGGATCTATAGCACGTCTGGCCGCAACATGATGTGCTGTGCCTTTTCTACCTGTGAACATGGGCATGGCAATTGATGCCATCACTGCTGAGCTAGTAGCACCCGCAGTAGCGGATTCTTTTATCTGAACATTGTAAATTTCTGCTATTAACATTATACTTCTATCCTTCTGTTGATTGCGTCCCAATTGATTAGGTCAACAATGCTTTTTATATACTTAGCTTTTGCGTCTTTGTCTGGTACATAATCCATAAAACTGTGTTCCCACATGTCAATAGGCATCACAACATCTGACTGCCAGGTTTGATTTGGTGTGGTTTTGATTGTGCCTGTAGCAGTCATATACACCCATCCTGAACCTTGTATGGTTTTGGCTTGTTCTATCAATGCTTCTGTTAAACCTTCTGTGTTGCCAAAGTTTGCTATCACAGTCTGTTCAATTGGTCCATCCAGTGTGGATTTTTCCGCGGCAGGTTTCAGTTGTTGCCAAAACAAATTGTGCAACTTGGCACCACCATAGTTAAAAGCAGGATCACCTTCTTGATTGTTGTATCTGTTGACATAACCTGCACTCAGTACATTATAATGGTAGTCAACATTTTCTTTTGACAGTGCAGGAGCCAGTGCATCTAATTTGTATGGTAAAGGTTCTAATTCAACTTTTTCAGGTTTGTCTTCACGCATGACATTTTTCATAGCTTCACGTCTGCGTTCTGCTAGTTCTCTTTCAACACTTTTAAATGTGGTTGGCGTATCTGTGATCCCAGCGAGAATTTTCAATCTCTCAAGATCCATTATCAATTCACTTTCTTGATAATGTTTCTCATCTGTGCAGATGTTTTTGGATCCTGCATGGCTTTTGCCATTGAACTCACATATGGTTCTACTGCTTTTACCTGTTGTGGTGTGGGTCTTTGACCTTTTGACAAAGCGTCTAAACCTTTTGCTGTCATCTGTGCCGATGTGTTTGTACCTACAACACCTCTCAACGGATTAAGTTGTCTGGTTAAATCTTGTGTGGCTTCTAACTGATCAACTCTAAATTGACCCATATCTGCAATTGGAATTATTATTGCATTGATTTTTTGATTCAATTGAATTGCCTTTTGTGCTCGGTGTGTGCCGTCAGCAATCATTAGATCGTTGTTACCAAAGTCTACCACAATAATAGGATAACTTAAATCTGCTTGAGCAACTCTGGCGCTTGATTTAGACTGATCTTCTTGTCTTGAATCAATCTGCTTTTGAAACTGTTTTGGATCAATTGATTGAACTTTGTATTTTTTTGACAGTTGAATTAAATCTTTTATTTTGAATTTTAAATTGATGCCTTTGTGTCCAATGCCAGCTTCTTGATCTACTGATTCATCAGTTGATGCTGTACTGATTCCTGCCAACTTGGCCATTCTTTCAATGTCTTTGCTGGCAGATCTACGATCTTTGTTGGCATCGTGTTTGATTTGTTGTAAAACTTTATTCTTAGCTCTTGGTGTTAACACATCATGTTTGGCATCTCTACCTTTTTGTGTTGGCACATCATCTTGTTCTTTGAATGTTTTGCCATCTTTGAAATCTACTCGATGTACTCCACCTTCTCTGTCTTGATACTCAATTGAAATTCCTCTTGGACCTGCACCTTGGCTTAGAATTTTGTAACCTTGGTCTTGAATATAGTCAATAAAGTTTCTTGCTTCATCATCTAGATCTTCATTGACATCTTCGGATTTTACTACACCATATTTTTTGTTAGCAATTTTTCTGTAGTCTTCTTTGTCACCATAAGACATTCTTGACCACGTTTTGCCTTCTTTTTCAGCAAGTTCTTTGGCATACTGTTCAGCATACCAGGCATTTAAGTCTGCTTCGTTAACATCTTCTTGTTCTTCTTTGATGCCTTTGGATCCATCATAGTATCTTAACACGTCAGCAATTTCTTCCACTTCGTCCCCGTGTGGAATGTAGCCAAAGATTTTTTCAAGGTCTTTAAGGAAAGCATTTGTGATAGGGAAGTCATTTGGATTATCATGTACCTGTTCCATACTTAAATCACCTAACGCATCGTCTCCATATTTGTCAACATATTTTTTTACTTCACCTGCTTCGATTGAGTCAGTTGGCACTCCAGTATTCAAATGATACTCTAAAAAACCTGCTGGTAGTGGGTCACCATTGTCGCCTTCGTATTTTTTATACTTGTTGGCCCAGGCTTTGATTTGTTGTTCTTTGTCTGCACCCAGTTCTTCTTTGATGCCTTTGATGTTTGCTGTTGCGGCTTTAAATTGTTGATACAGTGTTTTGATCTTTGATGCAAACTTTTTATCCACTAGCACAGCATCACCTTGTCCTGCAAACCCACCTGGTTGTGCTTGGCTGACTGCTGTGGACACAGTGTCAATAAAGTCCTCATAAAAATCGTAACCTGGAATACCGGACATATCCAAATATTGAAGAACATCACCATATGAAAACATGTCGTCCTCTGAAACTTCTTCACCGGCCATTATGGTTTGATATATATCTTTCATGTTCCACAGTGCGGCATTCACCAATGCTGGGTGATCTTCACCTTCGTTATGATTGTAAGGGTTATCATCAATACCTGTGGCTCTTCGGGTCTTGCCTTTTTTGCCATATCCCACAGTGCCTGTGCTCATGTTATTTTCTTCAACTTCTATATTTTCTTTCTTTTCATCAGATGAATGTCCAAAAGTTTTATGTACAAGTTTATCTAATTTTTTATGAAACCGATCAACTGTTTTATAATCAACTTGTTCTGCTAATCCTAGATCTGCTAACTTGTCTGCAATCCACACATATGGATCTCCATCTCTAGCCTTGGCTGTACCGTACGGCATTTCACCTGTTTCAAAATGAAAATATGCAAATAATTTTTCATACACACTAGGAGCATCCATTAAGTCTCCTGTGTCTAAAAACTTCTTATATTCATCTGAGTGCTGTGCAATAACTTTTTTTACATAAGCAGTGTCAACATCTGTGCTTTCATCTACTTTGTTTTTGTGCTTTTGATAGCCTTTTTTGACTTCTTTTTTCTTGTCAATTTCGGTTTTTGACTTGAACTGTGGATTTGCTCGTAGCTCCTGTGCCACAGGATTACGCTGTTTAGCTTCTTTTTTGCTTTCAAATAACTGTGTTAACTTCATAACTGTATTTACCTAACTTGCCCAAATATGAGTAGCGCCGGCTTGTTTGCCCACCCTAGCAATGTGATTCATCTGTTTGATTACAGAATTAAAATAACCTTCTGGCTTGCCACCTCTGATCATTGTTGCACCGCCCGGTGTAGCATCAACTTCTGGTTCTTGCTCCGGTGATGGTTTGCCAATTGCTTTTTGCAACCACTGTGTGGTTTTTGCTATAAATTCATCAATGGGTATATTAGGCATGTCTTCTAGATCTGTGCCATACCCTAGTTCATCAAAAACTTCTCTCATATTTGCATTGGAAAGAGTAAGATCTAGCTCAGGTTTGTAATCCGGATTTGGCTTGGGATCTGCACCATAGGGCCAATCTGCTTTGTACACATCCGGATGATATCTATCACCAGAGTCAATCATTGCTCTCCAATAACCTTTTTCTGGATCTTTGGCGCCTGCCATAAAACTCATTGATTCTTTTATCAGTTCTTGATAACGCATACTGTTATTTATCTATAAAAGCACCTATACGCCCGTGCAGTTCAGGATCTTCAATGTAACGATATCCTTTTGGTGCTGTTGTAGAGTCTCCTTTAAACACAGGAATATATTCTGTGTTGCCATAAACAAAGTCCGGATTAGTTCTCATATGTACTTCAATCAGTTTATCGCCAATAAATTCACAGTTGAAATATCTGTATTTGTCTTTGTAAGGTTGTAATATTTCTGGAAATGATATATGGTCTTCAATTTTTATCCATTTTTTCCATTTGGTTAAATCTTTGTCATCTCTAATGCCTTGCACAGTGAGAATAGGTTTTCCATACTCATAGTCAACGCTGTGATGATCACCTTCAAATATTTCACACCAAAAATGTCCTGGTGACAGATGATCTGTGGATCTAATGATGTTTAATTTTTCAGCACCCAGACCTAATCCCATAGGATTTACACAAGGTCTTACTATGTATTTTCCTGGCTCTGGTACAACAGTGCCTACCGGACCACAACGATATCCTAATTTTTTTGAAAGTAGCAGTTTGTCAAACAGCCAAAGATCATCAACTTCAGTGTTTGACCAACAAAGATCTTCCCAGTGTTGTCTTACGTCTGCCATTACTTTCCTGCTTTAGTTGAAACTCTAATTGGCTTGTTGCCTTGACCTGATTGTTTTTTTCCGCCTCTGCCGGCTTTGTTTTGTGCTGATCGCTTACGTGATACTGCTGACTTCTTCTGTTTGCTTGACATTGATGCCGCCCTACTTGCTGGTACACATTTGGCATAGCCTTGTTTATCTCCAGATGTTCCGCACTCAGGATGTGAGCCGTCTTTTTTCTTTTTGCCTATGTTGACCCATTTTTGGTCAAACCATTTTCTTAGGCCACCTTTGTATTCTTCTGTCAACTCGTATAAACGCATACAAGTATTTATTATTGCATTGTGGGTTTGCTAAAATGTAATTCTACTGTGATACTAGCATCGTTGTTCATTTTATAAGTCATAGAACCTTCAGTTTCAAAATCATCAATCAGATTTTCATCAGCTAGATAGTTTGCTAGTGCTTGAATCACTTGATCCATATCAAGTTTAATCGTTTTGTCAGCTTGTTCAGTGAGTTGTTTATTATTCATTATTGGTTCCTTCCTTTATCTCAACTATCAAAGGCGATGTTCCTTTAATTATTCTGTGATAAGTGTTGGCTGGTATTTCAACTGTATCACCTTCTTTCAGTGAAGTTGGCAGTTGATTGTCAAACTGTATCAACCAATTTTTACCTTCTACTACTAAAACTTGTCTGTGTTCTCTGTCTCTGTGCCATACTAGTTCTTGTGATTCAACTGATTCTGAAAACACACGTCTAATAATACCTTTGGCTAATTTTTTATCTGTGTAAGGTTTTACCACCACTGGCCACCTTTGACGCCTAGACTTTTATATCTTGGTGTACGACAAGCCCAGTAACCTGCTTTGGTTTTGTCATTTTTTTGTTTGCACTTGTGTCTAGCAACAAAACTTGCTACTGCACCTTTGTTACCAGTTTTGGTTTTTAATCCTGTAGTATCTCCCCAACTGACTTTTTTGATTTTGCCTGTTTTGGGATTTTTTACATACACATAAAACTTTTTACTACCACCACGTTTTGGCTTGTTTAATTCTACTTTTTTGCCTTGATACTCTGCTTCTTTGACCTGTTTGTTTTTGTTGTAGCAATCACAGTGTTTGCAATCAGGACCACATTCACAGTCTTTGACTGGTGCACCGCAACATTCTTTTGAACACATTTCTACACCATCTTTGTACCATGTTTCTTTTTCTTCAACAACAAAAGGCAAATCCAAAGGCAATTCACCTTCAGCAGTTTTTACTATTGCACCCAAATCAGTTTCTAGCAGTTCTGCATCTTGCCAATCAACATCTAGTTCACCAGCATTGTACATGTCTCTGGCTAGATTGAACATTTCAAAAAATGCAGTTGAACCTGATCTATATACTGTTTCTCTTAGTGGCACTTCATTGTCAAAGTGCCATTGTAAACCTTCAACAGCTTCTTTGCTCATACGCCATCCGCCGCCGGCTTTTTTATACTGCTTGGCCGCCCATGCATTGGCATAAGCCGAAGGATATACATCAAACTTTTTTTTGGCTTGAGATTTATAATAACTCCACTTCGAAGGATTGGTAGGTTTTGGAGATTTTTTCTCTGATAATAATTCTACAAGTTTCATAATACTATTTATGATATCCAGTATTCTCTTAGCTCTGGAAAATAATCAAATACATTTTTATTGTGTATTTTATCTAAACGACTGGTCATATCACAAAAAGCGATCCATTCATTTATATCTCCGGGTTGAGATAATTGTTTTATTGATAGATCTACTAAATTATCAAAAGCTGGATCATTATGTTTGATTTTTGATTTTTCTAACCGTTTTATTAGAACTTTTTTAAGTTCTGGGTGTGCATTATCTAGTCTTAAATAATATGGTGTGTATATATCACTAATAATAATATCTCTTTTCTTTAACGGTCTTTTTAGTATTTTAGCAAAATCTTTATATATGTCGTCTGCACGTAAACACTGAAACACCGTTGGTGAAACACTAAAACTTATCCGAGTATCTGGTATAGCATGAGAAAGAGCAATTACTCCAGTAGTTGCTTGTTCCCAGTTACCATTCTGTCGAAAATATTCATAAAAGTTTTCACTAGCATCTAAACTCAAACATAACCACAACTTTCCAAACCCTGATAATAGTTTTTTTAAATCATAATTTTTAAAACGATTTGTTATTATACCATTTGTTGTTACCGAAAACTCAATTCTTTTTTTATACTCAGGGTATTGATCTATTTGCTCAAGAAATTGATAAAGCTCTTTTTGAAAGAAAGGTTCTCCGCCAGTAAATTCTAAATAAAATAAAAGATCAGAATCTTGCTTAAAAATATCTGCATCAATCTGTTCTTTTATAAATTCTATCCAATCACTAATTGATATTTTTTTTGAAAGTGATATATCATTCGAGTCATCATGACTATAATAAGGATTTTCGCCTAATTTATCAATAATATTACTCCATTGAGTGCTGTATTCAGAACTACAATGTCTACATGCTAAATTGCAACTGCTTCTAAATCTTAACTCTAAATTTATAATATTTTTTATACTTCCGTCTGGATTCATATTGTTTTTTAACCAATTGGTAGTAGTTTCAGAAAGTCCTTCAATTGCTCGTGTCCTTGCTGATTTTCCGCTAATCTTTTCATTGCTAATACATGATAAACAGTTGTCATCCTTTGGCCATTTGCCACTTGCAAGATCTAATCTTGTTTGATTCATTGGTGGATTATTTAACAAATCATAAATTGTGTCATATTCTTTAACAAAATTTTTATTTTTACTTTTAAAACACAATGCCGGTCTATTATGTTTTACATTTAAGGATCCTGTAGCATAAGGACAAAACTTACTCATTAATCCACTCCCAAAGTTCTAAATTTACATCTTTTAGTTTTGTATTTCTAATCTTATCCATAGCAGTTGTAAACTGTGTTAACTTGTTTTGAAATTTTTTTTGACTTTGACTATCTGCAGATACATTTTCTAAAATACCAACTAACTCTTTTTTTATCTGTGGAATTTTTGAACTTTGAATTCTTTTAATACATTCAGTTAATTGTGGTTTAGTTAAACAATTTCTAGGATCTAAAATTTCTGGATCATAAACATATGCAACAACAACATTATGATTTAAGTTCATATCTAATAGCCATTCTTCAAAATCTAAAACTTTATTAATGTTATAGACATTATTTGCCATATGTATTCTAGTCCATATGTTAGAATGTTCTTTAGCAATTTCTTGCCATTTTTTTATATTTTTTTGTAAAGTATTCCAATTTAATCCTGTTCTAACATATTCTGCTAATTTATCTACAGCTTCTACACTTATTCTCAATTCAACTTCTTTAAATCTAGATAAAAGTTCAACAATTCTTTTATTAGGAATAACACTAGCATTGGTACTTATTTCTATTTTTATATTAGACAATGTAGATTTTTCATGTAATAGTTCAATAAACTGCTCCCAATGTCTCATCATAAATGGCTCTCCACCAAAAACTCCTACTTCAAGCAAGTCAGTTAAATCTTGTTTTTCAAGTTGTCCAATAACCCACTTCTCATAGTTAAAAGTATCAAACTCATTCATTTTAAATGTAGAGTATCCGTAGTAGTCAAACAAATTATATACTGGTTGATTTTTAAATTTTTCCATTTCAGGAATATCTTTGTTCCAAGATGTGCTGAATTTTGGAACACAGTATCTACATTTAAAATTACAAAAATTTCCAAAAGCAATACCTAAAAGTTGTATTTTACCTGGTTGTTTTATTTTATTACCATATAAACTATTACTACCAATTCTCATACTTCTTTTTTGAGATTTTTCTTCACTGGCACAAATTCTGCAGACACTGTCTTTCAATTTTTGATAATTATATTTTTGTTCATTTAACTTTGAAACATGTTCTGATATTAACTCAGAACTAATACTTAAATTTTGTAAATATTGATCTTGTTCTAAACTATGGAAAGAAATCTTATCATGCTTGGCCCGGCAACAACTTTTGATATTGGAAATTTTGCCTTCTTTATCTTTAGGACTTATATATAGGCCATTTGTTAGCCAAACACAGTTATTATTCATTATTATTATCCGTTATTATGTATTATGTTTAATAATAAACTTATTTATTTAGACTGTCTACCACTTTTCATGTTAGCACACCAATGATACATTTTAGCACGTTCACCACTGGATTTTTTTGCTTTTGTTCTCAAACTTGTAACTGATCCTTTGCAACTGGCACCTGCACGTTTTACACGCCCTGGTCTGCTTTTGCCTTTTACTTTACCGTCAGCAAAGTTTTCTACTAGCTCAGCAAATCTCATTTTTTTCTACCGGAGCAGTGTGCTTTTTGTGAAAAACCTTTTGGGTTGCTACAGTTAATAGCATCTTTGTATTTTTTGCTCCATTTTTCAAGCAATTCTAAATTGTGTTGTATTGCTTCTAGTCTTTCTTTGACCGGAGGCATATAATGATTTTTTCTGCCTTTGGTTAATAAAGGTAAAGTTTTCCAAGTTTTAAACCAGTCTAGTGTGCCTGGTTTTGAATTCTTTTTCATTTTTTGCCACTTTTTAGTTCCTGGCAATGTTGTCAAACTTAATTTTCCATCTTGGTTTTGAAATTTTAACTCATCTGATTCTAGCACATTGATTAACTTTTTTGTTTTTTGTCCACTTTGTAACTTTGGTGGTACACCATCTTTGGTTACATTGAATCCCATTTTTGCTGATTGTTTTTTGATAGCATCAACACCTACATCTACTGTGGTGTTAATTCCTTTAACAACTCTGCCACCATGCTCAACCATAGTGCCTGTGTTGACTGCTTGGTTAACTTTGGCAACTAGTTCAGGTGTCCACTCGTTGTGTTTTTCCATGTATTGCTGAACCAGTTTTAATGCTGTAGAAATTTTTGAAACTGAATCTTGATTTGCTTGATATCTTATGCCAATACCATTTTTGGCTTGCCATCTTTCTATGTTGCTTGGTTTGTCATCTATTAATATATTTGGTGCTCCGGTGGTTTTATCTTTAGCATAACTTTCTTTTCTGCCTGTGATAATAATATCTTTAGGATCAAACCCGTGCTCTTTGAGCCAAGCAATTTTATGCTTTTTGGAATTTTCATGATCATTTCTCAGCGGAGAACTGCATATGTTCCATGTGCCACCGGTAAAAGATTTCACTGCGGAAATCAATTGATTGGCTGTAGGAAATACTGGTAGTGTAGAAAAGAAATCAGTGCCGGCAATTGCTGTGATACTGTCTTCAACATCAAATTTGCCGCCTGGTGCTTTCCAATGGTCTACACCTCTAAACTTTGCAAGAGCAGAAAAAAAGTCAGCAATAACACCATCCATGTCAACATAAACCAATGGCTTGTTCTGTATATCTTCTTTTACTGTTTCAGGATTTTTATCCCAAGAGCCTGTTTTTCTATATTGCTGTAATCTGTCTTTGACTTTTTGATTTAGATTTGGTTCAATTTTTTCTGGTGGACGTTTTTTAACTGTGTAAGTTTTAGGTCGTGTTGTAGCAAATCCTAAAACTTCTGTTATACCCATACCAGCTCTAACATCGTTGTACATTTCTTTAGCAGAACTTTGATCAACAACACCTCTTTTAAAGCCTGGCTGTGTTTTACCATTTTTGTCTTTCCAATCTTCAAATTTTCCTTCAGCGGCAAGTTTCTTTAGTTTACTTGCACTCATACCAGCAACACCTTCTGCATCAGGATCTCTTTCTCCAGCACTGACTACTTTGATACTATCAAATTTAAAATCTTTTCCGTTGTATTTTGGTAAAAATTCTTGAAACTGTCCAACTCTATCTGATCCGACAACCATTATCACATGCGAATAGCCTTTTTTTTCTAAGGCTTGCAATGCTCCTATTATATTAGTAACGCCCGGATCTCCTATCTGCACTCCTGTAAAACTCTGTTTAGCATATTTGAGTTTTTGCTGAAATGATAAAGGGTCAGTCTTTGGTTTTTGTGTATGGCTCAAAAACACATAAGGTTTTCCTGGTTGACGTTTGATCATGTCAACAAGTTTAGCATGACCCACAGTAGGTGGGTTCATTCTACCAAATGTAAAAACTGCTGTGTTTAAATCAGTGGCTTTCATGTATGTCCTTGTCTCTTATAATGTTATTTATTATAAGTAAGGTATTGCTCATACAACTGTTCTGCTGATATATTTTTGCATTTTGTTTCTGTTTGTATATCAAAATTTTCACCAAAACTCAAAGCCCAATCGTTAACTGCTTTGTTAGGTAATAGATCACTGTGTGCTCTTAGTTTTTGCTTTTTACAGCCTCGATCAAGTAGTTCACGCATGTTATACATTTCATTGTGTAACCTGTTGCCAAGTTCTGCTGGTGCAAGTGCTTCGTCTCTGCTGTAAGAATAATGCAACGATGGACGTTGTCCTCGCCATGAATCAATTACTCTTTTGACTCTGTCATCTGTAGGATCAATGTATTCTTCAGCTCTAATCCAGTGATGATGTATATCTAACACCAATGCAAGATCATTAGCAAGTTCAAGTGTGCTTTCAAGACCCCAGCCCATTTCATCATTTTCAATTGTGATAAGATTACGTGCTTCAGGACTCAATCTAGGTAGTACTTTACGAATACCTTCAGGACCTTGTTTGCCCGAAATGTGTACATTCAGTTTACAGCCATCTTGAAATGTTTTACCAAATCCCATCCATCTGGCCATGTCTGCATGATATTCAAATTCAAGAATACTGCGTTCAACAATTTCAGGTGTAGCACTGGCCAATACACAAAACTGACCAGGATGAAAACTCACTTTGACATCTAAATGTCTTGCTGTTTCACCTACTGGTGCAAAAATCTTTGCTAAATGATCTTGAATGTTTGGCTGTTGCCACCAATCAATCCAATTAGGTTCAGTATAACCTTGTAGCATTTCTGAACCTAATCTAACCATTCTACGTTCAGGTGGTAGTGATCCAACCCGCTCAACCATTTTACGAGCCGCAGTTGCATTGTGATTCATAATATCCCATTGACGTTGCTCAGCATCATTAGGATGTTCTCTAAGCCAACGCATTGTGGTTGATCTACCATTGAGTTCTCTGTCTTTGGCATTTATCTTCATGCCTTTGGATTCAGAAACGTCATTGATCCACTTACAGCAGAAACCAATACGTTTAATTACTGAGGATTTTTCTGTAGACATTTTGTACTCCAACTGTTTGTCGCCAACAATCAAATAGTGCATGATGGTGTTGTGCTTTTGGCATTTCGGGATCTGCTAAATCAAATATGGTTCTAGTATCTCTTAAATTATAAAACATCCATGGTGCACCTTTGTTTAATCTTTTAAAAATCTGTTCACATATCACAGTGTCAAATGCTACTCCTTGTGCCCAGAAATATTTTCCAGGCAAACAAAACTTGTAAAAATCTGTCATCACTTGTTCAATTGGATATCGTTCTTGTTCAGAAAATGCTTCTGCTTTGACATCATCATTTTGCTGAGCCCACCATGCCAGTGTGTCATCATCAATCTTTAATCCAATTGCTGAGCCCGATTCAGGATCAATTCTACGATAAAATACTTGAGAGATTGGAAAATTACCCCATTGCCAGTCTCTGTAATCAGCACGAGTGTCAAACTTTAATGCTCCAATTGTGAGAACGTTAGAATCAATGGTGGTGCCAAGAGTTTCCAAATCAATCATAATATGCTGAGTCATATAAATATTATAACACTATTTTAAAATTAGTCAAGTTCAATTATGCATAAAAAAAATATAACTTATAAAACATTTGAAATAAAAGATTCTACTAAAGAAATTTGGAAAGAAGGCGATGAAACTTATCAAAATTGCACATCTAATTGGAGTGCCGGTGACAATCAAGATCGCTGGGAAGAAAATATAAGTAATTCAGATACTAAAAAACTGCTTGATGATCTTGGGTGGACAGAAAACAATATAACATATAAATTCAACGAGTACGGATATCGAAGTGACAGTTTTAACCAGTCTTGTGATATAGCATTTGCTGGCTGTAGTATGACATTTGGCGAAGGAGTGCCTTTGGAAAAATCATGGCCATATATGGTCGCTAATCAAATAAGTGCTAATTATCATAATTTAGCAGTAAACGGAAGTGATTGGAGTCATATGGTACAACGAGTTTTTTCATGGATTGATACTATAAAACCAAAATGTCTAATTGTATTAAGTCCTCCTATTGAAAGATTTTCTTGGAAAAATAAAAACAAAGACTATATAAGCATTAACACTATAACAAGAAAACATGTTAGAAAAATAAAAAAATCAAATAAATTGTTATTTTCAACATATCAGAGAAATAAAATAAGAGATAACCTAACACTACTTGAAATAGTTGAAAACGAAGTAAATTATAACTGGTGGGCAACAAGCTATTACTTGTTATTAAAACTGTTATGTAAAGAAAAAAATATCAAACTTTTTGCTTTTGAAAAACAACCATTAATAATAAGCAATGGCACTTTTTGTTATTGTGACGAAAAAGGTAGAGACTTACAACACGACGGCATTGACGAACACCAAAAAATTAGCCAATATGTGATTGATCAAATTAATCTAAATCGCCTTCTTGGATAGTACCTTGAAAATTGTTAAATTTATAGCGATTTTGTAGTTCAGATGCTTGAGCTGTCATTTCTAAAAAATAATCCCCATCAATTGCCTTATCAAGTGTTTCATACACAGTTTTACCTTCTTGTATTGACAGTTCTCTTGTGATTGGCATTTGATAGCAATGGTAACCCATAGATTCATGATAAGACACATTATAGTCAGTTTCTACACCATCTGATGTGATAACTTTGTTTTCAGTATACAAATCCGAAGGTAGAATTGTTGCTAGTGTGTCAAACAAACTTTCAAGTGATTCTTCTGACAATGGTGATTCAAATTTTAATGTTATAGCATTCATTATAGTTATTTATTTAAAATAATTTCGTATGCTGGCGTTAAACAAACTCTATTAACACCATTTTCTCGTTTGAATCTATCCCATTCTTTGTTCTGTGTTGTAGCAACTAAACAAGAATCACTAGGTACTAAATCAAACTGTTTGCATATTTTTTCTTGTACGCTTTTATATTGTTGACTTTTAGCAAAAACTGAGCTGTGTTGTGTTACTTGATTGAATACATCAATAATGGCAGGATTAAAGTATCCAGCACCTTGAATTTCTTTTTGTAAAGGTTCTTCTTTTCTAGAAAAACGAATACCAGATCTAAGTAAATTTAAACCATATGGTTTAGAACAACTCCAAAAAACCTGCTGAACATTTTCATACATCTCAATCTTGTGCTCAGCTGTTGTTCCAACAAATGCTAAATCTAAATAAATTGGACATTGCAGTCTTATACCAACTTCATCATATCTTTTATCAAAGTTACCTGTAGCACTAAAAGGATTGCTCATATACAATGGCATATGAGGTATTAGATCTATTACATTATCAGCAACATGATTTGGTTGCTTTAATATAGTAGGATATCTGTATTCTCCAGTAAACACCTGGTAATGTTTTGTTTTTGCAAGAAAACAATCAATACTTTCATGTATTCCATTTGTTGGATAAGCATATTTAAATTCACTTAGATCTACTACAGGTTCTAAGTATTTTCTCACTTGCTGTTGGCATACTTCCCATAATTTGTTTTTTCTTTTTTCAATAGATATATTGCTTTGATCAGTGCTTTGTACATAATCACTTAGTTTGTTGGTTAAATTTGCAGTTATTTGCTTATCAATTGGCGAATGAATGGCTTTACTTACACCAAAATCTTTATTTGTAATATCAATCATTTTAGTGAATTATGTTTCCTTCTTTTAGTGCCAATTGTGAATCAAGTTGTTTTCCATTGTGCTGATAATAGACAACATTTTTCTTTGGTTTCCATTTGTAATTTTGATCTTGTAAATTGATACTGTAAAAATACTGCAAGTAATCTGCTTTTGGTGAAACTTTAAATAAGCAATCTGGTTCTAGTTTTAGATTTGTGTACCACTCTGTTTGTGTCCATTTTTTGAAAGCAGGATCAATCATTTTTTTCTTACGTTGATACAATGCGTTAATGGCTCTGTTTTTAACATCTACTGTGATGTACAGTATTTTATATCCGTGTTCTCTTGCCCAAGCAATTTGATGATCAGCAACCATAAGCCCGCAGTGTGTATGACGCCATGGCTTTAATATATGATAACGACAAACTCTGGCCGCAACATCTTCATCTCCAGTGTAGTGCGATGGCTCTACTGCTGAAATTGATATTAACTTGTTGCCAGCAAATACCATCCAGGTTTTTATGTCTGGGTTGTCTGGATCATACTTGTCATACGCAAGACTTTCATTGCCTTCTAAAAAGGTCTGTTCTCTAAACTCTTCAATTTGATTTTTATAACTAATATCGTAAACTTTTACTTCAAGTTTTTCCATTTGTTATTCCAATCAATATATTTTTGTTGCCACTTATTACTTGTGCTGTTGTCATATGACAAATAACGCTGTATAATTTCTGCATCTTGCTTGTAAAACTCTTCATTGTCTGGTACTACATTTTTCCAACTGTTATTAAAACATTTTGTATAAACAACATTAGCACCAAGTTTGACTAGGATTTCTTTTGTTGCAGGAAAATGCCTGTTACCACCTTCTTTAAAACTTGGTGTAAAAGTCAACAACAATGTTACACAGTTACTGAAAGGATACTGTGTACCTAAGTTAGAATTCATATAACCTTTTACTACTAACCAGTCTAAAAAGTTTTTAAATGCGGCACCCATTTGTCCAGTCATTTCTGGTACAGCAAACACAAACTGATTGTATTCGTATAACTTTGTAATAAGTTTATCTACTTCTTGTGGTACTACCCCATCTGATGCATTTGAGTTTATTACCGGTATGTCATAGTTCGCCAAACTGTCTACATCAAATACACAGTGTTTGCTTAGTAATTGTAATCCTCTATAATTGATGCTGTCAGGTGAGGCACTGCCACTTAATGCGATTGTTTTTGTCATTGCTATATCCTAACATCCATAACAACTCTGTGACCTAACCACATATCTAAATCAAACTCATACCAGTCATGATCAAAATTTTTATAATAAGTAAGATCAATTGTTTCATGTGCATTGTCTTTGTGTACATGAGTCTGTTCTTTTAACGTTTCTTGTATAATAACTCTTTTTGGTTTGTAATAATCTACAAGTCTATCAAACAAGTCTGTATGATATCCTGACTCAGCATAAAATTCTTCATGACATGGCTGACAGTAAATCAATACTCCACTCATAATTAGTGTGTCAACTGCAAAATTAACTTTTAGCACTTGTTCATCATTCCATGTTCCTACACGATATTCTACATTAGAATGATCCTTCCAATCTTGTACTGCTTTTGCAATTGGCAAAGGTGAAGTATCAAAACCCATATAATTATAATTTTTATAACCTCTTTTGTAAATTAAATGATTTACCATGCCCATTCTACAACCAATATCAACAATACCTGTACAGTTGTTATCAACAATTATATCTGCTTGTTTATTAAAAATTGGCCTTGCTACCATTGAATCTAAATAGTTCATATCTTCTACAAGATATTCTTTTTTCATTTTAACTTTCCAAGTAACCGGTTTACCTTGATACTCAGGCCATAAAATATTTTTTGTCATACAGAGCAAACCTCATCAATAGAAATCACTGGAATATCTTTTTGTTCAATTCGATTTTGTGGTATATTTGGATAGCCTGTTATGGCTCTTTTGTTACCTTTTGATAGTAGATTTCCAGAATGTGATATTTGAGTGTTATTTAAAACTATTATATCTCCGGTAGTGTAAACAACTTCATCAAATACTTTTCCTGCTGTGTCATGAAAACGTAAATTAAAATCTCCTTCTAAGTTGATAAATGCACATATTCTAGCAGTAACATTATCAAAACTTTGTTTTTTTACCGGATCAATATGAGGTTCTAACACTGTTGTTGACTTACGCCAATCCCATAAAAAAAAGTAATCCATAAATGTACAATTTACATATTTTTCAAAAATGTCTTTTATATCAGTTGGCAAGTCTAAAATATTTTTATGATATGTGGGAGATAGTGGAAATGAAGTATAATCAGAAACCTGCGACTGATCAAGATCATAAGTGTCTAAAGGATACAGTGTATCTAGTCTATCAACTAGATTTGGTATATCAATGTCAGTTTTTATAATTTTATAATATGTTGGCATTAATAATTTACCATACCCAACTTACAAATGTGTATCTTACTCCTTTGGTTATTTCTGTAACTCTATGAGGATACAAAAAATTACTAGGAAAGAATATAACTTCACCTTTATCTAAGTAGTAGTTTTCTTTATCCCAAAATCTTAAATAACCACCTTCGTAATCACCACTTAAACTTCCTACCATTGAAACTGTTGGTATACCTTTTCTTTTACCATCAAACACATGTCTTACATGATCACAGTGTTCAGTCATATCATTGGTTTGATGATATTTTATAAACTTAGGATCAGTAAAACCTCTGTAATAATCATACCATGGTAAGTCTTTTAAATGTTCTTTTACATAATAATCTAAACCAGTTTTTAAACTAGATCTTACTTTTTCTAATGTTTTTTGATTTTGTAATAGAGCTAAACTGTAATTTTCTTCTAGCCCGGTAAAATCTTTGTTGTTAAACAGATCATTCCAGTCAACACTTAAAGTTGACCCTGCAAGTCCGTCAGTTTGTTTTTTAGTATCTTCATAAGCATTTACTTCATCTTTAGGAAATGCTTTCCATGTGCTTTCATCATCAAGCATGTTTCGAACTTCATCACAAACGTCGTCATCAATAAATTTTGCTTTGTAAACATAATGCTCGATATTATGATTCATTATTATTCTCCAATCTTTGCATAATCACTTGCTAGTCTCCATAGCAATCTATTATTGTCTAGAACTGGTGTTCTACGATGTAAACTTGTAAATTGATCCATCATTAACAAATCACCTTCTTTAAAAATATGATGATATTGATATTTTGATCTAAAGATTATTGGTTTTAAACGCTCAATCATTTTTTCATGATCAATTAATTTTTTATCTTCCCAGGCTTTTATGATAAAATGATAAGGAAAATAAAAATAATATTCTCCAGTGTGCGGATGCTGATCTACCAATTTACGAATACTGCCTTTGTTTTTGCTCATAAACTCTAGTTCAGGATCATCATCTTCCAAATCGTATATGGTATTATTTTTGAATTTTAGTCTAATATTAATTGATTTCCAATACTCTTGTTCATCTTTAGACAAGTCATAAAATGGCATACTGGTATGACACACACTGAGTGTGGTATTAATATCTTCTTTGACACAATATAAACTGATTAAAATTTTATCAATCAAGTGTCTCGAATTACCATTTGAATGCCAACCTAATTCAGTATCTCCAAACATACCAATTTTGTTTCCGTCTTTGTCACGTTTACCTGTTACTAAAAACAGTTCTGGATGATCTTTCGGATTCATAAACAAACCAGGCGCTTCACAATCGCCAAACCGTTTCTGCATCAAAACAATCTGTGATTCAGTAAATTTTTGATCATAAAAAACAGCAACACCTTGTTTTTGAATTTGCGTTGCAATTTCTTTTAATCTCTGATCAGATACTTCTAATATGTTTTCTGTACTCTTAAAAGGTGTTATCATGCTGTTTCCTTATTTTACAGTTTCAAGTGTTTGAATATCTTCTTGTGTTGGCAGTGAAAACATCAATGCAATTCTATCTTCAGTGCCTCTATGTTCAACTGAGTGTTTTAGTCCAACGTTTAAAAAGTATGCTGAACCATCAGATGGCATTTGATATTCTTCTTCTACACCTCTACGCCATATTTTGTTATAAACATTTTCTGTACCTTGAATTGGCACAATAATTCTTATTGCATATTCAGGACCATAGTCAATGTGAGGAGTGAGATATTTGCCTGCTCTAATTCTTGACAGTCTAACTCTGATAGGCGTTGCATTAAATTGCCCTTCAATTGCTTCTTTTAGATAAGAATTTTGATAAATTGGTAAAGGATGATGCCAATTGTGTTCATTCATTGGCGCCGGTAATCCTTCAAGTCTACGAGTTTTTGTTCTGTACTTTTGTGTCTTTGATACTCCCAACGACTCGCTGTTTGCTGTAATCTTACATTCTTCTCTTAATTGTGTTAAATCCAATACATCATTTAAAGATTGTTCGTAGTAAGTTAAATTGATTTGATCAAAATGATGATAGTTATCTGAAGCAAGATCTTCATGTACAGCACACAGACCTCTGTTTGCCTGATACACATTAACCCATTCTTCATTCAAACGTTTTACTTCTTGTCTAAGTTTTTCAATGTCAAATTTAATACCTGGAATAGGTGCTACACTTGGTAATTGATATTTTGTTCTTGTTTCCATTGTCTTCATCCTTCTGCATTATTATATATGTATTATAATGCACATGCAATCATTTTCTTAATAAAGGTACCACGTATTTTCCACCCACATCCCATGGACCAAGTATTAATCTACTAACATCATCATGATGATTATCGTGATATCCTTCTCCCCACATGATCATATTGCTTATAAAATCAATAGTAGTTGGTTCTGCTTCTTTACCATTGTGGCCAAAATAGTTTAGATAAGTCAAAAAGAACCATGCATGAGTAAAATTAAATGCCATCCACACAACCAACCAAGGATTAATCAATGCATGAAGTACTACTGCCGCACTGTAAAGTTTCCAATAGTGTTTGGTTGTAAACACAGCATCTCTTTTACGTAAAAATCTTCTCATAGGTATAGCACCACTTGGTGTTTGATATCTACCCATCAGCATCTTCCACCAACCTAGATGTTTAGGTGAGTGTGTGTCTAGTTCAGTATCACTGTACTTGTGATGATTTAGATGTGCAACAACATTATGTCCCGGAGGTCCTACTGCACTTATTACAGTTGATGCCAATAATATTTTTCTACCTATCCAGCTTGGTTCAAACTGATCATGACACAGCCATCTGTGATAGGCAATCTGTGCCAAGTTGTTTGTGATGTGACCTGCTAACGTAAAAATCAATGCAAGTTCCCATGACCCGCCCATAATAAAGTAAGCAGGAATACCTACAATTGCGATGACAAACATCGCTATAATTTTTAATGTTACCCAGTCTATGTATTTCATTTTGTTACATTAACTTTCTTGTCTTTTACAGAGAGCAATTTGATAAACCAACCACCTAAATCAAATTCCCACCATTTGTGTTTGAAACTTGGATTGTTAGGGTCAGCATGATGATTGTTGTGCCAACCTTCTCCCCACATTAAGATACCAAGCAAAGGTATGTTGGTTGAATTGTCTGTTGTTTCATGATTTCTGTAACCAAACATGTGTGTCAATGTGTTGATAAATGATCCTGCATTCCATAGTATCATTGCAGGAAACAAGTATGCCGCAACTAGCAACATTGGATCAATCAACAACCATAATACTGCTATTACTAAATGTATTTGAAAATACCATTTGTGTAAAAACATGTGAAAAGAATCTTTAATCAAATGCATGGCATATTTAGGATGTGGTGATTCAAACATGCTTAACCATTGCACTCTAAAAAATCCTTGATGTTGAGGTGAATGAGGATCACGTTCTTGGTCAGTAAAATGATGGTGCTCTCTATGAACTGCTACCCATCCTATTGTTGATCCAGTTAAACCGTAAGTACCTGCTAATGATCCAAAATAATAAAACCACTTTGGTGCTGGCCAACTCTTGTGTGATAAAAGCCTGTGAAATGTCATAGTCATTCCAAAGCAACCGGTGACAAAATATACAAAAACTGCTATGATCCAATGATACCATTCACCGTACATTATCATAGGAATAATACTCAGATGTGCTACAATCTGACTAAAAAGCAATAACCATTTAAAATAATTTTGTTTCATACTTTATTATACATTGTTTTAGTTTAAAAATCAAAGTTTTTATAAGTTTTATTTGTATTTATTAATGATCTTTAAACCACTGATCTATATCAAAGTTAGAATACATTACAAAACATAATCATAGTGCTTTCGTAAATCAGTTTTATACCAACACGCAGTTCTTAATAGTTCTCTAGGTTTGTCTTTTAGTATTGTTGGTCTTCTATGAATTGTGAGAGTTTGATCCATTAAACAAATATCACCCTGCTTCCAAAGATGCTTATATGTATATCTATCAGATTCAATCCATTCTTTATATATTTTCCAATACAGTTCTTCACTGTTTGCTTCATCTGAAAATTTATGAACTTCATACGGAGTAAAAAAGATACCTTTTGTGCCTAGCGGATGATTTGGCACAAAATTGTGTTCTTCAATTATGCCTCTGGATTTTTTATATAATCCTTTATGATCTTCACTGATGTTTTTGGTGTTTTTTATATCTCTTGTGTTTCTGTTTCTGCTAATGTCTTCAAAAACATTTTTTCCATATATTTCTTCAAATTTTGGTTCCCATGTTGTTTGAATTCTGCCCAATCTTCTAGTTGGGTCTAAAACTATTTTTAATTGTTCGTAGTAGTCTTTGGTTTGTTGATCCAGTGTTTGCCAATATGGAACACTGTTACAAAACCAGGTTTCAGTGTCGTAAGTGATTGTTTTAGCAAATAAGCCAACCATTTCTTCAGCATCACCAACTGGTGTAACATTTGTGTGCCAATCTAGTTCATAATCAGCAAACAGTCCTTGGTTGTTTTCATCAACTTTTTCATTAGTGACACGCCAGAACAAATCGCTGTGTTCACTGTCCGTACACCAAATATCAGGTGACAAATGATAACCATATTCCAATGACCATTCAGCAAATTGTTCTGGCGTTGCTCCGCTGTTTTCTATAACCACAACACCATATGTGCCAGTTTCTTTTGCTGTGTTTACTGGATCAATTTGATCAATTGAAGTATCTTTGTATTTGACACCAAGTATTTGATTATGATCATTTGTTATAAATTGTCTATTCATTTTTTGCCTTTATTATTATAAATTGTACAGTCAAACAACTGTTTTAGTCAAGTTAAAATTTGTGTGTCTTTTCACCAGGTTTGCCCCACCATGGCACATACCCGTCCCAATGATCTCTAAAAGGATCTGTTGGATGATCATTATAAACTGCTAGTGCTAACCTATAATCAGTTAATGTTTCGCCATCGTGATATCTTCTATGGCCGCATTTTAAAGCAAACACTTCCCCGGGCTTGTAGACGTAACTGCCTAGAGCCTGATCCGGAAATTTAAAATCATATGTTGTGATTTTAAACTCGCCTTCAAGTACCACCATAAAAGTAGTACCTCTGCCTTCGCCATCGCTGTGTTTGTTTAATCTGCCACCTTCTGGTGATTCCCAAACATATGTGTTCCAGTCTTGGTCGTTGCCATAATCATTGTTGCCCATGGGTCTAACGGGACATATCTTTTCTAATCGCTGTTTTAAAACAGGATGGCATTCAGTTCCCCACCAATAGGCATAATCGTGTTCACCCGATGTGATTCTGTTGCCCGGTGATGCCTTCATAACAGTCTTGGCCCATTGTTTGAGTAGATCTATATCACACTCTAGTGGAAAGCTCACATACCAATCTTGTTCACTTATTATTTTATGCTTGGACATACTTTTGTTCTCTAGTACTGCTTAGTGTTTTTTCTACATGATCTTTAAAAGAATCAAACGTAAAAGTACCTGGAATATCAATCCATCTAGTACACCATGCATTTCTTGGTGCTTCTGTGATGTGTACTCGGTGTAGTATATTAGTGTTTAACAGAACCGGACGATCTACAACAACTGTTTTTACTTCTTCCAAATTGGCATTGTTGTTTTTTGGTACCATAAAATGACTCTTGTTGTGTCTATATTCTAAATCGTTGATAACTGTTTTATACACTGTAATTTTAGCACATCCTGTGATAGGAAGCAACAAATTAAAGAACAATGGTTTATCTAAATCTATATGAGCAGGAATATGATAAGGCACTCTGGCTTCTGGACTGTAATTAAATCCAGTTGCTAATGGACATATGTCTGGATGTACTTTTTTGTGTTCTTGCAATATTGGTTGCATTATACCTTCGTATTTGGGATGACTTTTGATAAGCCAACTGCTAATATCACATTCAACAAAAGTGCTAAATCTGGTTTTTTTTAAATCTTCATAGATTGACTGATACATTTCTACATCATAATCTACATCAACGTATTCTATTGTTCCTGTCATGGTTACTGTTCCTCTATTTTTTTTATTACAAGTATTTATCGTTTATGTATTTGGCTTGCCAATCACACCCATCTTGACCAAAGTGCAATCCAGAATCCTTAATGTATTTGTAATACTGTTCATCGCCAAGTATTCGATGAATTGAAGGTATATCTGTTTTATACTGTTCTAGACCATGATGCCAGAATATCAAATTGGCTTTTGAATGTATTTTACTGATGATACTTTGATATTCTAGCTCTAGTATTTCTAACGGCATATATTTGAAATATTTGTGAGCAAAATCAATTTCATCAGGTGTTTTGGCTTTGAATATATAACTCTTTTTTTCTGGATCCGCTATTGCTGAAGCATTGGTAGAAAATATATATGGATCAAGATCATCAAACTGCAAAAGATTACTATCGAATTTGATCAAATGTTTTTCAAAATCAAATTGATCTGGCCAAAAACACAGTCTACTAGATCCTGTGATTTGAAATACAGTGTAATCAAAATCTTGTGCAAACTGTTCAAACAAATAAGCACTGAACTGTAGATTGGTTCCTGAATGTGAAAAGTTTGTGACGGATATATCCGGTCTTAGTCTAGCCAGAGACCTAACCCAATTGGGTTGACTTTGATTGACGTCTTGATGTTGACTGGTGCCATAACTCCAACTACAGCCAAATACTGCCAGTTTCATTTATTTGCTTTTGGCTCTTGTGCCTGTGTACAAACCAAACCAGGCCGCACCTGCACCTACCACAATTGACACAAGACCTGACTGTTCCATTGAGGGTGATGGTAAAGCCATGTACCAGATCACCACTTTGTACAGTAGGTAAATGTAAGTTGTGATAAACACTCTGGGAAAAATTCTCCAGGCATCAACTGCTCTGGCCAAATGAATCAACCATTGAAAAGGATTCTTTGATGAATCTGTTGTTGTGGTATCAACTTCTAGTTCTAGTTCTATTTTTTTCTTTATGTCTGCCATTTTTTATCCTTATAAATCAGCTATCCTTGTCTTAAAGTCTGCAAAATCAGTACTTGCTGACACTACTGCTTTTAATTCTGTTAAACTTATATATGAATCTATAATACCAAAATCTTTTACCAGTCCCACAAATGTGTCGCCAGATGCAATAGATCCTAGATCTGGACCTAGGCCTAAATGATCAGTTGTTGCACCTGTAATCAAACCTAGATCAGTTGGAAATCCTATATTACCGCTGAGATAACTTGTTAGATCACTTGTCAACGCAACTGTGCCTGTTGAGTCTGGTAATGTGATTGTTCTGTCTGCTGTGGGATCTGTGACTGTTAGAGTGGTTTCAAACCCATCATCTGTGGCACCTTCAAACACAAATGCGTTTTGTACGTTAATTTCTGTTGAATTAACAGTTGTGGTTGTACCATTAACTGTCAAATTACCTGTGACTGTTACATTACCTGAGAACGCACCATCACCAGTGACATCTAGTTCCACTGAAGGTGATGTGTTATTTCCAATACCAACTTTACCAGTGTTGTCAATGTACAGTCTAGCACTTGTATTGGTAGAATTGTAAACAGTGAAACTGCCATTGGCTCCACCTACTCGCACATAACCATCTGAGTTACCTAAGTGTATCTGTCCTGATCCAGAATTATTGCCTCTGATAAATGATGCCACATCTGCTGATGTTCCTTCTACACTTAATTTAGTTGATGGTGCAGTTGTTCCAATACCTACTCGATTGTTTGTTGAATCAACATAAAGAGTATTGGTGTCAACTGTTAAACCTCCTGTAATTGTTACATTTTGAGATGAATCAATTGTCATGGCAGTCGTAGCACTATTAGTTCTAAAGTACATAGACCCACCTAATCCACTACCATCTGTGTCTATAAAAAGATGTTGACCGTTTAGTCCTCCAGTTGCGATATTGGCATAATTGAGTGTGCCAATATTGTCTGTAATTCTTATGCCACCATTTGAATCTTCAATATGTAATGTTGTTGCTAGTGAACTTGATCTTCCAATACCAACTTTATTATTTGTTGCATCAACATACAGTGTATTGGTGTCAACTGTTAAATCACCAGAGAATGTACCACTACCTGTAATATTGATGTTACCTGTGCCTGTTATATTGTTTGAATTTAAATCTAAGTTTCCACCTAATTGGGGTGTGGTATCTTCGACAACGTTTTCAATATACGAACCTAAGTCGGAAATATCTGCTTCAACAATGGTAATCGTATTGTTCGCAGTATCAATTGTTTTATTCGTTAAAGTTTCTGTA
>Ga0255768_10000765_pt1 | contig 33409 bp, 24 predicted proteins | sample 071ome_33_FD_179983 | JGI IMG/M metagenome (GOLD analysis project Ga0255768, IMG submission 179983) | Coastal salt marsh microbial communities from the Groves Creek Marsh, Skidaway Island, Georgia - 071412AT metaG (version 2) | ecosystem: Environmental > Aquatic > Marine > Intertidal zone >...
TTACAGTTACAACAGATGTACCACACGACACATACTTAGGTGCAAATTTATTCCTTAAGAATTTAACATTCAGTTGCAACGGCGGAACTAGAGTATTTCCAGACAATGGCTACGCATTCCGTTTTGCAACAGACTTTGAAGTTACAACACGCTCGCCTTATATTAGAAACGTAACTGTACTAACATTTGGTACTACATCAGATCCTAGTGACCCAAGAGGATATAATGCAGGCGATGCAGGTAAAGGTGCTTACATAGACGGTGCGTATGCTACCGCAGCATCAAAAGAAGCAAGTATGCTTTTCCACTCTGCAACATTTATATGTCCAGGCGTTGACGCAATTACAGCAACTAATGGTGCTAGGATAGAGTGGCTTAACTCATTTACATATTTTGCTAACAAGAGTTTTAACGCATTTGACAGCAATGATGGATTAAAGGGTGCAGGACAAACTGCACTTAGAGTAGACGGACTAAGCGGCTCTTTTGCAGCAAGCGAAACTGTTTCTTATTATGACACCGACGGAGTTACACTGTTAGCATCAGGTACTATTGCAGACAAAGATGCCGATGGCAAGTTTTATATAGACGGAAAAGTAGTAGGCTTTGAAACAGCAGCAGAGCGCGGCGGCAAAACTATTGCTGCTAACGGTGATGCACAACTTAGCACCAGCATTAAGAAAATGGGTACTGCTAGTTTATTACTAGACGGTACAGGTGACTATGCATCAATTACTTCACAAGCAGACTTTGGATTCGGCACAGATGACTTTAGTGTTGAAGGTTGGATGTACTTGGATGCAACTAGTGGTGTACAAACGTTTACAGATTTCCGTGCAGGCGTAGACACAGACACAGCAGTTTGGATTTACGCAGACGGTGCTGATGCAAAAGTCAACGTAGGCAACAGCACAGTAATTACAGGAACTGCGGCATTAAGTGCAACTACTTGGCATCACATTGCACTAACACGTTCAGGAACAGACACAAAACTTTTTGTAGACGGTACACAAGTCGGTAGCACATATACAGACAGTAATGACTACGGTAATACTAAACCTGTTTACATTGGTGCAGAACACGATGCCGGCGGAGCACTAGACGGTAACATAGATGACGTTAGAGTAATAAAAGGCACCGCAGTTTACACAGCAGGATTTACACCTACGAACTTACCATTACCAGTGACTACAGAAACTGTGCTAATGGCACGGTTCGATGGCGACAATGCAAGCACTACATTTGAAGATGATGTTGTACTAGCACAGGACATTAGATTTAGCGGCGGCGCAACAGCAACAGGTATAACACTAGCTGACTATACAGACTTTGGAGCAGAAGTACGTTCTATTGCATCTGCATCAGTTTACGGCAAGTATGGACTTTACGGTGACGGCCCTGGTGTACTAATGTATGCCATCGGACACAACCTTGCATATATTGGAACAGAAGAATTTGAAGACAATGAGCCTACAGCAGTTGTACAAGAAAATGAAGTTGTAGAACTTAATGGTGCAAGAATACGTTATACGTCAGTTGACCACCAAGGTGATTTCCGTGTCGGTGATTTGTTTTATGTTGATCAGCAAACAGGCACAATTACATTTTCAAGCGCCAACTTCCAAGTACAAAGTACATCGGGCTTAACATTTACCAGTGGCGGCAACACAACATTTATAGACGGTACCACGGTTGACACTGGTAACATCAGCATACACGACAACACAATTGAAACTACCAGCGGCGATCTAAATATTACTGCTGCTTCAGGAGAAATTAATCTACAGGATGATGTAAGTGTAACAGGTAATGTTGATGTAACAGGTAATGTCACAGTTGGTGGTAATATTACTATAGGTGATCAAAATACCGATGATTTAAATTTAGTTGCAGAAGTAGTTTCAGATATTGTACCCAATGAAACTTCAACTTACAATTTAGGTAGTGCTTCAAAAACTTGGAAAAATCTTTTTGTTGGACAAGCAGACATAGATGATATAGAAATCAATGACAACTATATTACAACAACTGCTTCTAATGCAGATTTAGAACTACGTGCAAATGGAACTGGTACAGTTTATGTTCCGAGCAATAATGTACAAATAGACAATAACTTAACAGTAAATGGCGTAACTACATTGTCTGACACTACAGTTAACGGTACCATTACACACACCGGAAATACAGTTCAAACTGGCAATATAACACTTACAGGAAATATGACTGTTAGTGGAACAGTGAATATAAACAGTGAAACGCAGTTCGAAGATATTTTAATTAACGATAACTTTATTACTACAACGCTTAGTAATTCAGATTTAGAGCTACGTGCTAATGGAACAGGCCGTATACTTATTCCTACCAATGATGTTCAAATACTTAATGATTTAACAGTAAACGGCGTAGGATATTTTGCAGATATTGATAGTACTGGAACTATTACAGCAAACAGTTTTTCAACTGGTGATATATTAATTGATGATAATTTTATAACAACAACGCTACCTGATTCTAATTTAGAATTATTAGCAAACGGCACTGGAATAGTATATGTTCCGTCTAATAATGTACAGATAGACAATGATTTAACTGTAAACGGAACTACTAATTTAAAAGACACAAATATTACAGGAACAATAACACATACAGGCAATGTATCGCAAACTGGTGTATTTAATCTAACTGGCATTGCAACAGTTAACGGAGATTTGAATGTTACAGGTCAAGCACAGTTTGAAAATATTCAAATTAACGATAATTTTATAACCACAACTGAAAGTAATTCGGATCTCGAATTACGTGCAAACGGAACTGGAAGTGTATTCATACCTAGCAATGATGTAATTATAAACCAAAATATAACCATAAGTGGAACAGCAAATATACAAGATTTAAATAGTTCAGGTACAATTACTGCTAATAGTTTTAGCACAGGTGATATATTAATTGATGACAATTTTATTACCACAACTCAAAGTAATTCAGATCTTGAACTTCGCGCTAATGGAACTGGCAGTATTGTTATTGACAATCTGTCTTTTAATACAAATATTATTTCTAGCGACACCGACCTTGTTCTAAATCCAGCCAGCGGTATAGTAGAAATTGATAGCACAGCAGCAGTTATCATACCAAAAGGTACAGAACTTGAACGCCCGGGCGCACCCCAAACAGGAATGGTTCGTTATAATGTCGACGACAATACATTTGAAGGTTATAACGGAACAAGATGGGTTATACTAAGTAGGGGCCCTATTGATATAGACGAAGATACTTATATCACAGCAGAATTAAATCCTGGAGACAATGACAATACTATTAGGTTTTATACAAACGGTTCAGTAAGTGCAGATTTAAATTCTGATCGTTTTAGGACAGACAAAGCTGTCATTGATGACATACAAATTGACGGCAATGTGATAAGTACTGTTACAGTTGATACTGATCTTGAATTAACAGCAAACGGAACTGGATCTGTTAACTTTGATAATTTTGCATTTAAAGATAGCACAATTACAAATACTGTTGCTAATGCAACTACAATTTTTGCAAACACCACAGACGGTTATGTAAAAATAGATAACACGACCGGCTTTGTGTTGCCGGTAGGAGATGCGACAAACAGACCGCCACTTGCATATACCGAAACCGGTATGATGAGATTCAACACAGCTGATACTAGAGTTGAAGTATGGGACGGCATACAGTGGACTGGTGTTGCTGGCGCAAGTTCAGGAATAAGTTTAAATGATGCACAAGATCTTGCTGTAGAAAGAGTATTAATGTTAGGATAAAAAATGGCAACCTTTTTTAAAAACAAAGTAATAAAACAAGTTGGTTTAAAGCCAGTTGAAATTTTAGAAAACTCTGCTAGTGTAAGAGCTACAATTATCGGATTGAGTATTACAAATTTAACAGAATCATTTGTATATGTAAGTGTTTTAATTAAAGACGATACTAGCGTTACGGGATATTATCTAAAAGATTCTTTGCTACCAGCAGGAACAAGTTTAAGAGTTATATCAACAGGAGAAAAATTAATCCTAGCACCAAGCAATATTTTATCAGTATCTGCTAGCGTAGACGATTCTGTTGACGTAGTTTGCAGTTACGTGGAGATTACATAATGAGTTATTATATTGGAACAACGCCTACTAATGTTATTGATAGTTTTATCAAACGTTACTTTTATGGCCTAAGAAGAAATGACGACGGCGAGCTATTTTTAGTTAGATCCGATCAATTAGCCAGTGGCAATGAAAACACAGTTGTAATAAATGATGTTGGTATTGCAGCAGAATCTTACTTAGACTTTGAAGAAGGAATTGACTTCCTAAGCGGCGTAGACGAAAACCATGAAATTATTTATGATAACTTAAGATATCCACAATTTAAGTGGGACGCAAGATCGTTAACTTATTTTATAGATCCTGCGGACGGACAGTTGATACAAAGATTATCAGAAGCATACGTGGTGCCTGAAAACATTTCATCTCCTTCATACGGCGAAGGACAAGACGAAAATGTCATCACAGATTATAGCAGGCCCTCTGGAGATTATTAACAATGGCTGAATTTTTACTAGACAGATTTAAATATAGATGGCGCGGCGATTGGTCTGCAGGCTTGGATTATAAGCGTGACGATATTGTCAGAGTAGGCGGAAAAAGTTATGTTTGTCTTATCGCACACACAGCAAGTAGTCTTTTTAGAACAGACTTAAATGCAATACTACCAGGATCTAGTCCTCCACAGCCGCAACCTAAGTGGGTAGTAATGACCAGTGGCCGTATATTTTTAGGCAACTGGGAAACAGCAACAGATTATAATAAAGGCGATATTGTACTATACCAAGGTAGTTTATACGAATGTGTTACATCGCATCTTTCTAATGAATTTGGAATTGATGCAGCAAATGTTGACTATTCAGTACAACCAGAAAACTTAAATTGGAAGTTGTTTGTTTTAGGACAAAAATATATTGGCAACTGGACACCCGAATTATCATATGGGTTAGGCACGTTAGTTAAATATGGCGGCCAAATTTATATTTGTGTTAAACCGCATCATTCTACTACTGTTTTTGAAGAAAACTTAATTAATTGGAATGTATTTTACGACGGCGATATTTACTTAGGTCCGTGGCAACCTAGTACAAAATACGTTGTAAACGATTTGGTAAAATACGGAGCAAGTATCTTTAAATGCATTATCACACACGAGTCCGATGCAGAACTAATAAGCACAGAAAACTTTGAACTTTATCTTTTAGGAAGTCAACACGAAAAAACATGGGAGCCATTAACAGTTTATAACGAAGGTGACATTGTAAGATATGGTGGCACACTTTATTATGCAATAAATCCTAATGTAGATTCTCCTCCTTCTAAAGGAGAAGTGTTCGATACTGTAGATAGTTCCATTGACTGGATAGTTCTTGCAAAAACCTATAATTTTAGGGGAATAATTAATAGACCAGAAGAAAAAGTTTTTTATCATTCAGTAAAAGTAGGAATTGATACTGCTGACGAAGACGCCAAAGAAACAGGTAATTTTTATGTAGACGGAGTAGAAAACGGATCTGTCTCCATAAGAACAGGTGAAACTCACATTTTTGATCAATCAGATGAAACCAATGTAAATTATTTTGCCCCTGCTCCGATGTTATTTGGTGATTCTGCTGATGCAGTTAATGTAGGTCTGTCCAGCATTACAACAGACAGCACAGCAGGTATAACAGTTGACTTTACACTAGACGGCGTTCAAGTTACAGAAGCAGAATACATATCAAACTTTAGCTCTGCTATAACTAGGACAATTTCATTAAGGTTTACAACAGCCGTACCTAGCACAAGATATTATTTTAGTCAAAGTGCAATTTTAATGGGCGGCTCATTATCTATTGCAACAGCAGCAATCGAAAACGGATATACAAAAGACTTTTTAACTGGAGACATAGTTCAGAGAGGTGGAGACCTTTATTACGCAGTTAGAGACGTTAACACAGGCGATGGTGATTTAAGCAGCATAGACTACGAGGATCCTGAAATTTGGGAAAGACTAGCAACAGGAAAATTGTTTTCTAACAATTGGCAAGCTGATAGAATCTATAGTCTAAACGAAGTTGTTGTTTTCCAAGGGACTGCATATATTGCAAATATAGAACATAGATCTACCGATAATAATTTCCCAGGAGACAACGGAAGTGGATACGAATACTGGGATACTCTAGTACAAGCCGGCCAGCCTGGAGCTTTATTATATAAAGGAGATTTACTTACTTACGGACTATCAAGATCACTTCAAGGAGACGGATCGACATTAGGTGATGCAAGACTAGCTATAGGAGAACAAAATCAAGTTTTAAGTGTGTCAAATGAATTAGAAGTTTATTGGCGTAATCTAATAGATAATATTGACACAATTTATGTAGGAACTAACGGTGTAGATAATATCGATCAAGGATACGGATTTTCTATGAAGTCTCCTTTCAAAACTGTAAGATATGCCTGTGAATATGTCGAAGATAATTACCAACAAATAGTAAACACTTTTACTCCTAGTTTAGCAACATATAATCCATTTACCGGAGTTCTAGTTTTAACAATAGGCGCACATAATCTACAAGTTTTTGATAAAATAACTATTGCACCTAACAGTCTTTCTTTTACTTGTGCATCTGATGATAATGAAACGGTGGTTACATATCCAAGGACATCGGATCCTGCAGGAAATTACAATCTATTACCTATTTTAGAAAGAACAGATACAACAATTACAGTAAATGTAGGCGCTTCACCAGAAACTTCTAATCATTCTTTTGTAGGATCAACAGAGGCAAGTGTTAGTTATATTGCAGCAGTTAATCCTGTAAAAATCTTTGTTGCTACAGGTAGGTATGAAGAAGTTGGCCCTATAACAGTTCCGGCAGGGTGTGTTGTAATGGGTGATGAATTACGTAGCACTGCTGTAGTTGCGTCTCGAGCAAAAACAAATTACGCTTCAATGTATTCCTACGCAAAGGAGTATGTAACAAGATTAAAACAGGTGTTCCCTCAATTAATTTTATTACAAAATGCCGACTTAGATGAAGAAAACACATTTTCACAAGATTTAACAGGTCCTGTGGCAACGTCATCCTCTATAGCTCCTATTAACACCTTAATAGATGCATGGGAAGGATATTTAGATTTTAGACTAGCAAGCGGCGACGAAGTTGTTTTAACTGGAAGTAATACAGCAACAGCATCGCAAAGTGATGTAAATGCAGCACAAATCTTGTTACGTAACAAGGAAGTAATTGCTAAAGAATTAATATTATATACTCAAGATCAGTTTCCAGGAGTAACTTTGCCTGAAGCTGAAATGAGAGACGACATTTTACATTTACTAAGAGGAATGTCTAGAGATTTACACTATTCTGGCAACTACATGACTGTGTTAAGTGCCCGTAGACTTGCAAACTCAGTTGAAGGTTGTCAGCTTGATGATCTATTTTGGATGAGAGACACAACCGGTTTAAGAAGTATGACAACTGACGGCTTGGAGGGTGTACTTAATCCTCCTGGTGTTTTTGAACAGTATCAAAGACCAACAGGTGGATCTTGTGTTGCGTTAGATCCAGGCTGGGGACCAGCAGACCAGAGAGTATGGATTAATTTTAGATCTCCCTATATACAAGGCGTTACAAACTTAGGAACTGCCTGTGTAGGAAAACGAGTAGATGGCTCGCTGCACAACGGCGGCAACAGAAGTATGGTGTCAAATGACTTTACACAAGTTTTAAGTGATGGCATTGGTGCATATATTTCTAATAACGCTAGAGCTGAATTAGTATCAGTGTTTACGTATTATTGCCAAGTAGGATATCTAGCTGAGAACGGTGGAGTTATTCGTGCAACAAACGGCAACAACTCTTACGGATCTTATGGTTCAATTGCTCAAGGTAATGATCCAGCTGAAACTCCGCAAACTGTAACGGTGAACAATAGACAAAACGAAGCGCAAGTTAGTCAGGCAATAGCTGGGGGCGCAAATGACGAATTTATTGTATTTGAATATAATCATTGCGGTGAGCAATATAAACAAGCAGATGCAACCATTGTAGGTGCAGGCGCCGATGTTCAAGTTGAATTTTCAGATTTTAGAGACGGTGCATTAGCAAACGCAAGATTAATTACTACGGCCGGTTCAGGAAATGCTGGCGGTTCAAACTATCTAGTAAAACAAAATTCAGCACAGGCTAACTTAACTAATACTCAAATAATTTTAAACATTAACGATACTACACAATTTGATACTGAAATATTAGGTATGCGAATAATTATTATTTCAGGAACCGGTGTAGGACAATACGGAATAATTAACGGATTTACTTTTGCTAGCAAGACTGTTGATGTTATTAGAGAATCGGATGGCGAACCCGGGTGGGATCATGTACTTCCAGGAACTCCGATTGCTGCTAATCTTGATGCTACAACAAACTATAGGATTGAGCCGAGAATTTATGCAAACAAGCCTGCATTTACTGAAGACTTTAAAACAATGCCTACTGGAAGATCATGGATTGACATTGCGTATGGCGGCACAACGGCAACATATGCAAATATTACTCTTGCTACAGGAACAGGAAGAGTAGGAGAAGAAGGACCTTTTTCTGCTGCCATTGTAAATGTTGACAGAGCAGGAGATCAATATTCAGTAAGTTTAGTTAATGACGGTGCAGGTTATGCAGTTAACGATGAACTTACAATTTTAGGAAGCGATTTAGGAGGAACAACTCCTGAAAACGACATAGTAATTACGGTGACGGCAAACAGTGACGACAGTACTAATAGTATTGTAAACTTTACTTTTACTGGTACTCCTAGAGGAAATAGATTTGTGGCCATTGCTGATACTGATATTGCTGCTTACAGCGACGACGGAGAAACATGGTTAGAGTTAAATCTTCCGTTTGCAGGAGAATATAAAAGATTAATTGCAGCAGACAATAGATTTATTGCATTGCCGTACAATAACGATAAAATTGCATTCAGTTATGATGGTCAGAGCTGGATTCAAAGATCTTTGCCGTCTATAGGCAATTGGACTGACATAGCATATGGATTAGGCAGATTTGTTATTATTGGCGAAAACGAAGGATCAGCTTTTTATAGTGGGAATGGACTAGACTGGTCGTCTTCGTCTATGCCGACAGGCGATGACTCGGCCGGTGACCAATGGCAAGGATTAGCTTACGGACAAGGTAGATTTGTTGCTGTTTCTGGATCTCAAACAAAAGATGTTGCTTATAGTACAGATGGTATTAATTGGAATATGTACAGCAACGTGCTTCCAACACTATCTGGGGATTCTGATTATTTAGATCTAGTTTACGGAGCTAATAGATTTTTAGCATTTAGTAAAGACGGGGAAGTTGCATTTAGTTTAGACCTAGGAGAAACTTGGACAACAGGTACAACAGCTCCAACAATAGACGGTTCTACTATTATGAACTGGAAAAGAATTAAATACGGTCAAGGTGTATTTTTTGCAATCTGTGATACAGGTGGGCAAGTAATCGGCCTTGATGCTACTGAAGGACCGACTACATTTGCAGCTACGACAGAAGACGGTATTTTATGGACCAGCAGAACACTTAGCTATGAAAGAGAATGGGGAGCTATTGGCTTCTCCAATTATGAAAATATACCAAACTTTTATGTTCTAGCAAATAACGAAACAAATAATGCTATAGGTCGAATAAATTGTGGCTGTCAAGCAAAAGTTAGAGCAAACGTAGTTACTGGTTCCTTTACTGAAATTTTGATATGGGATCCGGGTAGCGGATATACTGCTGACAATGATGTAGAATTATTTGTTGTCGATAATCAATTTGTAACTGAAGTTGAGTATCAGCTTAATAGAAAAAACAAAGTACTTGCACAACCAGATTTTATTAATAGAGGAACAGGATATAGAACAACAACTTCTACAATCACAATAGCAGGCGACGGCTTTGCAGAGATTGTACCAGAAGACAACACAGTTATACTAGCAGGACTAGATCCTACTTTACCTGGTCCGGGTGTCCAAATACGTTTTGCAAATATTCTAGACGATATAACAGAAGACCCTGATGATTTAAAATTATTCATAGGAGTAGGATCAGAAGATTTAGGAGATGACGGTTCGGGTAACGGAACCAGATTAGTAAGATTTACTATAAGTCCAGGGTTAAAAAACTTTTATAATCTTGAACACGGCGTAGTGACAACACTGTTTACTCGTTATAGTCAGTGTCGTATTACAGGACACGATTTCTTAGACATAGGCACTGGTAACTTTGAGCAAACAAATTACCCAGAACTTTATGCCGGCGGAGCATATTTTACTGCTGCACCTGAAAACGAAGTTACAGAGTTAGAAGGCGGCAGAGTATTTTATGTGTCTACTGACCAAGACGGTAACTTCAGAGGCGGAGAATTATTTGGAGTTAATCAGGCAACAGGTGTAGTAACTATTAGTGCAGAATTCTTTGACTTAGACGGTCTATCTGAATTATCGCTAGGTGGTGTAAGACTCGGCGGCACAGGAACAATTATTAGTGAGTTCTCAACAGACCCAACCTTTAGTGCAGACTCTAATAATATTATTCCTACACAAAAAGCTATTGCAACATTCTTAGCAGACAGATTGTCAGTAGGTGGTTCGGATCTAGAAACTAATAGTGTAACAGCAGGTGCTGTAAAGATAGGAACAGAAAATAACACGGTTGAAGTATTAGGAGACGGTTATCTAAATATTCCAAGGGATGTAACGTTTACTGGTGCAGATGCTTTAGGTAATGTAACAAACATACAGGGATCATTAATAGCCCAAATGATGTTTTTACGACAATCAAATTCAGTACAAGAGTAATATTGATAAATAGTTAAGAGAGGATGATAAATGGCAGAATTTAAATTAGGAAGACTAAGATTTGTTTGGAAGAACGACTGGTCTGCATCAACAACTTATTACCAAGACGATGTTGTTGCCTATGGCGGCAAAATTTATATTTGTGTGTTAGGTCACGTTGCAGCGGACGACTTTTTTACAGACTTAGATATTGTTCCGCCAAAATGGAATTTAGTAAGTGAAGGCCAAACTTGGAAAGGAGATTGGCAACCACAGGTTAGATATGTATACGACGACATTGTAAAGTATGGCGGAAAACTTTATATTTGCCAAACAAATCATACTTCTGCTGAAGATTCATCTACAGGTTTAGAACCAGATTTAGCTAATTGGCAGGTGTTTGCTGAAGGATTAGATTGGAAGGGAAATTGGGCAACTAATTTTGATTATAAAGCAAACGATCTTGTAAAATATGGTGCAACAACTTATGTGTGTAATCAACATCATATTTCCGCTGCAACTGCTGCTGATGGTCTAGAAGCCGATTCAGGAAAGTGGGACATTTTTAATCGTGGTTTAGACTATAAAGGTTCCTGGAGTGCTGATTTTAGATACAAGTTAAATGACGTTGTACGATACGGTGCAAACACCTGGATCGCTACTGCTTATCACACGTCATCTAGCGAGTTTGCAACAGATTCTGCTAACTGGAACAAGTTTGTCGACGGTATACAATATGAGAGCGAGTGGCTATACACAAACAGCTACCAAACTGGGGACATTGTAAAGTATGGCGGTAACTCATACATTGCTTTGCAGGATAACACAAATAAAATTCCTAGCTCACAAGCAGATGACTGGGATCTTTTTACAGAAGGCTTACGTTTTAGAGGAGACTGGGGGGACGATTCTTCTAACATAGAATATTATGTAGGTGATTTAGTTAGAGTAGGCGGCTACAACTATCGTTGCATACAAGACCATCAAGGACAAGAACCGCCTAATGTAACATATTGGCAGGTTTTTTCAACAGGGATAAATTGGAGAGGAGTTTGGATCGACGACCAAGCATACGATCTTGGTGATATTGTTCGTTACGGAGATAATAGTTATGTTTGTATACAATCTCATATTTCAGAAGGTGACGACTTTTCGACAGAAACACCTACAGATCCAGGCGGTGGCGCACAGAATTCTCGCCCTGATTTAGACATCACAGGAACTTATTGGAATACAATAGCTATAGGTAGCGAAACTTCAGTACTAACAACAGTTGGTGATTTAGTTTATTACGGCGGCGCAGGACCAACTAGGTTACCAATCGGAACTAACGGTCAAATTCTACAAGTAAGTACAGGCGGAACGCCAGAATGGGTAACACTAGACAGTGCTGATGATGTTTATTTTGTAGCAGAGCACGGGGTAGATAGTCCAGCACCCGAATATGGAAAAAGCATTGATCGACCTTGGAGAACTATTAGATATGCTACCCAGCAAATTGAAAGGGGAACAAAAGCAAAAAGTGCTGCAAGGTTATTAGAATTAAATCGTAGATTTATACAAAGAGAAATTGTTGAGTGGACTGATTATCAAATAGCAAATAACATAGCTCCGTTTACTACAGCGTTTTCTTATTACAGCGATAAATGCGAAAGAGACATGGGCTTTATTGTTGATGCATTTATACACGATTTAACACACGGCGGAAATGTAAAAACAAGAGAAGCTGCTTTGAAATATGTCGAAGAACCAGGACAATTTTATACACTAGGACAAGAAGCAGAAACTGTAGCAAGTATAAACTACGGAATAAGCCTTATACAAAAAGTATTAGCACAAGAAGCACCGGCTGTAAATTATCAAGTGTTAAATGGTGATAATTCTACTGCTATAGTAGCACAATATTTCGAATCTGCACTAGGCAATCAAGCAGATGCAGAATATGAAAGCACAGTTACAGGATCGTATGGCGGAGCATCGATCGGATCAGGGAGTTATTAAATAAAATGGCAACAATATATGAAACAATACAAGAACTAGGAACAATAGTTACTGATGCTATTACAGCAGGTACTAGTGACAATGTTCCTAGCAGGTTAATTAGGACTACGCTAATTAAGGTAAGCACTGGGCAATACAAAGAAATACTGCCTATAGAAGTTCCAGCAGAGTGTTGTATATTAGGTGATGAACTCCGCTCAACCAATGTACAACCCCGCACAATTTATAATAGTCTCGACACATTAACTCCTGATGGTGACTTTAAGTACACATATGCTGCTCTAGAAAGATTAGAAGATATTGTAGATGATATTGTTACAGGTACAACCGTAACTGCTACAACAGGAAATTCACAAACACAAGATCAGAGTTGGCCATATGCAGAAACTACTACAGTAGCGCCGGCAGCACAAAAACTAGCAAGAAACATTCGCAGGCGTATAGATATAAGTTTAGGTAACAAATTAGAAGGAAATCTCACACCAGCATATGCAATGACTACACCGGCATCTGTATTTGGATATCATAGAGACTTACTGTCTATAAACAAAAAATTTGTAGTATCTGAAGTTACAGGATATCTTAACAGTAACTATCCTGACTTAAAATACAGTAGAACAAAATGTAAGCAAGACGTAGGATTTATATTAGATGCGTTAGCATACGATCTTACTTACGGCGGCAACTGGATGACCGTAAAAGCAGGCGAAGCATATTACGAAGGTACAAATTTAAATATAGATTCGAGCGAACTTGCTGCAACTAAAGCAGCATATGATTATTTGCGGGACTTAGTTAGTGTAGTAGGAAGAGGCATAGCAGTAGCTCCTGTTTTAAATACAGATGATGAAACTCAAGTTTTGAATCCAGGATTTTCTGGCAATGCTACTACAGCAAGTTTTGCAGTAGCACGACTTACAGATATTATTAATATTTTAAATAATGGTAGCGGCTCTGTTGCTATTACATATCCTAGCACAAGCGGAACAGATGCTGAACTAATCACAGTATACAATAACTTGATCGCCAATATGGATGTAATCGGCGAACAAACTATAGACTTTATTGCAAAAAACTTTGGAACATTTAAATATGATGCTGCAAAATGCAGAAGAGATTTAAGAAAAATTATTAGAGATACTTCTTATGATATTGCAATGGGAACAAACTTTAACGCAGTATATACCGGTCTATCTTATATGCGAGGCAATGCATATACAGTTGTTACTGGACAGAAAACTGAAACTATCGGTGCAATACGTAATGCAAGAGACGAATTAAAAATTAGTGTTACTTCAGACGGTTCGAGTGCCGTAGGCTCGAGTGCGTCTTCAACTAGAATTTCAACAGCATATAACGAAATAACAAATACTATTAACTACGGCACTCCAGGATCAGCAGAACCAGGAGACGGTACTGTAGCTGCATTAACATTCCCTAATCCATCTGCCCTTCCGACAGCAAACGCAGACGATGCTAAAGATAATTTAGTAGCAAACAGACTGTTTATACAAGAAGAAATTATTGCTTGGATAGCAGCACAAGTTGCTGCTAATACTGGAAACCCAGCAAGCATATGGTATGAATTTACTTATAACTCTGCAAAATGCAAAAGAGATGTAGGATTTATAGTTGACGCATTAACTTATGACGTACTTTATGGCGGCAATCAAGCAACTGTAAGAGTTGCAGAATCATATTTCGATGACGGAACTATTCAAGTTTACGGTCAAGAAGCACAAACTGCTGCTGCTTATGCTAGATTAGCAACAGTTGTAAGTCAAATTGTTCAAGAAACTTCGGTTACTAAGTCAGCTGGTAATGCAGAAACACAAACTACACTAGGAACTCCTGCTACTTCTACAGAAGGTAACTATGTAGATGGATTAGTACAAGTAATTGAAGATGTAATAACAGCTGGTAACTTAGACGGATTACCTGCTACAACCTATCCTGACATAACGTGGGCTAGTGCAGAGTTTCAAGGAGCATTTGGTGATATTGCAGCTGACAGAGAAGATGTAATACGATCCACAGTACAATATATTACAAATACCTATACAGGATTTGTATACGATCATGCAAAATGTACAAGAGATTTAACTTTTATTGCAACAGCAGCAGGTTATGACTGGATGTTAGGAACTAACTATGCAAGTATTATGTCAGCATATAGCTATCTTAGAGAGCCGTCTGCAAAAATAGTTGGGGATCAAAAGAATGCAACTATTGCTGCTAACGAATTTGCTAGACAAAAAGCAATAAACTATTTAAACTCTAATGCAACAGCGATAGCAGGATTAAACGATACATGGCAATGGGTAGAAGACACGATCTTTGCTGGTATGCCCGAAGGCGGAGTAGACGCTGTAGCAGATATTGAAGTGTACAATGGGTTACGACAGTTAGAATTAAACAAAGAATTTATTGTCGACGAATGTGTAGCTTATGTTGACGATTATTTTAAAACTATAGCAACAGGTATAAACACAGCAAGTAACGCAATTCAAATTGCGGATACAGGTTGGCTATCAATAGGACTACCTATAAAGTTTCAAAATGGAGACGATTCTGCGAATGTAGTTAACGAAGCAGGCTTACAGGAAGATGTACCTTATTATGTAAGAGAAATAGTTAGTGCAACAGAATTTACAATATCTGATTCTCTTTATGGTCCAGAAGAAATACTTAATGATTACGGTGAAGGCTTTCTTATAAACAAAGTTTATGATTATAACTTAGAACTATGTAAGCGAGATTTACGCGAATACATAGACGGTATTAAATGGGATATGACATATCCTCAGTTATGGAAAAGAGAATATACAGACGGTGTTACAATTTACTTACCTGGCATTTATAAATCAAGACTCGGTGCTAGATACTATGCTAATAGTGTGTTAGGCTGCCAAGAAGAAGATATGTTCTACTTACGTAACGGAACAGGACTAAGAATGATGACTGTTGACGGGTTACGCGGTGATTTAACTCCTGCTAACGCTTACGGCACAAGCAGAGTGACAGCAGGTGCTTATGCTTCGCTTGATCCAGGTTGGGGTCCAGGTGATAAACGTGTTTGGATTACTGCACGTTCACCATACGTACAAAACTGTACAACATTCGGTTATGCAGCAATAGGACAAAAAATTGACGGTTCACTGCACAACGGTGGTAACGACTCAATTGTGTCAAACGACTTTACACAGGTTATCAGTGACGGTATTGGCGCTTGGATTACCAACAACGGTAGAGCAGAGCTTGTATCAGTGTTTACATACTATTCACACATTGGTTATCTTGCAGAAAGCGGCGGACGTATTCGTGCAACAAATGGTAACAACTCTTATGGTACTTTTGGATCTGTAGCAGAAGGTGTTGACCCAGACGAAACACCAGTAACTGCTATTGTTGATAATAAGTTCCAATACAATGCAGTAGTTAGCCAGGTGTTTACAGATCAAGTTGATGAGATACTTGCAGTTGAATATAGTCATGCTGGTAACGAGTACACAGAAGCAAAATTAAATTTCTTTGGTGTAGGTGATAGTGAAGATACGCTAAATGATGATTTTAGGGATCAAGCAGTAAATAATATTAGAATATTAGAAGTTGATGACTCAACAGGGAATCCAGATGCTACTGCTGGCGGCTCAGGCTACTTGGTAGTTTCTAACACAGCGCAAACTGGAGACTCAACAAGTATAACACTAGCAGCAACAGATGGTAATCTATCAACTGCATATCCAGGCATGAAAGTTTATGTGATAGCAGGCGCAGGTGCTGGCTATTACGGAGTTATTGACACTTATAATGCTGGCTCAAAAGTTGCTACTGTAGTTAAAGAATCAGATGGATCTGCTGGCTGGGATCATGTAATACCTGGAAGGGCTCCAAGTTTTCCAAATGCTAGTTCAACATATTTTATAGAACCACGTATAGAATTTGCTGCTCCGACAAAGTCAAACAGCAATCATACTATAGCAAGTGACGGATGGAATGCTGTCAAGTATTTAGAAACAACTAAACTGTATGATAATGTTAGCGTTACTTCACAAAGCGACGGTATAGGAGCAACATTTGACGTAACTAGAAACGGGAGCAAGTACTACATTACTCTAAACGCAGCCGGCGCAGGCTATGTTAGATTAGATACTCTTACTATATCAGGTGCTGACTTAGACGGTGTAGATAGTGTTAATGATATTACAATTACTGTTACAGCAATTGATGCAAGCACAGGTGCTGTAGTAGGTTTTGATTTTGAAGGAACAGGCAGAAGAGGAGTGTTTGTTGCTCTACCAGACGGCGGATCTACAGCAAATAAATCCTACGATGGACAAACTTGGGCAAGTGCTACACTTGCAACAAGTGCAAATTGGCAAAATCTTGCAAATGGATTGATAGACGACGGTTCGTCAACATTCTTAACTAGTGCTGCTGTTGCAGTTGGTTTTACTGGCGGTAACACTGTAGTAAATTATAGTGTTGACGGAGAAACGTGGGCTGCCCCAGATTCGCAGCCTAGTTTAACAGTATCGACAACTTGTGATGTAGAATATGGACAAATTGCAGCTGACGTAGGACGTATGATTGTCATAGGTGACAACGATCGAGATGTAGCATACTCAGACAACGGCGGCGTAACATGGTTGACTCAGGCAAACTCACTGCCCTCAACAGGATACGTAGCAGTTACATATGGTGCTGGTAGATTTGTTGCTGTTAAGAACGGATCACAAGAAGCTGCTTACTCGACAGACGGAATTACATGGACACAAACTCTTGTTGCTTTACCAGCAGCATCGGGTTGGTGTGACATAGAGTTTGGTAACAATAGATTTGTTGCTATTGCTGATGATACTACAAACGTAGCGTTCAGTTTCGACGGTGTAACATGGACATCAGTAGCATCTGCACTTGTTGGCACAGCTGGTAATAGAATTACATACGGCCAAGGTATGTTTGTAGTAACTACTGATGACACTAATCAGGTTAGTTATTCAGAATACGGAACTTATTGGCCAGCGGGAGGTTACACTTTATCAAATACATATACAAACGGATTGTTTGCAGTAGGTTTTGGTAATCCTGATAAAGAGCCTAAATTTGTTGCAGTACAGGGCGGCACAGGAGCAACAAACGTTGCTAATGCAAAAATTGGTGCTACTGCAAAAGGCAGAGCAGGTATAGCTAACGAAAAACTATTTGAAGTAAGGCTGTTAGATCCTGGTTCTGGATATGGCACAACAGCACCAGACATTACAATTACTGATCCAAACAATATTGATGATGTATTAACAGAAGTTAGATTAGGTGACGGTGCATTAGCACAACCAACTTATATATCAAGAGGCAGCGGCTTTATTTCTGCTACGGCTGAAATTGACACAGCAAACAGTAACGGTTTTGCAGATTTTTATCAAAGCGGATCTTTTGTTGCTGTTAGACAACTATCAGCTGTACCTGTAAATGGTTCTAATATTGTGTTTGACAGTTTGCCTGGACAGGTATTTAAGTTAGTTAATGTTGTAAGTAGACTAGGAACAATAGACGGAACATATACTGCGTTCTTACAAACTTCACCAGATATGGAGATCGAAGACTCACCGGAGCACGGCGATCCAGTAACATTACGTATTAGATTCTCGCAGGTACGTTTAACAGGACACGATTTCTTAGATATTGGTACTGGTAACTTTGATGATACAAATTATCCAAATGAAGTTTATGGACCACCAGTAAATGATCCTAATCAAGAAAATGAAACTGTAGAGTCTAACGGTGGACGAGTATTCTACACTGCTACTGACCAAGACGGTAACTTTAGAGTTGGCGACTTGTTTAGTATCGAACAGGCGACTGGTGTTGCAACATTGAACGCCGAAGCGTTTAACATTGCAGGTCTACAAGAACTTACACTAGGTGAAGTTACACTAGGAGGTAACTCTGCAAGTGTTACAGAATTTAGTACAGACCCGTTCTTTACTGCAAACAGTGACAGTGTTGTACCGACGCAACGTGCTATTAAGGCTTACATCGAAGCACAAATTGGTGGAGGCCAGGCATCACTAATTGTTAACAGTATTACAGCTGGTGACATTTATATTGCAGGAACACAAATTACAACGGTAACAGGAGCACCGATAAATATAAAAGCTAATGTTAATTTCCAAGGAACAGTTTTGGGATTACCGATAGCATATAACTATTACTTTAGATAACGGAGAAAAAAATAATGGCGAACGGAATTTTAGGCAGGCAATCTATACCTGCAACGACAAATACTTCAGTATACACAGTTCCTGCAGATAATTTTGCAGTAGTATCAATAAGTATTTGTAATAGATCATCAGCACCGCGAACTGTAAGAGTTGCTCTAAGCGATTCTGGCACACCTGCAGATGCTGATTATATAGAATATGATGTTGAAATACTTGCCAATGGTGTAGTAGAAAGAACAGGCGTAGTGTTAGATGCTGCTAAACAAGTTGTAGTATACGCAGACAGCCTGGGTATTTCTGCTGTAGTGTACGGTTTAGAGACAGCAACAGTATAAAGATAAATATTTTTAGGAGACATATGTAATGGCAAGAATGGTATCGTTTGGAGTTAAACCTTCACCCACATTTGTAAAAATGCCTAATGTTGAAGTAGCACTTAGTACAGTTGCAGACAGTAACAAGACTTATTTTATTGATACTGCTGCTGCACCAGTTACGCTGACTCTTCCTGCTAATCCTACAATGGGAGATATAGTAAGAGTTTTTGATGTAAGAAATACATTTGATAGTAACAACTGTACAATCGATCGTAATGGCCATGCTATTATGGGTTCAAATGACAATCTAACTGTAAACACAGAAGGTGCAGCATTTGAAATGATTTACTACAATTCAACATACGGATGGCGATTGTTTACAATTTAAGGGGCAAATATGGCTAGTTATAGCAGTTTTAAAAAGATATCTAGTACCGCGATTGTTGACGGAGAAGTAAAAGATGCAGATGTAGCTGTAGGCTCCCTAGGAACCAATGACATTGCTAGTATTAGTTCTGGCAAAATTGCAAATAACTCTTTGTCTGCTGCTGATAAATTATCTAGCAATGTTGATTTGTCAACAAAAACAGTAACTTATAGACCTATTGTAAACAATGATATAAGTGGTAGTGCAGCTATTGCTGCCAGTAAAATTGGAACAGGCCAAGCACAGGTCAATTTAGGTTACGCTCCTGTTTTAAACAGTGGTACTCAGTCAATGACTGGCGCCTTAGGAGTTACCAACGGTAGTGCTTCGGCACCTGCTATTAGAGGATCAGACAGCAATTCAGGTTTGTATTTTCCAACAGACGGTAGTTTACGATATACTATAAACGGCACGGAACGTCTAAGAATAGACACTAGCGGCCGTGTAAGTGAATTTGGAAAACCGGCATTTGCTGCTGCAGGACAACCTGGCTGGTTGTATGCAAACAGTTACGGTGGAACAGGTACTAGAGAGCTTAACAGCATTATGAACTGGAACCTAGCTCATCAGTACGGAGGAAGCAATTTTAATACTTCTAACGGAAGATTTACAGCGCCAGTAAGCGGGTGGTATCATTTTTCAACCATGTGGTATTTGCTTAATAATACTAACGGCACAAACAGTTACGTGCATCTGTTTTTTATGAGAAACGGCAGTGTGAACGTAACACCTAGCAGTCGCATACCTTATACTATAAATATGCATGGCAACTTTAACGGCTACGACGACGGTGCAAACTATAATATGGTCATGTATTTAAATTCGGGCCAATACTGTAGTTTGGCAGTAAGATGGCACGCCACAAACTCGAGACATCATGCAGGCCACCAAATTTTTAGCGGACAATTGATAGGATAAAAAATGGCAGACTACGATAGTTTTAAAAAGATAAATTCCGCAGCAATAGTTGATGGTGCCATCGGAGCCGATGATGCAGGCACTTCTTCTTTTACAGGTGCAAAATTTCAAAACAACTCAATCGGAAATACTCAAGTAGCTGATGGGGCAATCACCGCAGATAAACTAGCTGCCAGTTTAGATATAAGTGGCATGACAGTAACATACAGAGCACTTGTGTCAGGAGACTTTGCAGACGGATCAATTACTGGTGCCAAAATGGCCACTAATGCTGTAATTGACAGTTTGGGATATACTCCACTAAATAAGTCAGGCGACACAGTAACAGGACAGTTAATTGTAAGCAACACTGATATTATTGGATCAGGAACAGCCAATGACGGATTTAGAACAAATAATCAAACATTTGAGTTAATAGAAAATGGTACTGTACGATACAGCATGAATTCGTCAGGTCAGCCTACGCAGAGCCGTAAACCTGTTTGGCAAGCCTCCGGCAGAGGCGGCTGGCGTTATGGTAATTCATATGGCGGCGCTAGCAGTTGGCGAGAGCTGGATGATATGGGTTGGAACATTTCCACAAACGGTGGTGTTAGTGCTAGTAATAACTGTAGAATAACAGTTCCTGTAGCAGGATACTACTATTCTTATTTGCAGACATACTGGTACAACAACTCAAACTCAACAAACGGATACACACATTGGAATATATCATTAAACGGCGGAAACGGTCAACTGTACAGTGGTAGAACTCCGCATACAATGTTCGGATACGGTTTGCGTAACAACTATACTCCGGGTATTATGACAGGTTTTATAAGATATATGAATGCTGGCCAGTATGTTACTCCTAGACCGTATTTTGGAGGCAATCAAGGAAGACATCATGGAAATCATTCATGTTGGGCAGGATTTTTGATAGGATAAAATTATGGCTAATTATGATACATTTAAAAGAATAGATTCAGAAGCTATAATAGATGGAACAGTAGCAGCAGCAGATATTGCAACTAACAATATCTCTGGTGACAAAATTGCGCCCGGAGGAGTTGAAGAAGCAGATATATCAAATGCTGCTGTAACATCTGGTAAGTTTGATCCTACTAACTTTGATATATCAGGAAAAACAGTTACATATCGACCAATCGCTGACGGAGATATTTCTAGTTCGGCAGCTATTGCTGGTAGTAAATTTGCTAGCGGAGCAATGGCAAGCAATCTAGGTGGAACCCCGGTCAACCGTGCTAGTCCAACAGTTTCAAGTGCTAGTTTTGGAGTAGTAGCAGGAAGCACCTCTTCACCAGGAATATACAGTCCTAGTAACAGAGGAACAGGTATAAAAACTGCAAACCCAATAGAATTAGTTGCTGGTGGAAATGTTGGAATGCGAATGTATGATACAGCAGCAAGCGGACAGCAAACTGGTATAGTGCAAAAACCAAACAATGTATCGTTTACAGGATCAGGAACTAGCGGATGGCGCTATGCCAATTCATATGGCGGTACAAGATGGCGCAGTCTAAACAACAACTTTGGATGGTCCGTACAACAGAACGGCGGAAGTAATTTTAGCGGCGGAAGATTTACAGCGCCTATTGCAGGTTTTTATCAGTTCCACTTTGAAACTTATGCACGTAATAACGCAAACAATACCAGCGGCTATTACCATCTTAGTTTTGGTATTAACGGCGGCAATCAAATGGTCGGCGGGCGTACACCGCATGGTATTTTTGCTCACAGCACAGGGTCGAGATATTATCCAAACGGAACTAGAATGGATTTAGGAACATATTTAAATGCTGGTCAATATGTAGAAGTTCGCGTATACTGGAATAATAATCAAACTAGATTCCACGGAGCACACAGTTGTTTCAATGGTTACATGATTGCATAAATACAATGGAGATTATAAATGAGAAATATTGTTTTTGAAATTACAGACAATGAACAAAAAGTGCTAGACCACTTTTGTTACGATCCTCAAGAGTGGATTGAAAATGCAGTTCGTCATCTAGTAGAGCTTGCAAAAGATGAAATTTATCAACTAGAATCGCAGAGAATTTTTGAAGATCCAGATGTAGCAGAATTTGTTACAGACAGAGATACCATAGTGGCTAATTACAGTGGCACACTTAAAGGTAACCCGAATCAATAGGAGTAAACATGGCAGTTCAATATACAGTACAAATATCCGATGCAGACTTTAAAGCACTATGTTTTAAAGCTGAAAATCCGCATCAATACGTTGACGACCATGTAACAGAATATGTTCGTCAAATGAAAGAAGATTTAGTTAAACAACTTGTAAAAGCAGAACTTGAAAAACCCGGTACAAGAAGTATTCCTGCCGATAAGGAAGAACTTTTATCAAGGGCTGTTATTAAAACGTGCAAGCAGTTAGAAGCCGAGGATACAGATCGTATGATGAAAATGGTTGAAAATCCCGACGCTCCTGAAGTGCAAGCAAGCAAAGAAAACTTTTATCTTCCATAAAAAAACCGCCCTTAGGGCGGTTTTTATTAAGCCTTATTTTTATTCCTCAATATCTGAATCTTCTATTTCTTCTATTTCTTCTACGATAGGTTTTTCGTAGATGTTTTGTTTTAGATACTCGTAGTGTGATAAAGAATCATTTGCTAAAGACTGTATGTATTCTTTTTTCTGATCCCAATAATCTTGCAACTGTTTTGTATAAATTTCAGGAGTTGATCCCTGTCTTGACATCATAAGATCGTTTAAGATTCTCATTTGTGTCGGATTGGTTGGAATACATTCGTTGCCTACAAATATATCTGGCACTCCCCCCATAGCTAGGTCTCCGGCCATCTGATGGCTTTGTAGTAAAGAGTTGGCCATGCTAGCAGCCAAGCTGTTAGTACTGTCAAAAAGTTTAGGATCTTCTAATCTAGGATCCATCCTAGTCCATTCGCCTGCTTGTCTCCAAAATTCAGTATCTCTTCTAGAAGTTAATGTGTAGTGATAAGCAACAAAATCTCTAAAGCCATACATAATTGTTTTAATTACATAGTTGAAATGATCTACGTGGGCTCTATTGACTTGTTTGTAATGAAGTGTTTCGCAAAGTCTTAACAATATTTCTTGAACACTAAGCAAGCCAGTACTTTCTAATGGTTCAATAAATCCGTAAGATAGACCTACACCTACTACATTTTCTCGCCAGCATTTATTAAATACTCCGTTATTAATATCAATAACTTTAAAGTCTTCTATTTCTTCAGAGCGATCAGCTTTAGGAAATTTCATTCTATCGCTATTTAGATATGCTTTAAAATCTTCAATAGCTTCTTCGTCGCTGTTATAGTATTTTGGATCATACACATAACCTGCACCTATGCGGTTGTACAACGGTATGTTCCAACACCAGCCGTGATTCCAGCCAGTACAATTTGTAACATTTTCCATTTCTAATTCTTTATCAGTATAAGGAACATGACACGCTATAGCTTTTGTGTTAGGAAGCCAGTCTGTAAATTTTTCAAAATACGACTCCATCTTTCCGCCTAACAATAAAGATTTGAAACCTGTACAATCTATAAATAAATCAGCTTCAAGTTGATCGCCATTATCTAGCTCAATGTGCTCTACATATCCTTCAATATCATGAGAAACATTTTTAATTTCCGCTTTGATATGAACTACTCCGTTTGGCAATGCAACTTTATCCCTTAACATATGACCAAACTGCACTGCATCCACGTGATATGCTACGTCTGTTCTCCAGCTAAAGTTAGGTAATTGTCCGTCTTTGTTATCGTAAATTTTATTATCATAGATAAAAGGCATTGAACTGTAAAAACTTTCATAAAAATCTGTTTTAGGAACTTGCGGGTTAAGTGTCTTTTTAACGTACCAGTCGGTTGTACCAGCTTGAGTATTTTGCATATCTTTTATACCAAAAGGATAATAGTAAACATCATCTTTTGCATAAAAGTCTGAAAATTTAATACCTAATTTGTAAGTAGCTTGACACTCAGCCATCCAGTCTTCATCTTTTAGATCCAACATATCTAAGAAACTGTTTATTGTTCCTAGTGTTGATTCTCCTACTCCTACTACAGGAATGTCAGGAGATTCTACTAAAGCAATATCAAAATTTGGAAACTGGTTAGATAATACAGCAGCAGTCATCCAGCCAGCTGATCCGCCTCCGCAAATAATAATTCGTTCTATTGGTTTTCTCATTTTATTAATCCTTTTGGTTCTTCAATTATAGGAAGAAAGTTAAATGCTATGGATATCCTAGCGTCATCTGTTGTATTTACACATACACGGTGATCTAACCATCCAGGAAAGAGTATTAGTGTTCCTACTATGGGCTTGTATATCATTTTTTCAGGTACGGTTGTTCCTGCTGGAAATAAACCTTTTTGTGCCAGTGGAGAGGGATTTCTAATTAAAAAATCTCCGTCATCACCGTTGGTTTGATAATAGTATACACCACTTACTGTACTATCAGAATGTGAATGCCATTCTTGACTCATTCCTTTTTCAGTAATATTAAGCCAACTATGCATTAATCGTAAATCGTGTTCTATAAAAGGTTTTACTTCACTTACGTATTTTGTTAAGTGCTTTTCGATATAGGCTTTTAAGTTGTTTAGACTATAATCTTTAATAGTATTCCATCTGTAATTGATGTTTGTTTTTACTTCGTCTTCCCAACCTTCAGGCTTACCAAATGTATCGGTTTCTAAAATTGTTGGTAATGCTTTTTTGATTTCGTCCTGAACTAGGAATATTTCATCAAAATTTGCATTATGACAATAGATCGGTGTTGGAAAAATGTGTTCTATCATTTGCCTTTGTCCTGTAATATTTTTTTACGCTTATAGTAATTTCCTGCAAATGTAAACTGATAAAAATCTAATTTGGCATATTCTTCTACGGTTACTAAGTGTAATTTAATTTTTAATTGTTTGTCACTCATCGGAATAACATGAGCAAGAGGGTCTCCTGCTTTAATTTCAAACTTATTTGGAAAAACATTCTTGTTTACAACCATATTCACGCTAGCAGTAGTTTGATATTTGTAGTTTACTACGCCGTTCGGAACGGTGTAAGTAGAAGTATTATTATGCCAAAACGTATTTGTAAACATAAAGTTAACACCAGTTTTTTCTTTAATACGCCAGGGTGTTATAAGTTTCATATGGCTGTAATTTTCTAAACCTTTACCCCATTGAGCAGGATGATGTGGAGCAGCATCGTCGTCGGGATAGGCTCTAAGAACACCGCTATTCATTTCGAATATCATGTCCTTCCACATAGGTATAATGAATCCTGATTTAAAATAATCAGTAACACCAGGGCAAGTTTTCATTGTACCTTTGTTTATTCCTTGATGCTGAACAGTAGGATCTAAAGATTTCCACCAACTTGGCAGATTTTGACTTGCCCTTACAATAGGAAACAAATCTGGTAAGTCAGGTATAAATGTAAAACAATCTAGTGTAATTGTAGATTTTTTAGAAAAAATATCGAACATAAAAATAATTATCTAAATTTTTTGTTAGAATGAAAAAGCCTGGCATAAGTAGAGTGCCATGCCTTTTTAGTCCAAAATTTATATGCATTTTTATTTGTAAAGTCTTCATATTCCACAGACATTTTCCAATCATCTCGTTTAAACGGGTAGACTATCATAAGAGGTGCACCTACTGGAATATTAAAATTACGTTTTAGACCAACACCTACAAAGTTTACAGCATCGTCGTGTTTATCGGTATCAACTATAGCAGGAAAAAGTTTATAGTCTTCATTCAAATCGTAGAATGGTTGATAAAAGTGACAGCTATATCCTGGAGGAGTTTTTACTCTCCATACATTAGAAATTTTAAAATAATGATTCCTAACATTATTCATATGAACTGGACATTGGTTATAAGGGTGTGCTGATATAAACTCTTCAGCAGGACAAACATTGCTTGCCTTTAGTATGCCTGCTTCGTCTTCGCTATATCGTATATTAACTTCGTACGGGTTTAATATTACATACCCAGAAGTTAAGTAGTCGCGAACAGGAACACATCTCTTAATTGTTGGTACTTCTTGGTCTTCTCCCCAATCTATAGATAATTTTATATCTTTATACCAATCGGGGACAATTTTGTGTGCAGGCACCGGCGGGTAATATTCTGCCGCACTAGGATCGTAAGAAGTAAATTCTATTAACTGACTCATTTAAAACTCTTTTTACTCCAATGCAATTTTTTATAACATTGATTTATATAATGCAATAATTTGGTAAAGTGTATGCCAACTTTGTTTTCCATCTTCCAATTATCTCTCTTAAAAGGAATAATTTGAAATAATCTTTCTCCTGGCATTATTCTTAATTTTTTTTCTGTGCTGTATGCCATTGAGCTTATAACCCAGTCATGTTTGTCTGTGTCAATTATTCCAGGCAATATTTTAAATTTAGAATTAAAATCATAGTGCGGCTGCATAACTAAACAACTGTAACCAGGCGGCGTAATTACTTTAAAATCAGATTCTAATCTAAAATATGAAAAAGGTCCGTTCGGGATTGGCATACAGCTTTTGTTAACAACAGCAGGAGAAATTTTTCTTAGTTCTGGTCTAGTATTCATAGTTTGTACACTAAGCCCTCTTTGGTAATCTCGCACAGTATCCTCTACAAGATATTCCCAAGCATTGTAAATTATATAACCACTGTTAATCCAATCCATAGCAGGAGGACAATGTTTTATAGAAAATTCATTAGTTGTCGGATCAGTCTTGTCTAGCCATTCGGGCAAATCATCCTTTATTGGCTGTGGAGGATAAAGTTCTAATAGTTTTGGATCCTCAGTAACAAATTCAATTTTTTTAGTCATACTTTGCTCGAATGTTTCCTGAAACAGTAATTCTTAAGTCATCCTCATAGTGTGGATATACTTGATGATGCAATCCTGCTGGAAACACACATATTTTTCCTTCCCAACTTTTATCGCCGCTCATTCTTGTTGTTTTAACTTGTCCTAGCATATCTGTATAGGCAAATTCAAATTGTCCTTGATAGCCTTTGCGTAAATCATAATTTTGATTATTATTTGATGCTGTAATTTCAGGCAATGACACCCAAACGACAAAACTAAAAATTCCAGAATGTTGATGTAAGGGTATAAATTCTCCAGGTCGCTGATAGTTTATCCAGAATCTCTCTACAAACAATTCAAAGTCAGGAGTGCCGTCGTCAAACATTTTTGAATAATAAGAGAGTCTATCCATGTATTCAGGGTATTGCAGACACAACTTGTGACAACGTTGTAAGACTTCTACTTCTAATCCTTTTTTACTTTTAGTAGGCTCGTGAAAGAAAATATCTTTAGGCATATCCTGATGAAACATCTGAAGAATATCTCCAGTTCTAGTATTAAAATGCTTTTCAACTTTTTCTTTACCTTCAAGACAATCTTTTTTTAGTTGCTGAAAAACAAACGGATTTAGTTCATCTATATGAACTCCGATATTTGGTAATTGATTTGCGCCCGGCACAATGTTAAAAAATTCTGACATTATTAATACTTCACTATTGATGCTTGCGTTATACGCCAGTTGTTGTAGTACTTATTATTGTCTTCTATGTATGCTCCGTGTAACTGATTGCCATTGAATATTACACAACGATTAGGTTTTGCTGGAATAGTTTCTAAAACTTCGTAATTAGAAACATCAACTAACAACGTTGACCCTTCATTATTTTCAATTTCAATATTTTTATATAAATTTGTTCCGCCGCTTGCAATGCTATCAATATACACTAGAACATTTACCATTCTAGAATCATAGTGAGGATGATGTTGCATATAGGAAGGAACATTTTCTTTCTTATGTTTAAAAACATTAAATGATAAACTTTTTTCTATTTCAACAGTATCAACATTTAACATATTACATAATAAATCGTTTAGAGGAGTTAATCTAGCTCGTACTTTTTCGTCCTCGGGCTCCCAATTAGCAAAAGCCGGCCGGCAATCATAATAGTCTATAAAGTTTCGACTCCATTTTGATTTTTTCCAAGATTCTACATACATATTATCAAATAAATTTTGTATATCTATAAAATTTTTATAGTAGTTGTCAATGCAAACATAGTTTTCTAAAAAAGTTATTTCTCTTTTAGGATTTAGCTCAAATAAATCTTCTAAGATTATAGGATTAGGCATTGTGCTTCCTTTGCATTACGCTTATAAATTTATCATAAGGTAAATTTTGAATGTGTGCTTGTAACTGATATCGCTCAAAATCTTTAAGTTTGTAGTCTACTTTAGATAATTTTAGTTCTTCTTTACACACATTTGGATCAATTATTCCTAAACCTGCTAAAACAAAAAACCATATATCGTAACCTGCTGATCCGTCTAAATTAATAAAGTCTTTGCTGTTAGGAGCTCTGTGTTTTGCTATTTCTAATATTAATTTTGTTTTTTCTGTTTTAGCATCTTCGGTACTCATATATTTCCAAAAATCGGTATCTTGTCGTCCGCCCATATAGTGTATGTTAAGAAAGTCTCTATAGTTCTCAAACAACAAATCCATGTAGTAATTATAGTTGTCGGTGATACTTTGATTATGAACGTAAGTGTTAGTGCTCTGGGCAAGGCCGTTGTAGACAAAATATAAAAGCTGCATGATAGTACTGTGTATACTAGTTGCCTCTAAAGGTTCTGCAAAGGCCCCCGAAAGCCCGATTGCTAAACAATTATTCTTCCAAATTTTTTCTAGTTTACCTGTATCAAACTTTAAAACTTTTATAGGATCTATTGGATGTCCTAAAACCGTTTCTATTTCTTCTTGAGCTTTTTCTGGCGTGGTAAAATCGTCACAAAACACATAGCCACACCCTCGACGATTTAATAATGGTATTTGCCACATCCATCCATATTTTTGAGCCCATGCAAGCGTGTGCGGCTTTATTACGTCTTCGTTTGGCAGCAAAAATGGCATAGCAGAATTAACAGGTAAATGTTTAGAATAACTTACCCATTTATTATCTAGTTTATTCATTAGAACTCTAGCAAAACCACTAGCATCTATAAAGAAATCGCCTTGAACGATTTGATCATTATCTAACTTTAGTTCTTTTATATTGCCCTTATTATCTAAGAATACTTCTTTTACAACAGCATCAATATTTTTAACTTTATTAGTTTTTGATTTAAAATATTTTCCAACTTTATGTGCATCAAAATGAAAAGAAAAATGATTTTCAACATCTTCGTTTTGATTAAATTTTGTAATAGGATGATACGGGCTTACATTGTTTTCCCATAATACTCCTTCTATAGTAGTAAGATGTACCTTGTTTTTGTCTTCGACCATTCCGCACAAGCCTTGCCAGTCTCGAATATTACTTGCTGTTAGTGTTCCCCCTAAAGGACCAAAATATTCTTTGTCTGCATTTTTATTCCAGTGCTTATGCAAAATTCCATACTTTAATGTTGCCCCTGTTTCTACAATAAATTCTTCTAAATCTAAACCTAAGTCTAGAAAATCACTTCTTATCATAGAAGTAAACGCACCTGTACTTCCTTCCCCTGCTCCTATTATTCCTATTTTACTTGATTCTATCAAGGTAACAGAATGCTGACTCCAGGCTTTTTCTATAAGTAGTGCTGCTAACCAGCCTGCGGTTCCGCCTCCTACAATTACTATATTCATTAGAAGCCGTCCTCGTCGTGATTTTTTAAACGCATCATTACGTTTACTGCATTAGTTATTCTTAAGTTACCAGAAGTATGCTGAGGCGCAGTATGATCTAACCAACTTGGAAAAAATAAAATATCGCCTTCTTGTACAGGAATTTGCATACGTTCATCGAAGAAACACTTAGGCAAATAATTTATGTTTTTTGTCGGACTTACAGATCTAATCATTTTATAATTAGGATTTAAAAATACAGTTCCGTTAGCACTATCGTCAATAGTTATATAGTGAACAAAACTGTAGTTTATAGTTGATGCTCCGCCAACATGATCATGCACCCATTCTTCACTATTACCAGTTGTAAAGTTATACCATCCTTTTAATCTTATGTCGAACTGAGAAACATCAAAGCCTATTTCTGTAAGTACATTTTTTACATCTTCTGCATAAAGATTATACATAAAAGGCCAATGGACCATTTTACCTGTCCCCGGCAAATAGTCTGTATAAATTTGTTGTAACCCACCATTAGGACCATTTTTTTCAAAATCATCATAAACGTGTTTCATTAAATATTCTTTTATTTTTTCGTGGCCAGAGCAAGATATTTTATAAACATCAATTGGAAATGGATTAAATTTTTCTATACTCATATATCAATCTCAACTTTTTGATTTAATTTAGTATTCCATAGGAAAGAAATACCAACAGTTACTCGCCAGTCTGTAGTTGGAGCCATAGCCTGATGTACAAACTGTCCATGAAATAACAAAATTTTACCACGCTTATATTTACAACGATATACTTCCTTATCTATATTTTTTAATGAACGATAAAAAACAGTGTCACCGTCGCTGTCGTTTACATAGTAAACAGCAGTCCATAAATTAGAGTCGTTGCTCGAATCTATGTGTTTAGCGGCCTGCTGTCCTTTTACTTGACCGTTCACAGCAATACGACTTAATTCTATAAAGTTTCCTTCTTTGTCTACTTCTGAAAGTACATCATACCTTAGAATATCTACTAAATTGTTTACAAAGTGCGGCTTTGCTGTTTCATAATTTTCTTGTTTTAAAAATAAAAGTTTACCGAAATAAGGATTACCGTCTTGATGATTAGCTCCGTGATGTCCATATTCAAAACCAAAACGATGCATTTGGTCAAGGGCAGACAACTGCATCCAGTTAGGGACTTTGTCAAATTCAAATATTAGATCAGTATTTGTTTTTACTCTTACTGGAAATTGCATTTAATTTTCTCTATAAATTTGTAAATTTAACGCAATAGTCGCTCTTCTTTTTTCACTCTCTTGATACGGAACTGCGTGTTTAACATATGAAGGGAAAAACACCATATCACCTTCATTAACTTTAGGAAAGTGCCAAGGTTGTTCCCAGTCTATAGGAAGTGTTTCTTCTGCATTTGTCATGTGCATATTTCGTAACCACATCTGATGCATAGGATTGAAAAAAATTGTAGATTCGTGTTCACTAGGATCAAAAATTATATAATGAATAGCACTATAAAGAACACTAGGAAATCCGCCCAAATGGTCGTGTTCTTCTTGTTGTGTTCCTTTTACTCCTACATTAAACCAAGCATCAATATTGGTTATCCATTTCCTATTTTTATCAAAACCTGCTTTTACTTTAAACTGCTCAATTACTGGCTTGTAAAGATCTATCCAACTAGAATCTAATTTTTGTATACCGTCAAAATAATCACTATACAAATTTAATCTTTGGTTGTTAGGAGGATTATTATCTACGTAAGGAAAAATTTCATTAATAAATTTCTCTTTAATTTCTTTTTGATTTGGCACTGAAACTTTATAGATAGGAATATCGAAAAGAGTAGTTTTATAAATCATATGTCCTCCCAACTGCTCAATACTTGTAGAGGAGACTCAATAGGTTTAAGTTCTGCAAACTCTATAAAAAATAAAAGTGTAAATCGTGGAGTATCTGTTACTGCATAGTTTGTAGGCTTGTGCCACTGTCTAGCATCGTAGCCTACTAGTCTATTAAACTTATTACCTACTTGTACTGTTTCTACAAATTGTTCTTGGTTTAATTTTAAATCGTCTAAGTATGTTTGACTTGATTGCTTTGTTAAATTAAACTTTTTCCTAGACTCAATATCGCCTTGCTCAAATCCAGTATCGTCTTTTTTATCACAAATACTGGTACCTGTATGTAAATTTAACTCAGTAGGATTTAAATAAACTAGTCCAGCATAGTCAACATTGTCGTTATGCGTCCAACCTAAATTTGCTGCTTCAGGTGTGTAAATATCTGTTCTATGGAATCTTAAATCTAAATTAAATTTGGTAACTCCGAATAATAATTTTTCACTTAGTTTTTTAGCAAAAAATTTTGCAAACTCTCTTGGTTGGCCTTCAATTTCTAGTAAGTTAACAGTTCGCGACCCGGGATAAATCTCACTGTCTGTATATTCTAAACTGTTTCCTAGATCTATTACCTTAAAAGGATTTTGAAAAAAATTGTCCAGAACTGTTGTACTATGATTAAGATTCGACATAAAAATACTTAGCATCCAAACCTAAAAAATTTGAAGAGTTTGGCAAATAAGTAAAGTATATGCACAACTTAGCTCAACCACACGATAAACTACAACTATGGCCTACTCCGGTGTTTATATACAAATACCGAGACTGGCCTTACGATAAAAAAAGTTTATTAAATGTAATTGATTCAGAGGAACAAAAAAGAACAAGCGACATTCAAAGCGGCGTTGCCCAAACAGTAAAAACTAGAGGACTAAAAGAAAGTGATTTTGATTTTTTAAAAAAAACATCCGAATACCCTATTTTGAATAAATTTGTGGAATTTTTTAATGAAGCTATAGCAGACGTTGTTACTAATGCACTGCCAACAGAATCACCCTACTACAAAGTTGAAGAAAAAACAGTTACGCCTAAGATATTCGAATCTTGGTATCATAAAACTAATAAC
>Ga0255768_10000767_pt1 | contig 33363 bp, 33 predicted proteins | sample 071ome_33_FD_179983 | JGI IMG/M metagenome (GOLD analysis project Ga0255768, IMG submission 179983) | Coastal salt marsh microbial communities from the Groves Creek Marsh, Skidaway Island, Georgia - 071412AT metaG (version 2) | ecosystem: Environmental > Aquatic > Marine > Intertidal zone >...
TGCCTACCTATGCCTACCTATGCCTACCTATGCCTACCTATGCCTACCTATGCCTAGTTGTGCCTGATGGTGCTTGGTATGGGTGCTAGCTTGCGGTGATGACAAAAAGAGCGTGATCAAAGGCGAGGGTTCCAGCCGCAAGCGAAACCAATAGACGCGACGGTCCAGTGGCAACGGTATTATCGATTCGCATGCCCTAAGAATAGAGAGACGAATGAGAGGATGAGGCTTATAGTGGAGCAATTATTCGAGCAATGATTTGCTGCAACAATCAGCGCATCAGATGGTGCAGCGATAGAGAATACGAGTGCTGACAACAAGGGAGAGGACCATGCAAGAAGACCTAAAATCAATCAACAGATCCGCACAGGATCAATGGCCGCTCGGGTGGGTTTGTTTAGCGGGCGCCATACTCTTTGCGATGGTGGGGTGCTCTGAGTCGAATCAAGCGCCGGAAGGACAATCGGATGCCGGCGTACCGGTGGTTGCTATGGAGCGTCATTCCTCGCCTTACACATCAAGCGCTTGCTCTAATGAGTTTGTGATGAAGACCGTCTGCGGGTTTAGAAATCCAGAAGACATCTTGCCATTGCCTGGAGATCGCGATGTCCTCATTAGCGAGATGGGCGCATTTATGACAGATGCCCCAGGCAGGTTATCGGTGTTCGATCAGGAATCGGAATTGATCGAGCCATTAGTCATGCAGGTCGCTGAATCCAATCGCTTGTGGGGAGACGTGGCTTGTCCCATGCCAGATGCTGCATTGTTCAGCCCTCATGGTATCGATTTAGTGACGGATAACTCCGATCAATTGCGATTGTTGGTGGTGAATCATGGCGGTCGAGAGTCGGTCGAAATGTTTGAAATGACCGAGGGGGCGATGGGTTGGCAGGCGACGTGGCGAGGCTGCGCGCTTCCCCCAGGGGATCCCTTCATTAACGATGTCTCGGGTCTAAAAGACGGGAGCTTTCTCGTGACGCACATGTGGGATAAGCACCTTCCTTTTGAAGAAGTCGCGCGGAAATTGACCTCGGGCGAATTCACGGGTTGGGTGTGGCGTTGGTCTGAGGCAAGTGGGTTTTCGAAGTTAGGGGGATCTGCTGAATTAATGCCTAATGGGATCGTATTGTCTGCAGACGAGCAGTTTGCCTACGTGAATATCTACATGGGCAACAAAACGATCAAGGTGGATCTCGGCGCAGAAGAGAAGGTGGGTGAATTTTCGGTGCGGCAACCAGATAACATCACGCGCGACGAAGCGGGTGCACTCTGGGTCGCGTCCCATCAACATGACCCACTCGGGCAAAACTGTGACGGGGTAGAGGAAGCCGCCTGTTTATTGCCGTTCCGTGTCGTGCGCGCCGATCCAGACACCCTTGAAACGAGCGTGGTGATTGATCATTCCGGCGAACCCATGGGTTATGCAACGGTTGCGACTAAGATTGGTGATCGGTTGTTCATGGGCAGTGCGCACGGTGATCGTATCGCGATCCATCCACTGAATTGATGAGGTCGATGGGTTGTTAGCCGCATCGTAATCACTGCGCGCACAGGTGCCAGGCTGAGCGAACGCGCAGCCAAGTAAGGCGGCGCCCTTCGACAGCCAGTTCGTTGTTTCCGAAGCGCGCGTGGTCATCCTATTGGCGATTCATAGGAACGTCGCGAACTGCTCGACTGCAAAGCGCTCGCTCACCAACGTATTCACCGGTGCGGTGGTGTCGGGCTCGCCGATAGCGACTCCGCAAAAAAGCATCAGCTCTGGGTCAGCCCCAACGAATTCAGACACCGTCTCCGCGCGATTCGCCCAGGCTTCTTGGGCACAGGTGCCCAGACCAGCTTCGGTCGCGAGCAGCATGAAGGTTTGCAAGAACATACCGAGATCAGACCACTGGGGTGGGCCCATCTGACGGTCGACAAAACAGAAAATACTGGCCGGGGCCCCAAAGAAATCAAAATTTTCTGCTAAACGCCGCAGACGGGCGGGTTTGTCGTCTCGAGGAATACCCAGCAGCGCGTACATTTGCTCCCCGACTTCGAATCGAGCGCTGCGGTAAGGATCCTTCAGTCCATCTGGGTAGATGGCATAGGCCGCAGGTTCAGGTGCTCTCTTTTCCTTAAGCACGGCTTTGAAACGCGTCATCGCATCGCCATTGATGACATAGACTCGCCAGGGTTGAACGTTGCCGCCAGAAGGGGCACGAGCAGCCTTTTCCAGGAGGGTTGCAATGACTTCGGAGCTAATAGGTGTATCAGTAAACGCACGGATGGACTTGCGCGTAGAGACGGCATCGCTGACATTCATAAGCTATCCTGAGTCGCTTGGGTTGGGGCGAAAATGCTATCACATGCCCCATGGCTTGCGGTGCGAGCGGATGCATCGAATTGCTTAGTTAGGTACCGACTGACGTAAGGAAAGCTTGCGAGCACGGATTATCTAAACGTGATACCGGCTGCGCGAGCCTTCTCGACTCAGAGGACCGCCATAATCCACCGCAAGGCCACCATGCCAATGGGCTCAAGTGAGTCTGGTCACGCTTTGAAGCGCTGAACAAACCCTTCATTCAATTGGGTGCTCAAAGGCTCACACCCGAATCGCAGAGCCAGGCCAGCGCTTGAATTAGATAGGGAGAGGCGCACCCTCTTTAACATCTTCCATCACAACGTAGGTTCTAGAGTCACTGACGCCAGGTAGCGTGAGCAGGGTTTCGCCTAAGAGCGCGCGATAGGCGCTCATATCTGCAACTCGAGCCTTGATGAGGTAGTCGAAATTTCCAGACACAAGATGGCACTCCAAGACCTGAGGTAAGGTAATCACGGCGTTTTTGAACGCGTCAAAGATGTCTGAGGAGGTTCGCGTAAGGGTGATCTCGACAAATACGAGCAGCCCCAGATTCAGCGACGAAGGGTTGATCTTGGTCTCATAGCTTTGAATGATCCCCGCCGCTTCGAGTGCTCTGACCCGCTCTTTACAGGGCGTCACGCTCAGGCCGATCTCCGCAGCCAGCGCCGTGTGGGTAATTCGCGCGTTGTTTTGAAGTGCTCGAAGAATCGACAGATCGATGCGGTCTAGGGCTTTGTTTTTGGCCATTGAAACCTCCTCTCGAATGGCTAGAAGTATTGTCATCCCGTTGCGGGCTCGGGGTGCCTTGCCCTCTTGGCATCGCGCCATGCCGACTAACCTTGCGCACGCGCGCTGTGAACGATTGACGCAGAGACGCGCTTTCACTCGCCGCCTCCCGGTTCGGCATCACGCATGCGATGCGCTTTACAGATATCCCGTGACCCTTTCGTTCGTGCCTTTCAGAACCCACTTCTGACTATCAAGCCCTTAATCATCTTGCGATTCACTGTGAGACCCACTTTGTTGGCTGGAGGGCATCCGTCCTAATGGTTTTTGCCAGCGAGTGGGGAATTATCCCCCATGACTTAATAGTCAAAATAGCTAAATAATAGATTTATTAAAACGTATTTCGTTATAAAAAAACTATTTTTAAGCTTAAAACGCTTTTTTAATAGACTAAAAAAGTGAGAATAAAATAAGCCTCTTATCTAGAATCCGAATCGAGTCAGCGGATCTGAACTTCCAGTGTGTCTCTGTTAGATCGACCTCTGACCATAGTCGGGTAATTCTCTGAGAGGTGTCTCTTGAAAATTGGTGTACCAAAGGAAATCAAAAATCACGAGTATCGTGTGGGGCTCATTCCTCTGTCCGTTGCTGAACTGATCCGCGAGGGGCATGAAGTCTTGGTTGAGCAGGGTGCAGGCGTAGGCGCGGGGTTCAGCGACGATGATTATCGCGCGGTCGGCGCTTCGGTCGTGGATACGTCTCAAGCAGTCTTCGATCAATCTCGGATGATTGTGAAAGTGAAGGAACCGCAGACCGTAGAGCGCGCGATGCTGACTGCGGACCATCTTCTCTTCACGTATTTACACCTGGCGCCTGATCGGCCGCAGACCGAGGAATTGATCGCCTCAGGCGCGTGTTGCGTCGCGTACGAAACCGTAACGGATGCGCAGGGTCGCTTGCCGCTGTTGGCACCCATGTCAGAAGTTGCAGGGCGGCTCTCCGTTCAAGCAGGTGCGCACTGCCTTGAGCGGGCCCAAGGTGGGCGAGGCATTCTGCTCGGTGGTGTCGCGGGCGTTCAGCGAGGGCACGTTTTGGTCTTGGGGGGTGGCGTCGTTGGCCGGCAAGCAATACGGATGGCCTTAGGGTTGGAGGCGCAGGTCACAGTGCTGGATACCAATCTCGATTCGCTAAGACTCATCGATCAACAGTTTGAAGGCCGGGTTAACACGCGATTTTCAACACACGCTGCAGTCGCTGAATTGGTGAAAACGGCCGACCTTGTGATTGGCAGCGTCCTGATTCCTGGTGCTTCGGCACCCAAGCTGGTGACCGAGGAGATGGTCAAAACGATGGTGCCCGGGTCGGTGTTAGTCGATGTCGCCATCGACCAAGGTGGGTGTTTCGCGACATCGCGCGCAACAACGCATGCAGATCCCACCTATCTTGTGCATGACGTCGTGCATTATTGCGTTGCCAACATGCCCGGAGCCGTGCCAAGAACCTCTAGTCTAGCGCTCAACCAGGCCACGCTGCCTTTTGTGAAGCGATTAGCCGGAGAAGACCTTGAGGCTTTGAAGGTAGATCCGCACCTGAGAGCGGGCCTCGCCGTCATGAGTGGGTCGCTGGTGTCTGAGCATGTCGCTGAAGCGCATCAACTGCCTTGGAAGACCGCCGAGGAAATGTTGGCGTAGTGCTCAGCCTGGCGCATTCGAGAGAGAGGTGCGACGCCAGGAGTGATCAGAGGATCGATGCGCCGAATGCGCTCCGTGACTGTGGTTAGCTTTTGTGAGCAATTGCTGTCTTCCCCCGCCCTTGTCGCACTGGTTTTGTTGAGTTTCGTTCGAACCTTCGTGAGATCCTACCCGAACGCAATCCCGTCAAGTGCATCGCCCTGAACAGGGCGGTTAGCCGCCAACCCGGTATCGTCAGGCAACCTAGGACGGTATTGGTTCGTTGACCCACGCTTTTCCTTCATCTCTTTTGTACGTCCTGTCTGGCACAAGGCGAGGGTCATCCCTTAGCGTCGCGGCAATTTTGCAGGTGGGGGGCAACGACTTGATTGGACCGCGGGAACATGTAGTGCCCCTCAGGATCAGTCACAGCGAATGCCCCTAAACCGCACGCACCAAGGTCTTCTGGTAGGACCATCCAGTCATCATTGCGCGGACGCCCCAGCGGCATGTCGTGGTGGATGAGCTGGGTCTAAGAGCTGTGGTATAAGAATCAAAAATCAAGGAGCCACGCCATGTCCGGATCACTCGAAACGCTCGATCTCTCCATCACCGATCACATCGCGATCGTTGCGATTAATCGACCAGAAGCTCGAAACGCACTGAATCGGTTGGCTTACACCGAACTTGAACAGACCTTTCTAGATCTTCAAAAAAATCAAGACGTGCGCTGCATCATTTTGACGGGCACCGATCCTGCTTTTTGCTCTGGTGACGATGTCAAAGAGTTGATGACAGGCGACGCCAGTGCCTCACATTCTCGGCTTCGCGCGGTGAGACCGTCCATGACGCCGGCCGCTGCAGCGATTCTGGCGTGTGATCGGCCCATTATTGCTGCGGTTAATGGTGCGGCCGTGGGGTGGGGGATGGACCTTAGCTTGATGGCAGATTTTAGGATTGCCTCAGAACGCGCGCGCTTTGGGGAACTCTTCGTCAAGCGAGGACTGGTCTCCGATGTTGGGGGGCTTTGCCGGCTGCCTGCGATCGTTGGCCCACAGAAGGCAGCTGAATTACTGTTTACCGGTGAACTTATTGATGCTGAAGGCGCGGTCGCCATCGGGCTCGCGATGAAATCGGTGCCGCATGATGCGTTGATTGAGGAGGCGTTGGTTCTGGCTAAAAAAATTGCCGCCAATCCTCCGCTGGCCGTTCGCTACTTAAAAGAAGGGCTGCGGCGAAGTCAGACGCAAGATATCCATGAAATGGGGAGTTGGATCTCTCAAACACTCGGCATCTTATTCCAAACCGAGGATCACAAAGAGGGTGTGGCGAGCTTTTTGGAGAAACGAGAACCCTCATTCAAAGGACGATGATCCCGCAGTCAAGTCTCAAACCATTGAATCAGAGGCTTTGGGCAGCCCTTCAGTGTGAAGCACTCGCTCGCTGGCACGAAAGAGACTTTTATTAAGCCCCAATAATCGTGCACAGATGGCGATGCACAATTGGAGAGAGTAGAGCGTGTGAGCAGCATAGTGTGCGAGGTCGACCAGTTTAAGCTTCGGGGGGCGCGCGTGCGATCACTTTGGCAAATCGGATCACCAGTCACTGTTTTAGAGCACGATGTAATGCGTGCTGACCTTTATCGTAGGAGCGTCGTAGCCTGATGGAATTGACCCAAACTGTTTTTATCCCGGTCGGACCACAACGCGTGTGGGAGGCCCTAAATGATCCTGAAATTCTGAAAGCAGCCTTACCTGGCTGCGAGCATTTTGCGGAAATTGCAGAACACACCTACGAAATGTCGGTGACCACACGGATTGGCCCTGTCAAGGCGACTTTCAAGGGTCAGATTCAATTAAGCGACCTTGACCCGCCGCATCGTTACACCATCATAGGTGAGGGCAAAGGTGGCGTGGCGGGTTTTGCCAAGGGGCAGGCTTCAGTGGCGCTTTCTGAAGCGGAAGAGGACGGAGTCCCCGGCACGGCCTTGAGCTATGAAGTCACCGCGACTGTCGGTGGAAAGATTGCCCAGTTGGGCGGACGACTGATTCAGGGAGCCGCTAATAAACTCGCAGGCGAATTCTTCGAGCAATTCAGCGCGTCCTTACAAGCAGCCTGATCAAAGCGTGATCTTCGTGTTCTGCGCTTGATGCGCTGAATGCTGAGTGCTAAAACCCATCATTTGTCCCCGTCGCTCTGTTTGAAGGGATCACTGGCGAGGCATTGGACTTCTATCGCGCGTCGCGCGATCACGAGAGGAGAGTTGAAATGGAATTAAACCTCAACGTGAACGGTCGAAATCGATCGGTCACTTGCCGAGCGAATGCGACCTTGGTGGACGTCTTGCGAGAGCAGCTCAATCTGACGGGTGCCCACGTGGGCTGCGATACGAGCCAGTGTGGTGCCTGCACCGTGCATCTGAACGGAGACGCGGTGAAGGCATGCACGATTCTCGCGGCACAGTGCGATGGCCAGGCTATTTTGACTATCGAAGGATTGTCCTCGGTGGACGGTCATCACCCCATGCAGGCTGCGTTCAAAAATTGTCATGCCTTGCAGTGCGGATTCTGCACGCCAGGCATGATCATGTCTGCCATTGATCTGGTGCAAAAGAACGACGATCTGACCGAGGCTCAAATTCGAGAACAGCTTGAAGGTAACCTGTGTCGGTGCACGGGTTATCAGAATATCGCGGCGGCAGTCGCCGAAGGCGCCTCAGCGATGAAGGAGGCAGGACAATGAGTGAAGGCATAGGACAACGCGTCCTTCGAAAGGAAGATGGTCGCTTCATTACGGGCAAAGGCCGCTATACCGATGATATCAAGCAGGTGGGTCAGACCTTTGCGTATTTCGTTCGCTCGCCTCATGCACATGCCTCTGTGAATGGTATCAATATCGATGCAGCGCTGGCAGCGCCGGGTGTAATTGCCGTTCTGACAGGTGCTGATGTCACTGCCGATGGTCTCGGAGGGTTACCTTGCGGGTGGATGATTCATTCGAAAGATGGGTCTGAAATGAAGCAACCGCATCATCCGGTGCTAGCTGATACCAAGGTGAACTACTTGGGTGAGCCGGTCGCGATGGTCATTGCCGATTCAGCGCTCGAAGCTAAGAATGCGGCGGAACTGGTTGAGGTTGATTGGCAGGAATTGGACGCCGTAGTCTTTGCGGGGGCGGCGCAGAGTGCCACGGCCATTTATCCAGAAATAGCCAACAACACCTGCTATGAATGGTCTCTGGGTGATGGGGACGCCGTAGAGGCTGCGATGGCAAATGCTGCTCATGTCACGCATATCGAAATCACCAATAATCGATTGATTCCCAATGCCATGGAGCCTCGCGCGGCACTCGCTGAGTACAATCCGGGTAGTGATGAACTCACCCTCCACACAACCAGTCAAAACCCGCATCTCACTCGCTTGATTTTGACGGCCTTTGTTCAGATAGCGCCCGAACACAAGTTGCGAGTCATTGCGCCAGATGTCGGCGGTGGGTTCGGCTCAAAAATTTTCGTGTATTCAGAAGAAACGGCGCTAGCGTGGGCGGCAAAAAAATTGGGACTGACCATTAAGTGGACTGCGGAGCGTAGCGAGGCCTTTTTGGCGGACGCACACGGTCGTGATCATGTGACGACGGCCGACCTGGCGATGGACGAAGCCGGAAATTTCCTAGCCTTCAAAGTGAAGACAATCGCGAACATGGGTGCTTATCTCTCAACGTTTGCATCCAGTGTGCCGACCTATCTTTATGGAACGCTACTTGCTGGGCAGTATCGAACACCAGCTATCTATGTGGAGGTGGACTCGGTGTTCACCAACACGGCGCCGGTGGATGCGTATCGTGGCGCTGGGCGACCCGAGGCTACCTACCTCCTTGAGCGAATTGTGACCAAAGCGGCGGTTGAGCTTGGGCGCGACCCTGCTGACTTGCGGCGTCAAAATTTTATCGGCAAGGATCAATTTCCTTACGAGACGCCCGTGGCGCTGACCTACGATATCGGAGACTACGAAGCCTCTCTCGATAAAGCCCTCGATTTGGCCGACTACGCGGGATTTGGCGCTCGGAAAGAGGCCGCAGCTGCCAAGGGGAAGTTACGAGGGATTGGGCTTAGCTGCTACATCGAAGCCTGTGGTCTCGCCCCCTCGCAGGTTGCGGGCGCCCTCGGCGCGGGCGTCGGTTTGTGGGAGTCGGGTGAGGTCCGTGTGAATCCAACGGGCTCGATTAGCGTACTCACTGGGTCACACAGTCATGGTCAGGGCCATGAAACCACTTTTGCTCAGCTGATCGCCGACAAGCTTGGGGTGCCTGTTGATGATGTGGACGTAGTTCACGGAGATACCGGTAAGCTCGATTTTGGTCTGGGGACCTATGGATCGAGATCGTTGGCTGTAGGCGGTTCCGCGCTGGTGAATGCGGCCGATAAGGTGATAGAAAAGGGCCGTCTCATCGCGGCGCACTTGTTGAGAACGGACCCGGAGAACATTGAGTTTGAAGCGCCCGTCTATCAGATGAAAAACAGCAATGAGTCAAAAACCTTCCAAGAGATCGCATTTGCGGCTTATGTGAATCACGACTACCCCGAGAATCTGGAGCCAGGGCTCGCCGAGAAGGCTTTCTATGACCCTGGAAATTTCACTTATCCGGCGGGTACGCACATCTGTGAGGTTGAGATCGACCCAGAAACAGGCGTCACCGAGATTGTCCAATTTGTCGCGGTCGATGATTTCGGGAATCTCATCAACCCGATGATCGTTGAGGGTCAAGTTCATGGCGGCATCGCGCAAGGGATTGGTCAAGCCATGCTTGAGCAGGCGGTTTACGACGATTCGGGTCAATTAGTCACCGGATCATACATGGACTACTGCATGCCGAGAGCGGACGATCTGCCGACATTCGTTGTTGGGATGACTTGCACACCCTGCACCCATAACCCCTTGGGCGCTAAGGGGTGCGGTGAGGCGGGCGCGATTGGCTCGCCGCCGGCTGTCATTAACGCCATCTTGAATGCCGTGGGCGAGACCGACATGAATATGCCGGCCACCCCAGAACGGGTATGGGCGCTGGTTCAACGATCTGCGACGAAGGCCGCGTAGGGAGGCACCATGTACGATTTCAACTTTCATCAACCAACGACTATTGAATCCGCCATTGCTCTTTTTAGCGCGTCTGAAGACCCCGTTTATCTTGCGGGTGGCCACACCTTGGTCCCTTCAATGAAGCAACGCTTACGAGCGCCGAGTGATGTGATTGATCTCTCCTCGATTGACGCTTTGCAGTCGATTAGGCAGGACGGCGAGACGCTGCGTGTAGGCGCGCTTACGCGACATGCAGAGGTCGCGCGATCGATCGAAGTCGCAAACCATGCCCCGGTGTTAAATGCGCTAGCCGCCGGCATCGGTGATCGGCAAGTTCGAAATCGCGGCACCATGGGCGGATCGGTGGCGAACAATGATCCTGCTGCTGATTATCCAGCGGCAGTGCTCGGGCTCGGTATGACCGTGCACACAGATCGGCGAATCATTACAGGCGATGCGTTCTTTACAGACATGTTCGAAACCGCGCTGGAGGAGGGGGAGCTGATTACTGGGTTCTCAGTTCCCAGGGTCGAATCAGCCAGTTACCAAAAGTTTGCAAATCCCGCATCACGCTACGCGATTGTGGGTGTCATGGTCGCGAGGGTGGACGGGTCAGTCAGAGTCGCGATTACGGGCGCCGCAAGTTGCGTCTTTCGAGCTGAGTCGATGGAGGCTGCGTTAAACGAGCGATTCGAACCAGAGGCGCTTGACAACGTCTCGGTTGACGCGGTCTTCAATCAGGACATTCACGCCAGTGCGGACTATCGAGCGCATCTATGCAGGGTGATGGCGAAGCGAGCAGTAGCAACTTTGGTTTAAGAGGCAGACGTTTGATTGGGCGCTTTTTCAGGTTTGGCTCTAGCCGCAGTGGAGCGAGTGGCTGCCTTTAAATATTTGAGCACCGCTGACTGCGCTATTGAGGTTGAAGGCTGGGGTTTGAGCGAGGCCGTCCCCGCTAAACCCCGGACAGCGTTTGAAGGTGTCTGATAAATCGGCCTAGAACCTCTGGTGGCTGATGACCATAGACGTAGAGTTCTTTCGCGGTAAAAGTTGGTACCCCCGTCACGCCATTTTCCCACGCGCGTTGCCAATCCGCGTTGACTTGCGGGCTGTAGAGACGGTGGCTGAGGGCCTCGGTGGCGCGTGCGGCGTCCAAACCCAGGTCTTCGGCGATTTCCTTGAGGATATTCACAGCGCCGATATTTCGATTGTCTACGAAATAAGCCTTAAATAGGGCGTCGTGGACGGCATCGACTTGATCTGTTTCAGCTTCTGCCCAGGCCGCAAACTCCTGCGCCAGTCGACTGTTGTAGGTCATGGTGCGCTTACCATAGGGGAGCCCAGAGGCCTCCATGAGCTGTTTTATGTGGTCACCCATGGCCTTCATATCGTCCGGGTTACGATTGGCAAATAATGCTTTCACTTCAATGCCTTCTGCTGGCGTTTCCGGGTGTAGCGGGAAGTGAATAAAGCGAATGTGCAGATCAAATTCTTGCTTTAGGGTTTCAATACTCACGGTACTGAGATAACACCAAGGTCAGATGTAGTCTGAAAATACCTCGATGGTTAGGGCATCGTTCATGAGAGGCTCGGCGATCAGTAGAAAGTAGGACAGCCTAGCTTGTCTTCGCTCGAGAGGAAATCCCCACGCGCATCCGAGTAACCTCGTCGCTTCAAAAGATAAGCTCATGGGGTCTGGTCCAAAGGATCTAAAGAGATGCGCGCGGTTCATGTGGTTTCTCATGAACTGCAAGCGAAAGGCCAAAGGCCAAAGGCCAAGGGCCAAAGGCCCAGGGCCACAAGCTGCAGGCTAAGCGCCCCAAGCCCTAATCCATAAGCCTTGATTCGTAAGCCCTTATTCATAAGCCCTGATTCATAAGCTAGAAGCCTCAAGACAGAGGCCGTCAGCGATCAGCCTTAAGACAGACCCGTTAAGAAAGAAGCGATAATTCGTAAGGCAGATCTAAAACAGCAACAGCGGACTCCTTGGGTAGCGGATTTGATTAAGGGCGCAATGACCTCATGACTGGGTCTTGCGCCAAGATGTTTTGTCGATCAGGTCGGTATGAGTGCCTGATTCATCCGGGCGCTCTGAGATGGATGTCTTGCGGATTCGGCGGAAGCTGTTCGAGCTTAACGGTCAGGCCGCCCATTGGTTACGAGCTTTTAGGCGCTCAATCAATTGGCGGGGCTTGTCTGTCATGATGCCATCAGCGCCAAGGTCGATTAGACGATCCATCCCCTCAACGTCATTGATAGTCCAGTAGTGAGTCTGCAAGCCGCGCCTCGCAAGACCTTTGATCAGGCTTGTGGTAGCAAGCCGTATCGGACCCACTCGGGGTGGAATTTGGGCACAGTCTGCAGGCAGGTCAAGCGGCAAACCCAGGTAAATCGCGGCAAGTGCTCGACGCATGCCCTTTGGGCCAAGCGAGGTGCAAAGGTCTGGCACGGCCGCTTTTGCGGCGGCTGTCCGTTGATCTGAGAACGATCCGATGCAGATGCGATGCGCGATAGGAGATGTCGTTGCAAGCTTTATGAAGGGGGCTACGGTCTCATCACTCTTCAAGTCGATATTGAACTTGGTGTTTGGAAATGCATCAAGCAGATCAACGAGTCTGGGAATTCGGCCGTCATGATCAAGACGGATCGCTGCGATGTCGCGAAAATTCATGGCATCGATGCGTTGATCATAACCAGTGAGTCGTAGCAATGACGCATCGTGGAATGCCACCAATTCACCATCAAGGCTGAGATGAACATCCGTTTCTAGGTAGCTAACGCCAGCTGACACCGCGCCCTCGAAAGCCTCAAATGTGTTCTCTGGCCCGCTCTCGTGGCAGCCACGATGAGCGAAAACAATGGGTCGCGGATGGTCCAGAAAAGGGTGCATGCCAAGTTGCTAGTCTTTTTGAGCGCGCAGGGCGCTCGATGTAATGTCCCTGCGAAATGCCTTTTCATCAATACCTTCGCAGAGCGCTAGCAGTGAATCCGACACCTTGAGTTCCGCCAAAGTTTGAAATTGGCCATCGATCATTCGGCCGAAGACGAGAAATCGGCAACCGTACGCTGCGATGGCAGCGATCGCCTCCAGTCGATCGTGTCGGCTCGCATAGTATTTGTCATCGTCGATTCTAATGAGCGTATCGGCGCCCACGACAAAGCACGCACCCGGAAAGAGCACTGCTTTTTCGCGGAACGTCGGCGCCCGCGTGATCACGTAGGACCCACAGGCTCTGAGGGCTTCCACTCGGCGATGCAAGTGCCAATAGCTTAAAGGTGGCTTGTCCACATTGGTGATCGAGAGCTCAAAATGCACTGGGCCGCCCAATCGCTCTGCTGCAAGTGCCGCCATGTCTTGGTGGCCCTGATGGATGGGGTTGAATGCGCCCGGCAGGAGCGCCCGAACTGGGCTTTCGCTCTCCACTTTTTGGATCTCACATTGGACCAAAGCTTGCCAAGAGGTGGGCGCACGAAAGGAATGATCTTTGGACTGAAGGATCACGTCTGAGAATTGAGTTGGGTAGTCGGTATCAAATAGGATCGATGCAAGAAAATGGATCAACGACTCGCCAAGCGCAGTTTCCTGCTCTTCCCGGGAGAACGCTTTAGAAAAGAGAATCGATCGAGCATAAAAACCCTTTGCATTCTGCAGGGCCAGGTGCGCCCGGTCTTGCCCTTGCCGTGTCCGGTTGGTTGCAAGCGCGGCAGTACACGAGAGCCCAAAAGGCGCTGAGGTCGGAGCAGTGGTCAGGCCGCGCGCTTTTTCGAAAGCGTAAGCTGCCATGGCGGCCGCGGTTTCCTCACTGCAAGCCCCTGCAACGAGGCCGCCGAGCTGTTCGGTTAAGGCCTTTCGGCTGTACGGGACATCGGCACCCAGCAGGGTTCGTGACGCACCGGCCACTGAGAGCAAGAGATGAAGGCCACTGACGCCGCCGCCGGCGAGACTAAAGTAGCCGGACGATGGGTGATCATGAAGCGAATGAATCAGGTCTCGAATGTTGATGTGCGTCATGGTCTATGAAGGGCGCGCTTTGATTTAGAATGGTTCGCCCTAGGGCGGTTGGAACTCAGAGAATGCAAATGATACGACGTTTCTTATTCGGGTTGCTGGTTTGCTTTGCACAGGTCAGTGCCCAGGGTGAGACGGAGCCATCGGTGATTCAAATTTCACCGGAGGCACTGGAAGACTATGAATTTGAGATTGAAGAATCGCCATTTAAGGTCTCCTCGCCCTCGGTGGGGCAGCGATTCATCTTTGATCGCTCAAGGCGCAACATCAAGGATCTATTGGCTCGCTACATCGGGACCACGCAACTGTTGCTCGATGAAACTGACTTGAAGCGCTTTCAAACCTTAGTGGATCGAAAGGCGATACGATCGAGTGATGTTGAGACGTGGCAGGCGCTGGGTGTGGTGTTTGGCGATGTATTGGTTGAGCAGCACGGACTCCACTGGGTGATGTATGAGGATGAGTTGGGCGCGAGTAAGGCGCTCCGGTGGAAAGAATCCGACAATTTCGTGTTCCCGGTCACAGTGTTTTCAAAACGCGTCCAATTCAATGAAACGATCGATGTGCTCGCTATTTACGAAAAAATCGCTTCGGATATTGACGCATTTAAAGTTGCGGCGGCGAGACCTCGAATGCCTGAGCGCCGAGCAACCCAAATGTTTGGCATCGACAGCTAAGTGCGGTGTGAAGTCGATTGAGAACCCGGTATACTCGCGCCCGGCGGAAGGCAGGAGCCTGAGTGTTAAGCGCTAATCGCCCGCGGCAGAGTGACGGCCATGGCTGTGGTCTAGCTGTTGAGGCTCACAAAAATTTGGGAAAGCACCATGAAAATTTTGAAATTCCTCTTTGTGGATTCAATCGTCAACATCTTAGGCGACCTGTTTGAGCAACCGCTGGTCATGTGGGGCTTTATTGGTTTGGGTTGGCTGTGCGTGCTTGTGATGATCGCGAGTGTTATCCAAACACTGCCATCGCTGTAGCGTCCAGGGCGCTTTAATCCCTAGGAAAAGCTGCCCTCTGGTTTTGACGTTGATTCCAGCGAAAAGGGTGGTTTTTGCGAAGCCCATCTAGAACAGGGTCAACCACAGTCTTTGTTACAGCTGCGCAATCAATTCGCGGCTAATTTGCGCTCCAGCGCCTCAATCACCAGATCGCCGAAAGCGTCGGTACCCACTGTCCTCGCTGAATCACCCACGCCTTTCAAATCAGCTGTCGTCACACCCGATTCGAACACCTCAGTCATGGCGTCCCAGACGAGACTCGCTTCTTCTTTCATATTGAAACTCATATCCAGCATCATCGCGACCGATCCAATCATGGAATAGGGATTCGCTATATTTTTGCCAGCGATATCAGGGGCAGATCCATGGCTGGGTTCGTAGTAAGCCTTCTCAGGTCCCAAACACGCGGAAGGCATGAGCCCGAGCGAACCAAGAATCCCGCCCCCTTGGTCAGACAAAATGTCGCCAAACATGTTCTCCATGACCATGACATCAAATTGGGCTGGATTGAGACACAGAGCAGTCGCTGCCGCGTCGACCAATTGGTGATGCACTTCGATGTCTGGGTAGTCAGCTTGAACTTCTTCGAAGACTTCGTTCCAGAGCACGCTCGACATCAGCACATTACTTTTGTGAATGTTGTGCAGCTTTCCGCGTCTCGCACGCGCCTGCTCGAAGGCGACACGCACCACGCGTTCGATCTGACGCTCATCGTAGGCAAGGGTTTCGTGAACGTAGCGCAAGCCATCCGCATTAACGCCGCGGTCCTTCTCGCCGAAATAGAGCCCACCGACGAGTTCTCGTATTAATAGGATATCGATGCCATCTCTGATGATCTCTGGCTTCAGTGGTGAAAAATGGGCCATGTCCTTACTGAGGTAAATGGGGCGGAAGTTCGCAAAGGTTTCAAATCGAGCACGAAGCGGCAAAATCGCGCCTCGCTCGGCTTGTTCTTCCACTGGAATTTTTTTTGATTCTTCAAAGCTGAGGCCCACTGGGCCTTTCAAAATGGCATCGGCCTCGTCGCAAATGGCTTTTGTGGTCTCTGGGAAGGCTTGCCCATGATCGAAATAAGCCTGCGCGCCAAAGGGTGCGTGAATGAGTTCGAAGGCAACATCTCGGTGTTGCTCGAGCGTTGAAAAGACGCGAAGTGCCTGACGCATAATCTCTGGCCCGATGGCGTCGCCCTCCAGAATTGCGATTTTATGAGCATTGGTCATGAGAGTCTCCACTAGCGGGTTAACGAGGCGGCGCCATCCTACCATAGCCACCATGGGGCGGGTGCCAGCGCGCTATTGGCGCCGCGCAATCCCCAGAAAGCCTAACCTCGAGAGGTGATGGACGGGAGTGGCGGCGCGCCATAAAGGAGGTAGGGCGCTCGCTCTGCCTCCCATTGACGGCGATCAGCCTCGATCCAATCGATCAGTTGATCGACGTCTTGATCCGGGTCGTCTACCCATTCGCGCAATCGTTTGGTGCCAGCGATCACATCAATCGGAGTTCGGTCGAGTGCGTACTCGTACTCGTGGTGACGCCATAGTAGGCCATCGATGTTGCCGCGCAGGTGCTTCAGGGCGATGGCCATCAGCGTATAGGGTAGATGATGCTGCGGCGCGTAGCCTGGATGATCGGTGTGAAGCTGTAATCCTTCACACAAAGCACCGGCGTGTTTATGGAACGTGGGTTCAAAATGACAGGGCCTGATTAATGTCCCGCCAAGGGCAAAGGAGGCCTTTTCATGAAGTGCTTGGCTCAGCCGGAGGCTATTGATTCCCGGCGCACCCACAAGCTCAAGAGGGGTGGTGGTGCCTCGACCCTCCGAAAGTTCAGTGCCCTCGAGCAGTACAGTTCCAGCGAAATGCCGAGTCATGTTGAGACTCGAGGCATTCGGACTCGGGTTCACCCAGGGTTGAGTTTCTGGCCAAGCGATACAGTCCCAGCTGGAAAGATCGTAGCCCCGCATCGTGACGGTACGAAGCTTGGCGTCCAGCCTGAATCGATCATTCAGCCAGTGTGCCATCTCGCCCAAGGTCAAACCGTGCGCGGTTGGAATAGGTGCTGTGCCAACAAAACTCTCGTGTCCAGGCTCGAGCGCCAAGCCATCGATCTGGCGCCCCGCAGGGTTCGGTCGATCTAGAATCCAGATGGACAGATCGCGCTCGGCAGCGGCCTCGAGCAAGTAATGCAGGGTGGTGAGAAAGGTATAGATTCGACAGCCAATATCCTGGAGATCAAACACCAGGCGATCAATCCCCTCGAGCATCTGGTCGGTCGGTCGTCGATGCGCACCATAGAGACTGTAAATGGGGATTTGATGGATCGGGTCCAAATAGTCCCCTGACTCGATCATATTGTCTTGTTTTTCGCCCCGAGCCCCGTGCTGCGGCCCGAAGACGCAGTGTGGGCGTGCCCCGGCTTCAATCAACGCGTCAAGGGTGTGTTTGAGACCCTTCGTCACAGACGCTGGGTGAGCGACCAAGACAAAACGAGAGCTCTTGAGTTCGGACAGGGTGTCCGGTGAGGCCAGTAACACATCGATGCCGAATTCAAAGTCCAAAGTTCGTTCCCTCTAAAAATAGCGCGGGGTTATGGAAGTCGGGTTGGTCGCCATGGTCTCTTGCATAGTAAAGCATGGCCCCCTCCCAAACGATGATCGCGGCACCCTGGACTCTGGGTGAGATCGGCCAGCCATCATCGGAAGCCATTCGAAATCGAAGCTGCTGGGGTTGTTGCGCCGCGGCCGAAATAGAGAATTGCCTCGGTCGCCAGGCGTCGGAGGCTTGCATGCCTTGGCGGTAGTCCTCGAATGCGTAACACTGCCAGTCGCCTTTGGGAGAGAAGTTGAACTCTAGATAAGCGGCTTCTTGAGCAGAGCCCAGGAAACATTCGAAACAGGTGTCTAGCCAGAGCTCTGATCTCCGAACGCCGATGATGTTGGACGCTGGCATCGGTGTCGGTAATCCCGCGATGGTGAATTCAATTTCCAGCACGTCCTTATCGCGTCTCACATCGAAGCGGATTGCCGGCGCGTCGCCTTGTTCACCATAAGGCTTTAGATTAATGCTCACCTCGTATCCGCCTGCAGAGCCTAAGTTCTCGTGTATTCTAACGGGCCGAAGTGATCTCGAGTAAAAGGCAATGGCAGCGTTCGATTTTGATTTGTTTGTTCTCGGTGTTGGGTCTGGTGGTGTTCGGGCGGCGAGAATGAGCGCAGGCTATGGTGCGCGAGTGGCCACCGCCGAGGCAGTTCACATGGGTGGAACCTGCGTCAACGTCGGCTGCATTCCTAAAAAGCTTTACGTGTATGGCGCGCACTTCGCCGCAGACTTTGAAGATGCACGGGCCTATGGTTGGGACGCCCCCATACCTGACATCGATTGGGCAACACTCAAACGAAATAAAGATGTCGAAATTAAACGATTAAATGGGATCTACGGCGGCCTCCTCGATCAAGCGGGCGTCACGCATTTTGATGGCCGAGCCGTTTTGGTTGATGCCCACACCGTCGCGATTGGTGAAAAACGAGTGACGGCGGAGAAAATTCTTGTTGCCACGGGTAGCAAACCTTTCGTGCAAGATATTCCCGGCAAGGAATACTTGTCCACGTCTGACGATGCGTTCGCGTTAGAGACGCTGCCGAGACGAGTGTTGGTCTTGGGGGGCGGTTATATTGCCGTCGAATTCGCGGGCATCTTCGCTGGACTTGGCGTCGAGACAACGCTTGCCTATCGCGGGCCGAAATTGCTGCGTGGATTTGATGAGGACATTCGCGACATGATGGATGCTGCGGTTCAGCACCAGGGCATTAAATTGGCTTTGAATACCACGCTCAACTCGGTCCAACGAGTGGCGAGTGGCGCGCTCTCAGCCGAGTTCGCGGACGGGTCGAAGACGGAATTTGATTTTATTCTGGCAGCGACGGGTCGAACGCCCAACAGTGCTGACCTCGGGCTCGAGGCTCTGGGCGTAGCAATGAGTGACAATGGCGCCATCATCGTCGATCAGGATTTTCGGACGTCAGTACCGCACATTTATGCATTAGGCGACGTGATTGATCGTTTCCAATTGACACCTGTGGCTATCAAGGAAGCCATGGTGTTTGCGGCCAATGCGTTCGCTGGGGGTAAGCAGTCCATGAACTATGACCTCATTGCGACCGCAGTATTTTGTCAGCCCAATGTGGGTGTGGTCGGGTTGACTGAAAAGGAAGCTCAGGACGCAGGGCACAAGACTCAGATATTTCGTTCTAAGTTCCGCCCACTCAAACACACGCTCACCGGTCGCAATGAACAATCGTTAATGAAGTTGGTCGTGGATGCAGAATCGGACCGTGTGCTTGGCATCCATATGATCGGCGCTGAGGCGGGTGAAATCATTCAAGGTTTCGCCGCCGCGATGACAGCAGGCGTGACCAAAGCGCAGCTTGATCAAACGGTAGGCATTCATCCAACAGCGGCAGAAGAGTTCGTAACCATGCGCGAGCCGGTCGCTCAAGCCTAGCGAAGCGCCCTCATGTGGATGGGGATCGATGGCTGCCGAGGCGGTTGGGTCATTGCTTCGATGCCTGCGGATTCGAGTCGCGTTGTTGACATTGAAATCGAGGTCGCGCCGCGTTTGGAAGCGCCCTTATTGAATGGAGAATTGAGTGTTGCGCTGATCGATATGCCTGTGGGGTTGCTGAGCGAGCGTTCCCGGCAGATTGAAACGCTGGCGCGTCGTGCGCTGCCAGGGCAGGCCAGCACCGTATTCAATGTGCCTGTTGCAGATGCAGTTTATGCATCGAGCTACCCTGAGGCATCGGCGCTTAATGCGCGTCACACCGGCAAAAAGCTCTCAAAACAAGCATGGTATCTGTGTCCAAAAATTCGGGAACTCAATGAATTGTTGGCGGCGCAGCCTTCGCTGGCGTCGAAGGTGTTCGAGTCTCACCCTGAGATCGTGTATCGACAATGGGTCGGTCAAAGACTGCCGAAGAAGAAAACGGCTGAAGGTGAGCGAGCGCGAGTTGAATTTCTTCGCTCGGTCGGCGTGCCCGTCGATCGGCTGGTGCGCGACGTCGGCACTCGATATCCCAAGCGCATGGTTCTAATCGATGATGTGCTGGATGCGCTGGTGTTGTTGCTGTTAGCAACTCGCCCGTCTCGGGACCTTGATCCTGCGCCGCAAATAGCCCTGACCGGTTGTCCGATTAACCTAAGGGTGCCCGATCCAAGTTGAACGAGCCGCGCGCTCAGCTCGGTTGGATCTCGATACCCAAGAAGAAGGAGATCTGCTAGGGTTTGGCGCGTATTCACCATGCAAGGCGTAAGGGATGGGCGGCTTTCAAGGCATTCTCGAATTTCTCGACAGTTATTTGCAATCAGCAGTCTATTTTCCGTTCCTGCTGCTGGGAACCGGGATCTTTTTCACCCTTTATTTGGGCTTTCCGCAGATTCGTTACTTTCGCCATGCGTGGGATGTGGTTAGGGGTAAACACGACAAAGAAGGGGCGGACGGCGATGCCTCGCACTTTCAGGCACTTTCCACCGCGATCTCTGGCACCGTCGGAACTGGAAACATTGGCGGCGTGGGTTTTGCGATCTTTCTAGGGGGTCCGGCTGCGCTGTTCTGGATGTGGATGACCGCGTTTTTCGGAATGACAACGAAATTAGTCGAAGTGACGCTGAGTCACCGCTACCGTGAAAAAGATGACCAGGGATTCATCGTCGGCGGGCCGATGTTCGTGATGGAGAAGGGCCTCAACATGAAGTGGCTTGGTGTGCTCTTTGCGCTTGCCACCATCATCAGTAGTTTTGGTAGCGGCAACATGCCCCAAAGCAACAACATCGCTGTGGGGCTCCAAGACACCTTCGGCATTGAGCCCTGGATGACGGGCTTAGTGCTAGCAATCTTGATGGCGGTGGTCATTCTTGGCGGCGTAAAACGAATTATTAAAGTCGCTGAGAAAGTGGTGCCAACCATGGCCATTGTTTACGTGGTTGCCGGATTGATTGTGATCGCAACGAACTATGAAAACATCTTGCCTTCCTTTGCTAGCGTTCTATCCGATGCGTTTACGGGGTCGGCTGCGGTCGGTGGCTTTCTTGGCGCAAGCTTCGCTTATGCCTTTAATAAAGGGGTGGGTCGCGGGCTCTATTCGAATGAAGCGGGCCAGGGCAGCGCGCCTATTGCGCACGCTGCGGCCAAAACGGATGACCCGGCGTCTGAGGGCATGGTCTCGCTGTTGGAACCTTTCATCGACACGATTTTGATCTGCACCTTGACGGGCCTCGTGATTTTGTCGTCTGGCGTATGGATTGAAAAACACGAGAATACGTTTCAGAGATTTGACACTGAATTACTCAGCGGTCGCTGGTCAGATGCGAATGAAGCTGATCGAAAGGAACTCTATGGTTACCTCAATGGCGGCGAAACCGCTGTTGAACGGCTCGGAGAGCAGGGCGCCATCGCGCTGACCGTGGTCGATGGTGAGATACAAGAGGACATCACTATCCTCCACAACCGTTCAATTGCGGAATCGGTGCTAGTGCTCTCAGGCGGCGAGCCCTACACGGGTGATCTTAGTGTGGAGAAGGGTTCGATCAAAGAATCGGTGGTGCTGACGGGGAAATCACTGATCCACTCTGCATCGCTCACGGCTGAGGCGTTTACTCGAAGTTTCATGGGGGATCTCGGTCGACCTGTGGTGGCCCTCGTGCTGCTCCTCTTTGCATTTACCACGGCGGTGGCTTGGTCCTACTATGGTGACCGGGCTGTGGCCTACCTGTTCGGCACGAAATGGTTGGTGCCTTATCGACTGAGTTATGTGGTTGGCTTTTTCATTGCTGCGATATCAGACACCTCACTCATATGGCTGATCGCGGCGATCACGGTCGCACTGATGACGATTCCTAATTTAATAGCCATCTTGCTCTTACGGGTCGAGGTGAAGTCACTGGTGAATGAGTATTGGCACCGCGTACGTAGCCAAGGTGAATAAGGTCAAGCGAGCATTGTCGCGCCCACTTGTCCTAGGGATCGCGAACAGATGAGCCGGTTTGTAAAGAAACGTTCGACGCTGATTGAGGCACTGGAAGTCGAGGTGCACGAGTTCGAGCACGAGACGGGCGCCAGCTACCTTCATTTTCAAGCGGACCATCCCGAACACGCCTTCTTGGTCGCCTTTCGAACCTTGCCCTCGGACTCGACTGGCGTCGCCCATATTCTAGAGCATACGGCGCTGTGCGGTAGCGAGCGCTTCCCAGTGCGGGACCCATTTTTCACGATGCTGAGACGCTCCCTCAGCACCTTTATGAATGCCTTTACGACCAACGACTACACTGCGTACCCGTTCGCGAGCACCAACGATAAAGATTTCGATAATTTACTGGCCGTTTATTTAGACGCGGTATTTTTCGCGAAATTGGATCCACTCGACTTCGCGCAGGAAGGGCATCGAACCGAGTTTGAAGTCATCGATGATCCGGAATCGCCCCTTGTTTATCGAGGGGTGGTCTTCAACGAGATGAAAGGCGATATGAGTTCGCTTCGCAGCCAAGCCTGGGAGCGTTTGCAATGCCATCTCTTTAAAGAATCAACCTATCACTTTAACAGCGGCGGAGACCCTAAAGAGATCCCGAAGCTGACTTACGACGGTCTCCGGCGATTCTACGAAGCGCACTATCACCCGGGCAACGCCATCTTCATGACCTGGGGTCGCCAGGCGCCAGAGGTCATGATGGACCGCTTTGAATCACTTGCGCTGTGTCGATTTAATGCTGTCGATGGCGTCATCGATGCCACCGACGAGCCTCGTTGGGCGAAGCCCCGAGTGGTGCGAGATGTCATCAGTGGCGGTGATGAAGGCGAAGGAGATCATTCGGGTCAATTATTCCTTGCATGGTTACTCGGGCCTTCCACCGATTTGGAAGCCGTCTTGACAGCGCATCTGGTCGTTGATTTGTTGCTGGATTCCAGCGCTGCGCCGCTCAGACAAGTGCTCGATCGGTGCAAATTTGCAGAGAGCGTATCGCCACTTACTGGTCTCGAAGAAAGCAATCGAGAGATGAGTTTCATTTGTGGTGTTGAGATGGCTGACGCTCAGTCACTTGAAGCCTTCAAAGCCTCCGTTTGGGCATGTCTAGAAGAAGTCGTGAGAGAGGGCGTGCCTCGCGAGCGAATCGAGGCAGCGCTGCATCAATTGGAATTGTCGCAGAGAGAGTTGGGTGGCGATGGTATGCCGTACGGCCTGCAGTTGATGTTCAGTGGATTGTCGGCTGCTGTTCATCGGGGGGATCCAGTGGAGGTGCTTGACTTTGATCGGGCGCTCTCTCGGTTGCGGGCATCGCTTGAGGATCAGGGGCCTGCACTCGTCAGTCAGTGGATCAGCGACGCGCTACTTGATAATCCTCATTGCTTGATGCTCGCGCTATCCACGGATCCAGCGCTCGCAGCGAGAGAAGAACAAGCGCAACTCGAAACTTTGCAGCGCATCAAATCTAAGATGTCGGATGCTGAGCGAACGGCGGTGATCGACCGCGCTCGAGCCCTCGCTGCTCGTCAAGCGGCTCCTGAGGATTTGGCTTGCCTGCCGAAAGTGGGTCTCGAGGATGTGCCCATCGAAAAGCACTACCCAAGACCGTCGGTCGAGGGTGGGCTGACAGGATATGCCGCCGGCTGTAACGGACTCGTCTACAATCAGATGATGGTGCCGCTGCAAGCCATGTCTGCCGACGCCTGGTCAGCTTTGCCGCTTTTGTGCCAGCTTTGGGGCGAGCTAGGTGTTGCAGATTTGAGTTACCTTGATCTGCAGGACCGTCAGTTATCCGTATGTGGAGGCATAACTGCTTATAGTGCGCTGCGGTCACTGTCGGCTTCAGGTGATCGCGCTGCAGGGTATGCGGTCCTCAGTACTCGAGGACTCGCGTCAAATATGGTGCCCATGGCTAAACTGCTGGTCGAAACCTTTGACGAACTCAGATTGGATGAGTGGTCCCGGATCGAAGAGATTGTCCAGCAGATCAAGTCTCGGAAAGTGCTCGGTGTCGTGCAAAGCGCTCACAGTCTAGCGATGCTGGCTTCGGCGGGTGCGTGGTCTAGATTATCGGCTCTGAACCACCGACTGTCGGGTTTGGGCAGCCTGTCTCAGTATCGAGCTTGGTGTGCGTCACTCGCGGCAGGAGAGACCGAGACTCTGGGCTCGATCCTCTATGAACTCCATCAGCAATTGCGATCAGCCCCCAAGAGCGGGTTAGTGGTTGCCGATGGCCATCACCTAGATGAGGCCCTGGCTCAGCTGAATGCAAGCTGCGCAGATTGGCGTTGCATCAGTCCAACTGAATTTTCGATCTCCCAGCCCTTGCTGCCCGAGGCGCAGGCTTTCTTTACGGCAACCCAGGCCAATTTCTGCGCGGCCTGCTTGCCAGGAGTACGGGAGGGGCATGAAGACGCAGCCCCGCTCATGGTTCTTGCGCGAATTTTGTCACAGCAATATTTACATCCTGTGTTACGGGAGCAGGGCGGAGCCTATGGTGGTGGTGCGAGTTTTGATCAAACCACCGGGCTTTTTCGCTTTTATTCTTTTCGCGATCCAGAGTTGAATAAAACGCTGGATACCTTCAGGCATGCGGGTCAGTGGGTGAGATCAAACCCCATCACGCCAGTCGAAGTGGAGGAATCGGTGCTCAGTATCGTGAGTGGTATTGATGCGCCTGGCTCTCCCGCCGGAGAGGCAAGAACGGCGCATCACCAAGGGTTGCAAGGTCGAACCGAAGAGACGCGCCGAAGGTTCAGGCAGGCCATCTTAGAGGTCACCCCGGAGGCGGTGATGCGTGTAAGTGAGACGTATCTCAATCAAACGCCGTCGTTAGCGGTGGTGACGGCAGCGAAACATCAATCCGAGTTGTCTGGTGACTTTGTCTGCGAGCAACTCGCGTAATCAAACTCGGCGGCTTCGTCTGTAAACAATGGCATAACCGAAGGAAGGCAGGCGCCAGTCAGTCAAGAGACTAAAGGAAGAGGTGCAGTGGTTGGCTTCTAGCATCAAGGTTGCTCGGCGGGGGGTTAAGCAGCGCAAGTTAAACGTGCTTTTTTAAACGCTGCATGATACTGATTCGAGCCTTGTTAAGAAGTGTATCGTGCATAGCAAAGAATGAACTGCGAGTTTGAAGAGTGGAGAGCGAACCGTAACCATGGACAATAACCGTGACTTTGAGCGGTAAATAGAACGACAAGGGATCTAAGGCACCAAAAAAACTTGAGCCGATGACCGGCATGACACTCGGTGCGCTTGAGCTTAAGTTCAGCAGCAGACGACAAATTTAAAAAAACAGGAGCGAAGCGATGGGAGACTATCTCAAACTAACCAGTGCGGATGGCCATGAATTTGAAGTGTACGAAGCGCTGCCTGAGGGTGAACCCAAGGGGGCGATTGTCGTCATTCAGGAAATCTTCGGCGTTAACGCGCACATTCGAGAGGTGGCCGATGGCTATGCCGCTGCGGGCTATCGCGCCCTTGCACCCGCGCTCTTTGATCGTGTGGATGCCCGGATTGAACTCGGCTATGCCGGTGCCGATATGATGCAAGGCGTGGAAATTGCGCGAGGAAAGTTGAACCCTCAGGAAACGCTCATGGATGTTCAAGCGACGGTGACTGAAGCGGGCCAAACAGGATCAGTGGGGGTCGTGGGTTATTGTTTTGGGGGCTTGATGTCTTTTCTTTCGGCCTGCCATCTCGATGGCTTAGCATGTGCGGTGAGCTATTACGGTGGAGGCGTTGCCGGTCAACTGGATCAGTCACCCAAGATTCCAGTTCAATTTCATTTCGCCGAGCAAGATGCGCATATCCCGATGAGTGATGTCGATCAAGTGCGGGCGGCGCTCCCAGACTGTGCGCTATTTACCTATGATGCAGATCATGGGTTCAACTGCGATCACCGAGCCAGCTTCGATGAATCCGCTGCAAGGGAAGCTCGCGGGCGAGCCCTAGATTTCTTCGCCGAACATCTGTGATCCATTGAAAAAAAGGGTCACTTATCTTCTCGTGGATGGCTGTTGGTAGTGCTGATGTGGTTCGTCTGAGATTTTCGCTGGCCCAAAACCCGAGACCCTCAATCGTTGCGACGGGCGCGATCGGGCGACCTCCTGATCCAGTTATGGAAGTATGCGCTTGAGAGAAAATGTAAACGGAAAAGGCTTGCGATTCAGCGCCCAGTCCTCAAAAAGAGTCCTCAAAAAGAGTCCTCAAAAAGAGTCCTCGAAAAGAGCGCTTAAAAAACATTCGGTTCGCGTCGCTCAACACGATGCGTGAGAGCGTAGGCTCTGGGTGCGGATTAATAGGTCGAGATTGCAGTTGAGAGATTGCAGTTGAGAGATCGCAGTGGATAAGTCACTGGTGGAAGAGAGAGGTTGAACCTATGGCGGCGCCCTTCGATCTGTATTTTTGGCCAACCCCCAATGGTTACAAAGTCTCGATCATGCTGGAGGAGCTGGGCGCAGAGTATGCGCTGATCCCCGTGAATATCACGAAAGGGGAGCAGCATTCAGAGGCGTTCAGTCAGGTATCGGCGAACCGCAAAATTCCTGCGCTCACTCACTACGTGGAATCTAGCGCGGCGCCTGTGTCGTTATTCGAGTCGGGTGCGATCTTGTGGTACCTCGGTGAATGGTCGGGGCAACTGATCCCAGTTGATGCCGCGCGAAGACGGGAATGCATGGTCTGGCTGATGTGGCAAATGGGCGGGCTTGGGCCTATGGCCGGTCAAGCTCATCATTTTCTGCAGTACGCTTCTGAAGACATTCCCTATGCCAAGCAGCGCTATCAAATGGAGTGCGAGCGACTCTATGGCGTACTTGACCAAGCGCTGAGTGATAGGGCCTTTATTGCCGAAGAATACAGTGTGGCAGACATTGCCATTCTCGCTTGGGTGTATCGACACGAGCGGCACCAGGTGGATCTGACGAAATACCCGTCGGTGCAGCGCTGGTACCAAACACTGATGGCGCGTGAGGCGGTTAAGCGAGGTTTCATGGTTGGACAGTCGCTGATCGAACAGGGTGATTTTAAGAGTGATGTTGCTCGGGCGGCACTGTTTGGTCAGGCACTCAATGATGCGAACGCCTAGAAAGCACCAAGGGCTTGGTTTCGCTTCGTACGGGGTAAAGCGACGAAGCGCGCGCGAGTGCCGGTCGTCGCTGATGCTTTATCAGCGCCAGTTAAGACATCATCTATGACGTTATCTATGACTTCATTGAGCGTCTTTATTGGCACGATGAAAAAGCGCTGACAACGTTGGCCGAGTAAGCAATCCCTCTTTTGTTAGCAAGGTAGGCAGATAACTTTCGGTATTCCTGTGAAACGATGGGTTGCAGTGGCCGACTGAACTTAAGCAACCAGGTCCTCGACTCATCGGTGCTTGGAGATTTGGTGCTGCGTTTGCAAAGGTTTTGCCGATGATTTGGTTGGTAAAGGACTTGGCTTTTCAGGTTTTTTGGAGAATAAATGGTCATCGTTTTACCGCATAAAAAACTTTTATAAGTTAATAACCGAGCGCCTTGACAAAGACTGACACGTTATCCATCCTTCGGGTTTGATCATCGCAGGCCATCTCCAATCAGAGGAAGGGGGGGATTCTTCGCGCTGATTTCATAGAAACAGAGCAACAATCTGATATAGGTAAAACCATGAAACTACTCCAAACCGGATCGGGGCTGATTTCAGCACTGATGTTGTTGGTATCTGCCTTGTGGGGCTCGGCGGTCAGCGCGCAGTCTCTCAATGAGGTACTGGAAGTCCGTTCTGCGACCACGCAAGAAGGCAAAGCGTCACAGATGCGTATCGATGAAGTCAAAGACGACACGCGTGACCTATTGACCCAATACAAGCAGATCATGAAGGTGGTCGATGGGTTGAAGGTTTATAACCTTCAGCAGGAGCGATTGATCCGGAATCAAGAGCAGGAATTGGCAGAGCTGGAAGCTTCGATCGATAACGTCACGGTGATCGAGCGTCAAATGGGTCCTCTTATCGAGCGGATGATCACCAACCTTGCCAAGTTTGTATCCATGGACATTCCGTTCCTGATTAAAGAGCGCGAAGAGCGGATTGCGTTTTTGGAAGAAACCTTGGACAGAGCGGATGTGAGCGTGGCTGAAAAGTTCAGCCAGGTGCTCCAGGCCTACCAGGTAGAAAATCAGTATGGCTCAACGATTGAGGCTTACACCGATGTGATTGATCTGGATGGAGGTCAGCGTCAGGTAGATCTGCTCAAGTGGGGCCGCGTGGCGTTGGTGTTCCAAACGCCAGATGCAGAAACCACTGGCGTTTGGGATAACGAGGCCCGAAGCTGGGTTATCTTGGGGGATGAGTTCCGCACGGGCGTGCGCGATGCATTGAGAATCGCTCGCAAGACGCAAACGGCAGACTTAGTGAAATTGCCTGTTAGAGCGGCAGGGGAGTAACCATGAAAAAAGTATGGATCTTAGCGGCCGCGTTTGCGGTATCAATGGCCGGCTCTGTTCAGGCCGAAGAAGAAATTCAGGCGAAGTCTCTCGCCGAACTGTTGCAACTCGTTAAAGATGGCAAGGTGGTGAACCAACGGGTCAACGAGCAGCGTGAGAGAGAGTTTGTTGCAGACAAGAATCGTCAGCAAAAGGCCGTCAAGGACGCACAGAACGAACAGGCACGTGAAGAGGCGCGCTCTGAGCGTCTTGAGGCGCAGTTCGAAAAGAATGAGCAAGATATCGCAGCCAAGCAAGAAATCTTGGCCAAGCGACTTGGCTCGCTACGAGAGCTGTTTGGAGTGCTTCAGCAGGTAGCGGGTGACACCCAAGGTGTGCTCGAGGGCTCAATTGTTAGCTCAGAGCTGCCAGGTCGCGGTGAGTGGCTTGGTCAGTTCGCTCAGTCCATGGGTAAGAGCTCGAAGCTTGCTACGATCGAAGAAATCGAGCGTCTTTGGTATGAGTTGCAGCGTGAGATGACGGAGTCTTCTAAAGTTTCTAAGTTCAACGCGGAAGTGATCAAGTTGGGTGGTGAGAAAGTCACGCAAGAAGTCACTCGAATTGGTTCGTTCAACTTAGTTAGCAACGGCGAGTACGTGGCTTACGATATTGAGAATCAAGTCATCAAGGAGCTGCCCAAGCAGCCTGAGGCACGGTTTGTGGATTCTGCCGCTGAGCTGGAGGCAGCCTCCAGCGGTTTCGTACCTTTCGCACTGGATCCGACTCGAGGCCAATTGCTCGCGCTGCAGATTCAAGTGCCAACGATCGAAGAACGCGTCCACCAAGGGGGGCTTCCCGGCTACGTGATCATCGGTTTGGGTATTGTTGCGTTGATCATCGCTGTGGTGAAGTTTGTTGCGCTGACGCTAACGGGCATGAAAGTAACCGCTCAAGCCAAGAGTGCAGGCAGTCCGGATGGAAGCAATCCACTGGGTCGAATTATCAACGTCTATCGTGAAAACGAAGGGGTGGATAACGAGACGCTCCAGCTGAAGATTGATGAAGCCATCATGAAGGAGCAGCCTTCAATTAATCGGTTCATCGGGTTCATCAAGATCATTTCGATGGTTGCGCCTTTGCTGGGTCTTCTGGGTACGGTTATCGGTATGATCGTGACCTTCCAGGCGATCACACTGTTTGGTACTGGTGATCCTAAGACCATGGCTGGGGGTATCTCGCAAGCGTTGATCACCACGGTTCTGGGTCTTGTGGTTGCAATCCCAACCGTACTGCTTCACTACTTCGTGAACACTCGGGCGCAGGGCATCATGCAGATTTTGAATGAGCAGAGTGGTGGGCTGATTGCTGAGCACGCTGAAAACGCTGGCAAGTAAGAAGTAGGGCTCCCAATGATCGAAGAAATCATTATTGCCATACGCACCTTTATGGAAGCAGGCGGCGATGTCCTTTACCTCATCGCCGCGACCACCTTCCTGATGTGGGCCATCATTTTTGAGCGCTATCTGTTCATTGGTGGCGAGCACAAGAAAGATGTCGTTGCGACGTTGAATTATTGGGAAGGTAGGTCTGAGCGCACGTCTTGGAATGCTCACATGATCCGTGAGCGACTCATCTCAGAAGTGAGTGAGCGACTCAAAGCGAACATGGGCTTAATCAAGACACTGATTGCGCTCCTTCCCCTCCTCGGGTTGCTGGGAACGGTGACAGGCATGGTCCAAGTCTTTGAGGCCATGACCTACTCGGGTGGTAATGCGAGGTCTATGGCCGCCGGTGTATCGGCGGCGACGATTCCAACGATGTCAGGTATGGTGGCCACGCTGTCGGGGGTATTGGCGAATTCGTTTTTGACCAGCAAGGTTGATTCAGAATCGCACTTCCTCGAAGACACTTTGACTATGGACCACTAAAGGTTCTGCGAGACGAGTTATGCGAAGATCTAGGCAAGAAGAGTCAGACGATAAGGTCGCTGATTTAACACCCATGCTCGATGTGGTGTTTATTATGTTGATCTTTTTTATTGTGACCGCGACCTTCATTAAGGAGACGGGCGTAGAAGTCAATCGCCCGGACACCAAAACCGCTGAGTTGAAGAAAACGGTATCTCTACTGGTCGGTGTTGGCCCAGACAGCGGTATTTGGATTGATAAAAAGAAGGTTGATGTACGCAATGTTCGCCCATTAATGGAGCGACTCCATGCAGAAAATCCCAAAGGCGGTCTAGTGATTCAAGCCGACTCAATTTCAAAAGTTGAGAAGGTGCTAGCAATCATGGACTCCGCTAGACAGATTGGCATCACGCAAGTCGCGATTGCCTCTGAAGAAACGTAAGAGGGGCGCCTTTCTATGGCCACGGTCATCCGCTTAGGACTATCAACTATTGTTGGCGTTATTGTGACGCTCGGGTTGTTTTACTTGATGCAGTACCTCATTCAAGGGGCTGACTCTGCGCTTACCGATGACAAAATTGGTAACTTGGTCGATTTTGTGCGGGTTAAGCAGGAACAAGAGGTCGAAACCAAGCAACGCAAGCCGAAGAAACCACCACCTCCCGATGAGCCTCCACCCGACGTTCCGCCGCAGAATTTTAACGTCAACGTGGATAATGCTGGGTTCAATATGTCGAATGTTGATCTGTCCGTAGATGTGCAAGTTGGCGGGGGCGGCTTTGGTATTACGGATGGCGAATATCTGCCAATCGTGAAGGTGCAACCCCAGTACCCAAGACGGGCGCTGTCCAGAGGGCTCGCGGGGTACGTGATTGTCGAGTTCACTGTCACAGAGGCGGGCACGGTTCGAGATCCGATCGTCATTGAAAACTGCGCTCATATCCCCAACGTAAGGAACCCTACCGAGTGTGTGGATAGCCCGAATAGCGTGTTTGATAGTGCGGCAATGAAGGCAGCAGAGAAATTCAAATACAAGCCGAAGGTCATCGATGGCGTGCCTGTAGAAACAGCGGGTGTGCAGAATAAGATCACGTTCGAATTGGCAGAGGGGTAAGACAAGCATGTTAACGAGCATGAAGTCAGGAGGTCATTTGGTGCGGATCACACAAGGTCTACTCGGGTTGGTCGCCGTTGCGGCACTGGTCCTAGGGCCAATGGCCACGGCTGAAGAGAAGAAAACGCGTCGCGTGCCAGCGATCAGCCAGTCGTTGTATAAGCAGATTTCTGAAGCTCAGATCATGATTGATCCCGAGTCGGTGCCGAGGGAAGAGGGTGAGCCACCTCCCGTGCCGAAAGGTACGCCGCGTGACGGCATCAATATGCTTCTCGAGCTCTCGCAAAAGAAGAAGTTGAACTCAAACGAGTTATCGCAGATCTGGAACCTCTTGGCGTTTGGTTACTACACTATCGAAGACATGCCCAACACCATTAAGGCCTACGAGCAGGTCCTCGCAGCCGGTCGCGTCGGTGTCATCATGGAGTCATTGGAGAAGAACGCACTTCGTGCGTTGTTCCAACTCTATTATGCGCAAGAGGAGTATCGAAAGTCGCTTCGTTATATGGATCAATGGGAGGCTTTGTCTGAAGGTAGGGACGCACAAGTCACGTATCTCCGTGCTACTGCGCACTACCAGCTAGAAGAATTCAGAGACTCTTTAAAGTGGGCCCTTGAAGTTGAAAACATCACCAAAGCCGAAGGCAAGGAGATGAAGGAAAACTGGTTGTACCTTCAGGTGGTCCTCTACAACGAGTTGAAAGATGTTGATAACGTGATCCAAGTGCTCGAGCGCATGGTTGTGGCCTGGCCGAAGAAGCAGTACTGGATGCATTTGGCCGGCATGTACACGGAAAAAGATTGGGACGATCGAGCCCTGTCTGCTTATTACGCCATTTACACTCAGGGGCTGCTCGACAAAGAGTCTGAATTGGTCATGTTGTCGCAGCGACTCCTGAACGCAGAGGTTGCTTATGAGGCTTCTACGATTCTCGAGAAAGGCATTAAAGAAGGCAAGATCGAGAAAAATGAGAAGAACCTCAGATTACTCGCAACTTGCTACACCGTAGCGCAAGAGATGAGCAAAGCGATCGACGCTTGGAAGAGGGCCAGCGAGTACGCTGAGGATGGTGATATCTTTTATCGCTTAGCGCAGGCGCTGGCGCAGCAAGACCGGCATGAAGAAGCTGTGGGGGCCTATAATAAGGCCCTGGATGATAAGGATCTGAAGTCGCCCTCAGATGCCCAGTTCTGGCTCGCTATTTCGCATATGCAGTTGTCCAATTGGGATTTAGCAACCACCGCCTTCCGTGCGGCATCGAAGTTAGACGAGAAAATTGCAAAACAGTCTCGTCAGTACATTCGATACATTGCGGGCGAAAAGCGGCGGCTTGAAGCTTTGAAGGACATGTTGGAAGGCTAACGACACAGCCAAAAGGTGCACTGAAAACCCGGCGCTCGCCGGGTTTTTTTTGACTTATAGATTATGGGCGGCGGGCGGATGTATCTTTGTGGAGGGCGTCGCTAATGCTTCGAGATCACCCGTCGAACGGCTTGATATTTACGCAACAGCAGAGCGAAAACGTGATCTTGCGCCGCGCGGATTTTGACGGCACATGAATGCTCAGTTTCATGTTGGCAGTCACTGAATTTGCAGAGTGCCGCCTCAAGGTGAAGATGTTTGAAACTCGCTTCTTCCGAGACTTGATCATGCCAGATTTGCATCTCGCGAACGCCAGGTGAATCGATGAGTAGTCCTCGGTTCTCGGGTAATTGGATGAGCTGTCGTCGGGTCGTCGTGTGGCGGCCTTTATCATCGAATGCTCGTACCGATTGCGTCGCCATGACCTCTTCCCCGGCGAGCGTGTTTGTCAACGATGACTTACCCGCGCCTGAGGTGCCTAGTAAGGTCGTGGTTTGACCGGGTCTCAAGAAAGGCTTTAATGCAATGATAGCAGCCGGACTCAAGGCATTTAGCGCAATCACGGGCGTGTCGATGAGCACGTCAGTTAATTCGCTTAAAAAGGGATCGATGCTTGCGACTTGATCTCTGCGGGTCAGGATCAGGACGGGTTGAATTTGATTTAACCAACACGCGACCAGAAAACGTTCGATGCGAGCAGCGCTGAATGTCCGGTCCATAGCGGAAAGCACGAAGACTTGG
>Ga0255768_10000773_pt1 | contig 33279 bp, 59 predicted proteins | sample 071ome_33_FD_179983 | JGI IMG/M metagenome (GOLD analysis project Ga0255768, IMG submission 179983) | Coastal salt marsh microbial communities from the Groves Creek Marsh, Skidaway Island, Georgia - 071412AT metaG (version 2) | ecosystem: Environmental > Aquatic > Marine > Intertidal zone >...
TAACTGCATGGTTATTCAGTGATGATGCCCGTAAGCGACGAGACATCGTATTGATACTAATCTTTGCGTATGTAATCTGCGCGCTTATTTGGTGGAGCCTGTATTACACATTCGATATAGTGAGGACAACATGAGAACTTGGTTTACATCTGACTTGCATATAGGTCACAGGAATATCGGTAAGTTCCGAGAGATTCCTGAAGAGTTTCTCGAAGCGGCTGAAGGCGATGGAACTCTGGCTAATACTCTATGGATACAAGACTTCTGTAAAAAGAACGTCACCAAAAGGGACGTCATATACTGTCTAGGGGATAATATCTTCACGAGAGATGGCTTAGCCGATATCGCATGCCTTCCTGGACGGAAGATCGCATACGGCGGTAACCATGACGACCTGCACGTAGACGAGTATCGTAAGGTATTCAGTGATGTTCGCGGCTGCAGTAGACATAAGAGTGGATTCTGGTTAAGTCATTTCCCGATACATGAAGCTGAGCTTCGAGGACGCTTTTCGGTACATGGCCATGTGCATTACCAGTCTATTCCAGATTATCGCTATATCAATGTCTGCTGCGATAACCTGCAGAAAAACATCGGTCAGCCTATGATTTCGATTGAAGATCTTAAGGCGACCATCGATTTACGTAAAGAAACAGAAGGATTAGATTTCTATGCAAATAACAGTCGTAGCATTGAAAGACTCGATGGAGTTGGAGAAAGGTAAGACTTACGTCATCGGCGGGTATAGTTCTAAGACTAATTCCGTAAAGATCGGTAAGGATTATTACACGATTGATGAAGAGGTTTTAATCTTAAATACAAATATCGTTACTTCGGATCCTGACCTCTTAGATTTCGCGTTGAATATTCTAGAGACAGGGATACGATGCCAGGTAGGTCCTGAAAATCTGTTGAAAAACATATTTGAATCTTTGCAACTATCTACATTCAAGGCATTAGCTAGGTCAGGAGTCCGATGGAAGGTTTAGAAACTATTAGAGAGCTCAAGGCTGAGTTCTTAGAGATTCGGGCAGTATATCGAAGCGCTTATCTAGAGTTCCTTAACGACGACACGGTATCCGATTACGATAAGATGACTGCCTTTATGGAGAACTCTGACCTACACGAACACATGGATTGGGTCCAGGAGATACCTGGAATGGACTTCCAGTTCTTAGATCGACATGATATTTTAGATAATGGCCGGTTGATGGATAGAGTCCTCGACCTAATGAATGCTTCAGAGCAGTTGACTAATAATGATTCTGGCGATATGCCTTGGTACCTAGCTCTTGAATCTGGTAGCGCAGCTCATGTAGCTATGATGTATATCGTTAATAATAATCTCGGGAGTTTTGAGAATGACTGGTAACGTACCGGAGAAGGTAATCTTCTTGGACATAGATGGTGTACTGAATAGTCATCGAGGAAATCTTTTCGCTGATGAATTCATCGAGCGTGCTGCCGTAAAGGCTATTGATCAGCTCTGTCAAATGACTGGAGCGAAGATTGTCGTATCTTCTACCTGGCGTCTCGGTCGGCATAACAACTGTATGCATTTCGCCGAGATGATGCGTGTAATGGGTTTCACAGGACGTATCTATTATCACGAAGAGAATTGGCGAACCAAGAGTATTACCGAGAAGGGTAAGCGAACTCTTCGCGGCGATGAGATTAAGGAATGGCTAAGTCGTCATCCTGAAGTAACTCATTATGTTATCATTGATGATGATACGGATATGCTAGATGAGCAGCTCGATAACTTCGTTCATGTAGATTACATGGAAGGTTTCGGAGCGCGTAACTACTATCGTGCCGCCAAGATTCTCGGTGAAGATATTAAGGAAGATTATACTCGCCCATTTAAACCCCGTGATATGAGTCGCGGACTGAAGACGTACTATGAACACAACATTTTAGGAGAGCCTGATGCAGAAGTATCTTAATCTACTTCGCGATGTACGAGATAACGGACAGAAACGTTTTACTCGAAGCGGCGTAGTCTATAGTGTATTTGACCGCAAGATCGAATTCGATATGCGAGAGCATTTCCCTGCACCGACTACTAAGCGGTTGATGTGGAAGGCCATGGTAGGCGAGCTGCTCTGGTTCCTTAACGGCAAGAACGATCTGACTAGTTTGCGACATTATTCAGATTTAGATGATGATGCCTGGACGATCTGGACGGATGACTGCAAGCGTTGGCACGAAGCTTCTGAACGTGAATGCGATAAAGAAGACCTAGGTAAGCTGTACGGACATCAGTGGCGTAACGTCGGTGGTGACCAGATCGCTAAGCTCGTCCATAAGATGATTCATGATAAGAACTCTCGATATCAAATCGTTATGGCATGGAATCCGGAAGATATTGATAACGACGAGATGGCGCTAGCCCCTTGCCACCTAGGTTTCACAGTATATGTGGACGGCAATGAGTTCGATCTTAAGTGGCGCCAACGTTCGGTAGATACTTTTCTAGGTCTTCCGTTCAATATCGCATCGTATGGACTGCTCATGCATATCCTCGGTAAGATTACCGGGCTGACTCCACGACGTCTTATCGGCGACCTAGATGATGTGCACATCTATCATGATCATCTTGATGCCGTTAACGAGCAATTGTCTCGAGTCCCGGAAGAAGATCCTGATCGCCTTCCTCAAGTAGTGCTTCCTGATATCAATTGGTTGCATGATTTAGTAGATCTTACGGCCAAGGATTTCACTTTAATTAACTATCGCCCTCAACCGGCGATCCCTGCAAAACTTTCGGTAGGTTAACATGTTAGAATTTTTCGACATAGGAAACACGGCGGCTACGATCGCCGGATACAATATGAGCTGGCTAGAGTTAGTCTCTACGGTTCTGGCTCTAGGTGCCGTCATCGCGGCACGTAAGAATAGCCTCTGGTTCTATCCTCTGGGTATTCTAAACTCGGTCGGCTTTATCGCTCTGTTTCACCAAATCGATTTATACTCGAGTGCACTTCTCAACGTCTACTTCATTATCATCTCGTTCTATGGTTGGTATATCTGGACGCGGAAGGATGGCCTCGGATATGAATATCCTGTGCGATACATGGATGGAGAGCTACGGCTATCAACTGTCCTGGCGATAGGTTTCTTTACTTTACTGTTATGGTATTTCGTAGACGATGTCTACGGCGCTCTTGCAAGTGCCTTCGACGTAGAGTATAAACGTTCTGCCTTCGCCTTCCTGGATTCTCTAACGGCTATCATGTCAGTATTCGCCATGTACACTCTAGCTAAGCGATATGTAGAGGCCTGGGTCTTATGGGTGTTGATAGACATTATTTGCGTATACGTATATTGGATGCAGGGTGCAAAAGTTCTTTCGGTAGAATACGGAGTATTCCTACTTAATGCTATATATGGAGTATATCAATGGCACAAACTGAGCCTTCAGCAACACTCGTCGTAACGGAACCTCATGCTGTAACCATCCTCATCGACTTCCTAGAGGGGATCGTCGGTGATGGAGTCGATCATCATGATTTCGATGATGAAGAAATCTTCATCTTTAAGTATTCCCATGGATACATTAAGATCAATGAACCTCAGGCCCTAGATATCGTAAAGAAATATCACGAAGGCTTAGGTCTAGAGGTCGAGAATATTCAGTTCGATTCTGATGACTACGAATTCGAGGTACTCGTAAGAAAAAAGTCGGAAAGCTTCGAGGAGAAGTATAAAGAAATCTTCGATGACAGCAAGATCGTAAAGCGTACTACAGAGAAAGGTTGGGAATGGCCTGCACCTATGCCTATGTATGATGATCCTATGAAACGATTCCGATTGAATAACGCAGAGTTCCTTAATCGAGATATGATCATCGGAAATATTTCAACATCCTCTTAGATTACGTTATAAGTACTTTGTAATTTACATTACCCAACTCACCAACCAACAAAGGAGTCAGAAATGGCTATTGATTTTACTAAACTTGAAAATGCCGGCGGTCACGCCTCTACTTTGGATTTCTCTAAAGCTCAGGCAGTAGAGACCGGCGAGCGTATCAACTTCACTAAATCTAATCCTGGCGTAAACAAATTGCGTCTAGAGCTGTACTGGGAATCGGATCACGATGGTGATGCTGCAGCAGTTCTTCTAGGCGAAGACGGTAATGCTATTGAAGGTGGTATCGTGTTCTACAATCAGCTTGAACTTCCTGGCGTTACCCACTCTGGCGACGTACGCGGTGACGTTGACGGCGATGCTTCTACTCCAGAAGAAACGATTACTGTCGACCTAGGTGCACTAGACAGCTTCGTAGATTCTGTTCTATTCATCGCGTCTACTCACTCTGAAGATAAGCCGGTCGCTTTCGGTAAACTGCGCGACTGCCGTGTGTTGGTAATTAATGATGAAACGAATGAAGTTCTTTACGGCTATGAGCTAGATGAAGACTTCTCTACATTCACTTCTGTAGAGCTATCTAAGTTCTATCGTAAAGACGGTGAATGGCGCATGACCAACCTAGCGGAAGGTGTAGGTAAGTCTGCAGTTGCACTTACAGATATCGCTTCTAAGTACAAAATCTAGATCTGAATAAGATCTTTACAGATCCTTATCGATCGATAAGGGTCTTTCATCCACGATAAATATTGGAAATGAAATGACAAGCGGTATTAATTGGGATCGTATCCAAAACTCTGGCGAACATGCTCAGACTTTAGACTTCTCTAAAGCTCAGGCAGTAACTGCCGGTCAGCGTCTTGATTTCGGTAAAGATAATCCTGATGTTAAGAACATCCGTGTGGAGTTGTACTGGAATTCAGACAACGACGGCGACGTATCCATTCTACTATTAGGTAGTGATGATAAAGCCTTACCTGGTCGCGTAGATCCAAACAATCCGAACTCTACTGCCGGTATGGTTTGGTATAACAACGAAGAAGTACCTGGCGTTATTCACTCCGGTGACGTAACGACTGCCGGTACGGATCCTTCAGAACCTGAAGAAACTATTCGCATCCAATTGGATCGTCTAGATTCTAAAGCAGAGAAAGTACTGGTAGTTGCTTCTACCTTCCCTGATGAAGACGACGCGACTGAACGTCCGGTTCCTTTCGGTAAACTTCGTGACTGTAAAGTTATGGTTATCGATGATGATACCAGCAAAGTATTGTATCTGTTCGAATTGTCCGAAGACTATGATGCGTTCACGTCTGTAGAGTTAGCGAACTTCTACAAGCGTAACGGCGAGTGGCGCTTCACTTCTATGGGTACGGGCGTAGGTACTTCTCCTCGTGCTCTTTCTGACATTGCTGCAAAATACGGAGTTAAGTAATGAGCTTAGATTTCGCAAAACAAACTCAAGGTTCATCTTTAGATTTCTCTAAAGATCTAGGTGTAGACTTATCGAAGTCCAATATCATCATCAACCTTAACTGGGGCGTACCTGCCGGACGTGGTTCAGTAGATCTGGACTCTAACCTAGCGACTATCGTCGGCGGTCAGAAGGTTGCAGTCGAGAAGAAGACTGGCGGCTTCCTGGGTTTCGGCGGTAAGACAGTTACTGTTGAAGAAGAGCGCGGTAAGTATGTCAAAGGTTACGCCTACTATGGTAATAAAAGCGCCTGCCGCGAGGATGGTGTTAAGCATCATGGTGATGACTTGACGGGTGCGAGTGCTGAAGGTGAGTTCATTGAGATCGATGGTTCTAAGATCGGTGCAGATGTAACCGAGTTAGTACCTAGCTTGGCATCATTCTCCGGTGACGACTTCTCTAGCCTACCTTTCGCATACATGCGAGTATATGTAGGTACTACCGAGAAGATCGAGAAGCCTTTATTCGAAGTAGACTTAACTGATGTTAATCGCGGAACTCGTTCTGCAATCTTCGGTAAACTGGTTCGTGACGGTCAGAGCTGGAAGTGGGTGACTGATACTCGCTACTTCAAATCTGGTAGTAACAATATGTTAAAAGAAGAGAGTGCCAAACTGTGAACAGCATCTTTACCCGAGCACTGAATAGTGCACGTAAACACCTGCCTGCCGAATTGGTGCCAGGTACTCAGTATGCGAAATCGTATGCTGCTGCAATGTGTCTACTGGTTTCTGCCGACTTCGAATTTGAAGTGGAAGAGTTCAATCAGGCAGCGACCTTCATGGAGAAGGATCCGGTATTAGACCGTGAGAAGTTAATCCCTCAGGCGACACAGTACTTCCGTGAATATACGGAAGCAATCAAAGATGTGATGTGCGCCAGTAGCCTTGACTTCCCGACTATTCAGTCGGAAATGATTTCAGAAGTTCGCGAAGTACCTGATGCATATCGTCAGGATCTGAAGAACATGCTTGACACAATCCGCCGCGTATCTGGTGATCTAGAGCGCAAAATCATTGATCGTATCAATCTGTAGGTGATCCATGGAACTCTTTAACGCTGTCTGGCCTTTCGCCTTAATCCTATTTTCCTGTTACGTTCTTAAGTATTCATGCGATACTTTCGAGCAGTCTGCGGCCTACTTAGGTCGAAACATGCCGGCCGGCGTTAAGGGCGCCACGGTAAATGCCATCGGTTCATCGATGCCGGAGATGTGCGTAGTAATCGCATGTCTATTCTTCTTTAACGACCCTACTATGGTAATGGTCGGCTTAGGTGTGACTGCCGGTTCCGCAATCTTTAATGGTTGCGTTATTCCTGCATTATCTATCCTGATGGCTAAAGATGAGAATGGCAATAAAGTTGACAGCATCAGTCTAGATAAGAAAGCCTTAATGCGCGATGTATTCTGGGTTCTTACTGCGGAGATCGCATTGATCATCTGCTTGGGCTTCGATAGCTTTACTATCTTGATGACCGTTATCTTGAACCTGATCTATGTCGGTTACGGTATTAACCTGTACATCAATAGCATCGGTCACGAGTCTGATGAGGATGACTACGAATACGAAGAGATTGAATCTAAAGGATTCTTCTCCGATATTCTGACGTTTAACTTCAACAGCTTGTTCTTCGGAAATCGCGACTTCAGCTTGTGGCGTGCAATAGCAGTCTTAGCGGCTGCGATCATCGTTATCTCTGCAGCTTCACACGTATTAGTGGAAGGTGTAGTTGGTGCCGCTGATGTTATGTCCGTACCTGCATTCTTCTCAGGTTTAGTACTGGGTGCTGCAGCTTCTTCGATCCCAGATCTGATTCTATCGATCAAGGATGCACGTAAAGGTGAATACGAAGATGCGGTAGCTAATCCATTGGCATCCAATACATTCGATACTACGATCGCATTTGCGGCTCCATTATTAGTATGGTTCCTGATTCACGGTGAATCTTCTCTTCCTCTTGCTCCAGAAGACGGTCTAGAGATTCTACGTTGGTCAATCGTTGGTGTAACTGCTGCCGTTGCCGGAAGCTTACTGTTCAAGTATGCGAACGTAACAAAAGGTGTAGCATGGTTCTTACTAGCAATCTTCGGTGGCTGGGCTACCGGTATTGCAATGTACTTAGGTTAAGGAGTCCTTCGTGGCATTTGGTAAAAAGAAACTAAAGAAATTCAGCATGCTCTCGATCAAGGAGCTGCAGGATCTTGCAGTTGGTGAGAAAGGTAAGCTTCGCGTAAAGGCTCAGAATGAGCTGACTAGACGAAACCTTACCTGGTAATGAAAAGGCTCCTTCGGGAGCCTTTTTTTAGGAGGCGCTATGGGTATAAGAATGTGGTGGCATCTTAAGTATAGGAAGCCGAAGATTACGAAAAATAATTTCTGGGATACGGATCTTAAAGATATCGACAAAGCGCTCGATATAGATCGTTCCAAAATGCCCATAGCTATGCACGTGGGTGGTATTAAAGTTCCGGTAGATAAAAAGGATTCATAATGCATTTTTCAATAGAGGGTATCGGGAAGAATAATTTCTTTTGGGCGTTCGTATACTTCCACGGACAGCTCCACAAAGATAATGATGATAATCAAGACCCTTGGGAGCACCCTGGAGATCTAGTCTCCTGTAATGTATCTCATGATCGTATACGAGATGGTATCCATAAAGGCTCTTTCGGCAAACGAGTCGTTAATGTATACCTATGGTCTCACTCTCGAAAGGTTCCTAGCTTCGTGAAGACGGAAGATGGAAGTATCGTCGATACCTCTTATGAGGAATGTGATCGAAGAGGTCTTATCGTATACGAAGACGATGCGGAGGCTAACGAGTTTGCTAAGAAGAAATTTGAGGAGAATTCTCCATGTCTATAACGGGTTATCTAATAGGACTCTTCGATAAACTCTTTAAGTTTATCGATGGAGATCTTAAACCTAACCTACGAAATGTACCGGTACTTTTCGCGTTCCCGTTATATTTATGGTACCAAGCCTTGCGAGGACTAGGCATCTTATTATTCATGTCTACCACTATTTCTTATTGCATCTTAGGACCTTTATGGATCCCCATAGTCGGTATATTAGACGATAGTTGGGGTTGGTGGCAGTGGCTATTAGTTACAGTATATTGCCTTCCCGGATACATTTTCTTCATAGCTTGGGCCTACGAAAAATATATAGAATGGTACAGAGAGACTTATTATGACTCCTAAATTTTTCCCTTATATGTTTAAGGATTCCGAAACTCACTATGCACCTTTCGTTACTTTACACGGCTCTATAGAGCAAGAGTATTACATAGAGCATGGCGAGAATACCGGCTGGGAATCTCTAGTCTGTAATGTAAATCCTCATGGTATCCCTGACGGTATCTATGATGCTTTCCATTTCGGAAAAGAAGTAATCGTATACATATGGAGTATCGATGGAAGCCGTAAGCGTGGACTGGCAGTCTATGCAGACGATTATGACGCCGCACACTACGCTCGCGAATGTATGGCTACGCAGGAGAAAAGTCCATGAGTTTTAAAGAATGGCTCTGGTGGAAATTCTTTAAGTATGTTCTACTCTATGGTGGTGGGTCTGCCGTATTGATTATGATGGCGGCGAGCGCTTTAGGAGGTTCTTCATGATTGACGTGAGTGGGTTCATGAAGTGGGTCGGATGGAAGATACTGAAGGGAATTGGTTGCTTGGCTGCAATATGTTTAGTCTTCCTATGGTTCTGCGGAATCTTTTCCGGCGTCTGGGTAGAATACCCTTTACGCATATGGAGTGGAGAGATTACTTTTACATACGTATCGGTATCTTTAGTATATCTCGTGCCTGCTAGTTTATTGGTATGGTTCGCAATCTTGGGATTCTTCGAATACCTATACGGCAAGTATAAAGATGATATACGGCTTCGCGAAGGTCCTATATCTTACTTAATCTTGATGTATCAATGCGGGTCGTCAGAACCTAATGGAAAAACTAAAGGCCCGTATACTAAGGCTCGAGCCGATAAGATAGCCGAGAAGTGGAATAAAGATTCCAGCGTAATTAAGTTCAAGGTCTTCCACGAGGAATTGGCTGTAGACGAATTTCTAAGACACAAGAGGTCACTATGAAAATACTTGGATATATCTGGTGGGTCATATGTAAGCTGACTAAGCTTTTCTGCTACCTGGCTCTGATTTTCGTAGCGGTTATGTATATCGCGGCTTTTGCTAACGGTATTTGGATTGATAGTATACAGGGTTTATTGCAAGGGATTTACGATGCAGGGGGTATTTTCGTATTCCTAATATACGGGATACCTATAGCTCTAGTTACTCTTTTAGTAGTGGGACTACTTGCGATACTATCTTGGGATAGCTATCTCAAGGAGCGCGGAGGGCGAAAAAAGAGCTGGTATATCATAAGTTATAAAGGTACCTCTAAGCTCTCTAGCCGGACTAAAGGCCCTATGCTCAGACGCCAGGCTGTTAAAAAGAAAAAGGAGGCGGATAAGGCTCCTCATCTTCATGCCTATACCCATGAAATCGTACACGAAAGAAATCTTCCGGGAGGGAGCTATAGATGAATATCTTTAAGAAGGTCGACGAGTTCGGCGTGCAGGAGTTAAGGCTATGGACGATCGCGGCGACGTGTGTGTTATTACTGGCGGTTCTAGTCTCCGTCTTGGGATACGCGATGTATCATTTCGAATCGGCGGCTGGGAATGCGAATATCCTGTCCTGGAGAGATGGGGCCTGGACTCTGTCCATGATCGTAACTACTATCGGCTTCGGAGATTTCTACCCGGTGACAGACTACGGTCGGGCCATTGCATGGGTCGGAGTGACGTTCGGGGCAGTAGCACTAGGCGGCTTAGTCGGAGTCGGCGCAAAGGCAATCGGTTTTGATTCTGGGATACAGAATCGTGAACTGAAGAATCAGCAGTGCGAGATTCTCCGTAAGCTGGAAGCAGTCGAAGAACATATGGGTCTCGACAATGCAGTCGACGAGAATTCTAATCTACTCGATTACATAATCGAGCAGGCGGAATACGAGAGTGATATGCTCGTCGATGGCTGGTTGACGGCCGGTCTGGACTCTGCCGGACAGTATACGTTATCAATAGAGGCATATCATCGTGAGACCGGAATTCCATATAAGCGCTGGTTTCAAGAGACATGCGAAAGAGACCTTATGAGACTTTACAACCATTACCTAGAGAGAGCCGATGAGCTATAATAAGTCGGAGACGGGATTCCTAGAGGCAGGGATCTTCCTGTTAGGTATCCTCACAACTCACTTCTTATGGATGGATGAAGTACAGAATGCCAACGTCACATCCTATGAATACAAAGTAGTCAATACGACTCCTTATACGGAAGACGGGTATACTATAGCTATACTCGAGGGTCATGGTGATAAATTTCATATAGAAACGGATGAGTACGTCCTGCCAGGAGATGTCCTCTATAAATTCTGCATAAATATGGATTCAATAGAGTCTTGCCGGTTCAAGCGCCACATTCCGTACAAGGAGTTTAAGTATGTCGATCAGTGATCATCAAGAAGCTCTCTTAATAAGAGAGTTCCCTATGCAGTACGTACTCCTTAATTATATCCCTTTGGCAGGCTTTGATCAGCTCGTAGGGAAGGAAGGGATGATGGTACGCAGAGGAGATTTCTCTACTGAGTATGGAGTCTTGCGTGAAGGAAACCATGTCGCCTATCTAGAGATGAAGTGCGGCGCCGTCCCTCCTGTCACATTCGTCTTCATACCTAGGCACTGCTTCGGTCAATTGAAGGCACGAATCAAGAAAGCTCAAGCTGGACGTCCTATGTATGAACTCAATGATTTGAGTAAATTCCTTACGGTCGTAGAGAGGTATGAAGAGAAATATGACTGATGCAATAACTTTTGACCATAAATCCCCCTTGAGTGCACTATTCCCCTGTCGAGTTCTATGTGGAAACGAGGTGTACGATTCTCTGGCCGATGCATATGACATGGCCCTTGAGGATTATACCTTGGACGAGCTTGTGTACCTCAAGTTCGTCAATAACCCAGAACTAATAGAGATCCTGCTGATGACAGGGGATATGCCGTTCAATCCGCTGAATGAGGAGGATAAAATATTAGATATCGATGTATGCTTATTCAATGTAAGGAGGCGAATCCGTGAAGAGACGCACTAGAAATCCTGTAGCCAAGCATATGGAAGACTTCTGTAGACCGGTGACCCATGTTGACCGCAAGAAGGAATCTAAACGCGGCAAGGTTAAGCATAAGAAGGCCTTTGGGCCTTCTGACTATTTTTTAGCTGGAGTACGAAATGAACGATCCAATTACTACATACCAGGGGTTTGGTCTTGATCAATCGAGAATGACTCCTGCACACCTATCAGACTACAGACCTGCCTACGGAGTGAGTACTCCTCCAGAGGTTCCTGTAGAGCCCTCTAACGCCTTACGGAACGGATTGGCAGGCGTAGCATTAGGAATGTTCCTAAGCCCTAAGAATCCTATTATAGGCGGTTTGAATACCGGTATTATATTCGGTGGAGCTACGGCTATCTACGAAAAGATGAAGCAGGCTCGTATAGAGAGTCTGGCAGCGAAGGCTCGTGGTTTACGTTAAATATCTCACGTGTTATCCGTTATAAGTACATTGTAGGAAGTAATATGTTTAGGCACCTTCGGGTGCCTTTTTTGTTGGGGAGAACGAAATGAAAGCAGTAGTACTTTTAATTATGGCAGTGATGGTAGGTTGTGGTACTATGGATCCTAAGGAATCCGAGAAGGCCTATGATACTGCGTATGCAAACTTGTGTAAGAAAGGGGTTGATGCCCCTGTTCGTCCGTGGGAATTCCACAAGCAGTCGGAAGACTTCAAGAATGCATATGCATTACACTCCATGAACATTCATTGCGGTAACACGGTAGCACAGCTATGAAAAACAATACTATAAAAAAATGTAACATCGAAGGCGTGATCGAATTGATCACTAAATCCGGTTCAACACCTTACATTAAGGTGGCGACTGGACATCCAGAGTACTCAGGTCCTATTGCTGGATACGTCGATTCTATCGGCATGATCACTCTGAGTGTAAATGGAAGTGCCTTAGGCTCTTGGGATATGAACGCTGATCGTATCGCAATGTCTGCATCTTTCGGCGGAGTACCGATGCATCTATATATTCCTATGGATGCCGTAGCTATGGTCTTCGCTAAAGAAGATCCTTCTTTGAGCCAAGGCTTCCCTGTAGAAGAGAAGTGGTTAGATGAGAAAGGTCTAGCTGCTAAGCGTGCAGAAGTCCATGTAGCGGAAACCTTAGTGGATAATATCGAAGCATGTTATAGCCGAAATATTTCTCCGCAGGAAATCTTCGACGAGCTCATGAAGAAGCACGTAAACGGTGGTCTGAAGGGATATGCCCTTGGTCTTACCTTAGAAGGGATGTTGTCCTCGATAGAGGATGACAACCATATGTACAAGGTAGCGCTCGAGATGTCATTCGCCACGTGCATTATGAAGGCTGAAGACCACGGGCTAGACATTGCTACTATGTTTAGTGAAGTCCTTGCTTCCTACCATGATATGGTTAAGGATTCAGGACACAGTCCTCTAGAGCTTGTGTCGGAAGACATTGTTGTAGAGCAAGAGATTCGCCCAGTACGACAGGAGTTTAAACCTCGGATCGTGCATTAAGAAAGAGCCTTCGGGCTCTTTTTTCGTTTACACAAGATGCATTCTTTTTGGTATAAGTAAGGTAGAACCGAATATCTTGTGAGGAGAAATTAATGGCTCTATATGTTTATAAACCAGGCGAGCACCCTTCTGGATTCATAGGGGTGAGAGTAGTCGTTCAGTCAGATCTGAAGGTTAATCAGAAATGGTTTTCTTTCAGAGATAGGAAGACAAGAAAGCTCTTATCCAAAGGCAGGCAACTAGCTCTTATAGATGAAGCTAAGAAACTAGAAGGTAAATGGAAGGCAGTCCAATATAAGAAGCCTAATGTGAATGGAACTAAGAAGCGCTCTATCTCAACCGAGACTAATATAGTCGGATTGACTGTATGTAGGAATGAAGTATATCGAAAGAAAAGCGGTACTTTTTCTCAGACATATAACTTAGTAGTCGCAGTAAAGATAGATGGAGTAAGAAAGAGTATGACTCGATCTATACTTCAGGGATATGATCAATACGAAAAAGCCTTCCTAGAGTGTACGCGTCATCTAGCCAAACTACGGGGATATAAGAGAGTGCCTAGCTCTTGGAATCATTTCAAGTGGACTAAGCATAAGTATACCCGTACTTACAATTCTATATGAGCCTCTGGGCTCTTTTTAGCGCGCACAAAAAAGGCCTCCGAAGAGGCCTGCAGTCAACGGTCAAAGAAGGAAATACCTAACTGCTAAACTTTATTTTACACTAAGCTACCGTCAGTCTCTGCTGTCGGGGCCGACGTCCCCTTACGGAAGTCTCCTGCATCGGTCGCCCATAAATATAGGCCGTTAAGAACGAGAGGATCGTCCCAGGTTCCTGAAGGCATTCCTCCTGTCGCTACCGATACACGTCTCACGAAGGTAAGCGGTACGGCGCTGTCATCAGAAGCACGTACAGTGTTAACTGTCAGAGTATGTCCTGAAGTAGACCAGCCGGTTACGGTAAAGTCATCAGTAAATGAATACGCAGGTTCCCATAGAGAGCCATTATCCATCTCGATTACTGGATGCAATCCAGTAGCGTCCTCTATAACGCCTTTACCTGAAGGCGCCCATGCCTTAAGAACAAGTCCTACCGCCAAGCGCTGTAGTTGACGCCCATTCTTATTCTTGAAGTACTCTGAACTCTCCTGAGTATTACGGAAACGCTCTGAAAGAGATTTATGCCGAGTACCGTCGTTAACCACCATTGAGCTCGGATCGGTCGCTGCGATACGGTTAGCCTGAATACCTTCAAGAGTAGTACCTTGAGGGTACGAAGAAGATAATCGAATAGTAGATTCCGTCGTGATTGTATAGTCGTTAGGGGTCATCAATTTACCGATGCCCGAGACATATATCTCGATAGGGTCTGTAGATATCGTCGAGAAGGTTACGTCTAGTTGCCCTGAGTTAAGCGTTATTAATTCACTCTGAGCCTTACTATAAGGGATCTGAGTATGGCTAGAACGACCTACCAGATAGATGACGTCTCCATCGGTCAACCCGGTCCTGAAGGATATCTTCCCGGGAGAGGTAGTGTAGTCGAAAGCTGCACCTCTAACTTGACGTACGCCATTGCGATACACCTCCTCATTACCTTCAGTAAACGTTAAAGTAAATTCTGTCTCACCCTCAGAAGCCGTATGAGTAAAATGCTCTAAGATTCCGCTAGGATGATCGTATTTGTTTGCTATAGATGATAATCTCATTATAATTCCTTAAGTTTTAATACCCTAGTCTGTAGATGCCTTTTATAAGGCCTGCTGGAGGTACTTCGTAAGTGGATATATCCCCTGGTATTAGTCTCCTAATCTCGAAAGATTCGGTAGCCTTATTATACCCGACTATGTAATCAGAGTCTATAGTGCTCGCCCTAAGGTTTGACCATACTGTAGGAGTAAGTGATCCGTTCCAGGAGATATTAACAAATGCGCATCGGTCAGATCCTTCTGGAGATGCTACTATCATGTGAGTACCGCTATATGCAGTCGTTAAGTCATTCCTATGTACGGTACTAGCTGACCCTTCCCAGGATGTGAGTAGTAATGCATTCTCTACTTCCGAGACGCACTTCTCTGTAAATCTGTTAGAGCCTCTCTGGTATCCACTCCATAAGGCTATATGCCTCTCACTACCGACACCTGTGACCTGGGATGGGTATACCGTAGTGGATGCATTTTCTTGCATAATAAAGAACGAAGGATACGATCCTGCTGGATCTTCACTGAATATACCACTAAGTACATTACTAGAGTTCCATTCGGTAGATGCGTATAGAAGAGTATCCGTCAATAGATTAGAAGTAGTCTGGAATATGACATTATCAGTATACCCTTGAGACATCCTGGTTACTACGACAGGGTATCCTGCCCCGTAACTGCTCAATTCGGAATCTATCTCACTTTCAGCACTAGCTACATTAGCCGCTCTATCTGTAGCAGATTCAGATGCTCGATAATTAGATAAATAGGTAGTAGAGTCCGATACAAGGACGTTTATTCTAGTAGACAGGTTACTAAGTTCGGCCGTCACATTACTAGAGTGGCTCGAATAAGAAGACCCTCCTCCTCCGAAGGCCGAATCCTCTTCAGTTTGATAGACAGCGCTTATAGATGCCGATGATACTCCTCTATCAGAATTAAGGTCCGATATAGCAGAGGACAGTTGGTTTGTAATATCTGTAATTACAGTAGATGCACCTATTGTCGTACTATACGTATGTCCGCTGAGTGGGGAATCATTAGCAGATATATTCTCTAGATTACTGATATCTAACGCAGCTCTGGCTGAATCATAATCTACATCGGTAAGATTTTCAGATTCTTCTACTAGCTTAGTGGCTTTATCAAAATACGTCCAGCTACCAGTATCTCCATCGAATTGAACCCCTATTTGGTCGGAGCCATTATATCTCCACGCAGTTATTACTCGATCGATATCGTATCCATAGTTCTTTATGTAAACGTGTTTACCGTCAAATAAACCGTTAGTGAGCCCTGATTGATTTTTCTGCCATACACCTGATTCATCTCTAAGCCACTTGCTGTACGTCGTATTCTGGTGTAGGAAGTTAAACCTTCTACCGTAGATAGATTCTATAGTAGACATGTCGGGAACCCACTTGTTTAAGTTCCTTATAGGAATTCCATAATCTCCATCCTCGATAATACCTTTAATGGTAGAGGGATTTCGAATACCTGCAAGTTCCCCTACTTGCAGGTTTGCTTCTATCAAATCTTCGATGTCATCGAAATATTTCATTATAACCTCTGGTATTGTATTTCTTTTATGTAGAAATTAGTAGAATTAGCCCCGTCAGGTGGGTAGAACGAGGTTCCAGCCCTTACTGATAACGTATTCCCATTCACGTACGCGTATATACTCTTCAATGTTCCGGTAGTACCTACCTGACCTATACATGAGTCGCTATACCATATACCTGTATAACTACTATCGTGCACAGTTATGATTAATTGAAGCGGGACATCTGAGTGAGGGTGAGTAGCATTGGTAGTTACTATGTATTTCCCTGCAGGGACTCCTGCCGCCGCCAAGTTAGATATATTAACATTCACATTAGTAGTAGCTGTCGTCTCGTATATGCTAATACGTTTTTTACTCTCTGAGTTATGAGCTTTACCCCATGTCAGTACGTTACCAGAAGAGAATCCTACGTACATGCGCGCATCCGATATCTGAGTATCTGCAAACCCGCTTAAGGATCTTGAAGAGACTTCTATCGCAATGTAATGGCAGTACGTGTTTGATAGGCGTATTTTCAATAGTACAAACTCAACATTCTCCGTGCTAAACCCTGGAGGCCTTTGAGCTGACGGTATCTGAGGAACACTGAAGTTATACAACCCTGTACCGGGAGTAATAAGATCTGTTATAGTCTCGGTAGATGATCTATTGAACCCGAGTTTATTTAATTCAGATAAGGCGTATGCTTCTATAAGCGCTTTAGTGGCTGTCGCATGAGTATCTGCAGAAGACTGCGCAGATGCATAGGCACTATTTAAAGAGCTATCCACGGACGATATGTGCAAAGCCTCCACACCGTCGAGAGAGCTATCTGTGGTCACCTTCATACTACCTACTGCATCCGAAGATACTGTAGATAACGTAGATGTCTTGTCAGACACCAGACTTTCTATAGAGGTAGTTATGAGATCTCTCATATCAACCATATCTGTAGATATTCTATTTGTGTAATCCTGATTTAGAGAGAACACGTCCGAAGATCTTAAGTAACTACGCCCCACATCAGAGTAACTGTTTGCCGTAGGTATGTTACTTACATTACCGATATTTAAGGTAGAACGTGCTGCAGAGCTTATAGGCCCTTTCAGATTTTTACCTGATGAAAGGAATTCATCCACCCTATAATAGTTCTCACTGAAGAATGAAAGCGGATTAGACTTTAAAAGGTCTACCTTCAAAGTGAGGCCGTTATCTAGGTAAGAGAATCCCTGAATAGTAGCAGGAGTAGCTGACGAGTCTCCTACTTTTCTCCACAACCCATTCTCAAAAACAATTAAAGGAGATGTAGTTCCTGGAACCCATTCCCCGTCTACGCGATCCCATCCGTTAAACTCGTCTCCTGAATTGGGGATTAGTATTTTCCTATCGTATGCAGACTCGAGGGCTGCTAGGTCAGGTACCCATACATTTCCCGAAGATAATCCTACTCCGATACCTTGACCGTATACAGTACCTGCTATACTTATGGGATTAAGGAGAGTAGCTGACTCCCCTGTTCGCATATCGGCCTCTCTTAAGTCTGTAAGAGTTTCAAATATTTTCATCTTGCTGCCGCCTCAAAATATACGCTAGTTATCAAAGGGTGTTGCGTAGTGCTCCCGCTCGTATTAACGTTATAGTTTACAACCGAATAGGAGGATATAGTAGATACGTACAGGGACGGCCAGTTAGGATGCGCTAGGTAATCTAGGGAGTAGGATCTATATCCAGAGCTTATAGGATCACCTGGTATGAAAGCATTCCTTTTACCTTGAGCCGACATACTTGAGTCCGCCACCTCTAAAGTTAATAAATGCCGATCCCCATTCACATCTTCCATAAATGCTTTATACTCACCTTCTTCTATCTCTGATAATCCGAATGCAGATAAAGGTATTGCATATGCATTTAGAGAATAAGACGTCTTAGCCTTACCGGCAACACGAGACCATTTTACAGAAGACCCGTGTCCTGAACCTATAAACATATTAGTATCACGTACAAGTAGCGCGCCGAATCTACTCGAAGAAGATCCTCTTATTACCAATAAAGCTCCTCTTCCATATATCGTATTTCCTTTAGGAGGTAGGTCGTAGGAATCAGTACTCTTGACGAAATATCTCCCAGAGTTCAAAGAGCTTATTGCAGTATCTGCAGGTAGATATTGTATTGAGCCATCGGAGAATCCGTTTTCAGCTAATAGCGCCTTAGCCGCAGAGACCCCTTCTGTCTTAGCAGTAGATTCTACTCCGGACACGTAACTGTTTATAAGGGCAGCTACTGATGATTCTGTAGAATCTATATGATTACTTACATTAGTCTCTATCTTACCGATCTCACTCTGAAGATAGGTAAGTCCATCTGCTATCGCCTGGGATTCTGTCATTGAAACTAAATTAGTCAAATCCGTTTTAGCCCCAGATTCCTCTGTAGATAAGTGAGTCTCTGTAAGAGACTTCTCACTAGTAAGTATTGACTCTAACGCTTCTTTAACGTTATTGAGGGCGGTATTGGATGCATATCGTAACTCAGAATTTACTAAACCATCTTCCATACTGAAGTTCTGAACCAGGCCTATTCCTAAATTCTCTTTTGCTTCAGCCGGATCTACTGATATCAAGTTATCTCCGGTAACCAAGGCTGCACCAGCCCTTACGTATGAGATATCTCCTGACGCCGTATTAATAGTTAGAGAGTTACCGAGTATAGTATAGCCGGTAATAGGCTCTCCGTTATGGGAATCCTCTTCATCAGGTAGCCAGATCTCCCCGTTATAAAATGCAGTAGTCTTGACTCCAGGAACCCATATATTCGAGGAGTCCTTGCTCCAACCACTAACCGTCTGTCCTACGTCTAGTAGCGTCATTTTCCGATCGTATGTAGCCTCTTGTATGCCTAGATTAGGGATCCATACATTTCCGTTGGTAGTTGATATACCTTCACCAGAGGCTTCCACCTTACCGATCGTATAAGATGGTTTCTTGACTTGAACGATCTGCCCTACTTCAAGTGAGGCCTCCTTGATCGCTGTTAAGTCTTCAAATGTGATCATAAGGTACTCCTTACGGTAATGCTGCTACGATCTCGTCGATTCTAGCCTGACATGCTGCTAGGAATCCTGCATCCTGATGCGCACTACCTGTATTTGCTGCCATTACAGTCTCTAGGATATGAAGTTCACCTAAGAGCCTGTACTCTGAGTTAAGCGTAAATACTGCAGAACCTAAACCATCGAGGGCCTCGGCTACTGTAGTACCTCGGTAAGGCATTACACCTGCACCTTCGGATACGCTGACGTTGTTATACGTATAAACTTCGATGTTATCGCCGTCGACAAGAGCGTTAACCATAGTTACGCTTTCGCCTACGCCGCCTGCTCCTAGGTTCTCGGTGAAGTCTATACCACGGATCTGTTTAATACCGTTTAAGTATACTTCTACTTGACCTGGTTCGAATACTACGTTAGCAGTGAAAGCTCCTGAGGGCAGGTTAGTGAATTGCAGACGCTCCTTGATAACGGAGTCGACATCGCCCTCTATAATCTTATCTTGAACCTGGGTGGCTAGAGCAGAAACTTCGTTACGAAGCTGTGTTACGTCACTGACAGAAAGTGTACCAGACTGTTCATGAAAGGCCTTAATACACATCACTAGGTTAATATTATCCGGACGAGTCTCCGTTCCTCCGAATGCCCCTGAACGTGCATCGGTAGCACCTGCAGAGCCATCGAGTTTGAATAATAGGACGTCTTTATATTCTGCATTAGCTGGATCGGCCGATACATCAATATTGGCAAGAGTACTAGACGCTTGATAAGTACTACCGCCTGCCGTAATATTTACGTGTTCGTGTTGTGCGGTAGAGGCTGCTTGCTCGTCACCTACGATACGGCTGGTCGTAGATCCTGTAAACCATACTGAGCGAACATTCCAGTAGTAATCACTTCCTGGATAGCTTAAACCTGCCTGTCCTCGAATCCTCCAGAATCTATGTTCTGCAACCTCAGTGGATACTAGGTCGATCTGACCGGAACCACCTACGGGCATAGCGCTCTGTGCAGAAGCGGCCGTCCATGCGACACCATCATCTGAGAATTCTAAAAGAATGTTGTCCGGATTGTAGTTAACCCCTAGGGCCTCATCTGTATAGATGGATGCCTGATTAACCTTAACCGGAATGTCGAATGCATAACCGATATACCCATCTGCATGCTTAACCGTACTGCCTGTCGATAAATTATCGTTCCAGATTTCATCTGCAGTCGCTTCATTGAGAGTAGATAGCCATTTACCCCAGCCGTTACCTTGAAGGCTACGCGGAATAGGGGTGCTCGTTACAGTATCAATTCCGTATCCACTATCCCAAGAGCGAACGAATTTACCGCGGGCATCTGGCAGGATGGCTGACGTAGCATTAGGACTCTTATTAAGGTAGCGAACTAGGTCCGGGTATGCAGAAGAGGTTACAGTACCACCATTACAGCGAAGCCATCCGTCAGGTATTTCATTATTAGGGAAGTACCCCATGAAGCCTACTGGAACATCTGCCACGCGTGCAGTATGCGGTAACCCTAGATAGCGCACGGACACTGTAGAGATACGTGCAGTATCAAACGTAAGGGTATTACCATTAACTACGTATTCTGTAGAAGGAACTACCTCGCCGCCATGTACCACTAATAGGGATGCGGAGTTAGGTGGAATGCGAGATAAGGTGTATTCGCGTTGACCTGCTGCGAAGCGCTCCTCCTCGATAGAGGCTATGTTAGTCGGGTGGTTAAGCGCTACTATGCGCCATTCAGTCTCGTCCCATACGATCTGGAAGGCTACGTTGGCCATATCTACTTCTAGTTCAGTAGATCCGTTGATAGTAGACCCGTCCGTTGTACGAACAGTGATTGGATTATCGCCTGTAATACCATAGTCATCTGCTACAGCAATAACGTCACCCTGTACCGGGTTCTCCATGAGGCTGATAGTGATACCGCCGCTTACTAAGTAGCCTCCGTTCGTCTCGGCTGTAACGTTGCTATCTGCGTTTCTCCAGCGAATGCCTGATGGAGGGATCGTCAACCAGCGCGGCTCGTCTCCAGAGCCTTGGTTGGTAATACCTAGGAATTTCGCTTCTTCCCCTGCATATGGAGGAATATCGGCTAGGTCCGATACATTGGTGTTATTCACGACTTCCTGGCGGATATGACTGATCAGCTCAGGACTAGCCGTGCTTATACCTATCTGTGTTGGATTCATAAGGTTTCTCCTTTCGTATATACCCTATTTTAAACATTATGCATTTCGTGTTATAAGGGTTCAGGGTAGGACTCATTTAGATTTGGGAGGATTCATGAACTACTATCTCGGTATAGATCCCGCCTGGAAGACTCTAGGATGGTCCATCATAGATGAGGATGGCAATTATATAGACTCCGGCGTATTGAACCCTAGCAAGATGCAAAGCGGTGAGGTACCTGAAGTTCTAGAGAAGTTATTGCCCCGTGGAGATATTTTAGGTTGCTGCATGGAGCGATTCGTTTATTATAAGGGGGTCCATAATCCTGATTCTGAAAGGATCCTTATGGTAATCGGTCAGCTTCAGCATTGGCTGCATATCAACGATATCCCTGTAGCGCTATTTAAGGCGTTCGATTGGAAGTCCAGACTATCTAAAGATCTGTATAAGAACAAGGATTTCCGTAATCCTTCAGATAGGCTGGATAAGGAGTACTCACTGGCCGCCGCGGAGGCTGCGCTAGGAGTTGAATTTAAAACGGACCACGAGGCCGATGCAGGATGCTTGGCCTACATTGCAAGGAAAATGACATATGCTTAAATTCACACAGTTCCAAGGACGTATTCTGGAGTCTGTACTGGTCAATGACCGAGCATACGCAAATATGCAAAAAATCCTTAATAGTATCATTCAAGATGCCTGGTCAGATTACGAGCAGGTCCTGAATAGCAGCGAGGATCTGATAGAAGATTTGGGCCTAGTCCATGTATCTACCGATTTCGGTGTAGAGGCATGCGGCTGGCATATTCCAGTAGATTCTATCAGTAACTGGTTGTATACCATTAAGGTAAAGGATTGTCATAAGGATATACAATCCAAATTTCGTACATACCGTCGTAGATGTGAAGATAGCCTGCGAGTGACTTGGGGAATGCCTGCGGGTGAGCTAATCTTTACGGATATCGAATGGGAGTACTTGGGTAGAGATACTAAGGCTGAACTTCAGGATCTAGCCATGATCTTTGAACAGTTCGGTGTACCTCGAGATATCATCAAGGGCGGTTACTCTAATGGAGGCGTGTATGAAATGCTTCAGGAGATTGCTTCGTCGAAGTATTGCGGTGAGGCAGGTCGCAAGCTTCATGATATGCTAGAGAGTATTGATAATCTACCGTTAGGAGATCGCATCATCGATTATATCGAAGAGCATCTACCTGCGTACGTACCTGAGATGGCCACGAAGTCTAATATCGATGATTTTCTCGATAAGGTTAACGTGACTGTATCATTCTTAAGTTCTAAGTTCTTTGGAGGAACGAATGCAAAATAAGATCCATCATATTGTAGATCATTCAGTAGATCACCCGGCTCATGATGTCGCGCACTCTACTCGTATCGGTCTTGCAGTTAATACGGTGATCGACAGTACTCCGGTAGTTATTGATGATATCGAAAGTCTTCTTACCGATAAGACGGAATTTGAGATAACCAATATCATGGGACTTCTTCCTATCACCCTGCATGTTCGTACTGACCATCAGATTGCTATCCTCCTGGTGCACGACTCTGAAAAGGACACCGTACAATGCTATCCATTTTCGGGTAATAATCCGGAAGGTAAGTGGTTCCTGTATGATGTTGCGTTCGATCTTGTAGGGGCAGATAGGGTAGAGATTCGTCCTGTACATCCTTGGGTTATGCATGCAGACGAGCCTACTCAGGAGCTGATTGACCACTTAGAGGCGTTAGCTGCTATCGTGACGTCATTCCTAGTCAAGCTTAACGATGGCTCGTATCTGAAGCAGGAAGAAGAGTCTTTAGATAAGCTTAACAAGAAGCGTGTAGCTTCTGATAAGCACCCGGTCCAGGCAGACTGGAAATTAATCAATACATAAATCTGATAAACATGTTATAAGTATATCAGATAGGAATAATTTAGCTGGTATACAAAATGGTTAGTTTTAGATTAAGAATCAGAATGGCACTCTTCAAGATTAAGATTGCAGTACGCAATACTTGGAGACGCTTCCGTGAGAAATACGTAGATCCAATCTCTGCTCCTAGTAGTGCAAAGATGAAATCTACTGCAGTAGTATCTGTAGCATCTGCCGCTATCGGTTTCAGTAACTCTGTAACTATGGCAGTTAAGTTCGGCATCAAGATTGGTCTTGGTGCTAAATTTTTCTGTGCCGCAGCGGTAGCCGCTATTGCAGCAACGGTATGGTATAACCTACCGGCATCCGAAGAGGATATTACGGAGGAAGATTACGAGGTCGCCCTAGACATCGTTAAATCTTCTGGTGTTGGTGCGGAAGTGTCCGGCGACTTCTTAGAGCCTATTGAGTTAGCGCACTTTATGGTTGTCGGCAAACCTATTAAGGAATTCCATGATGATGAGATAGAAGTTCCTCACGATAGTATCTATGCCCGCATGGCAGAGGATGCTAGATTGCGAGAGGAGTCTTCTGAAGAATCTAGAAAGGATCGAGTGGCTGAAGCGAAAGAAGCTGGTTACGACGATACTGAAGAAACTAATGATTACGTGTTTGAAGACGAAGAGGATGACGAGGAAGATGGCCGATCTTTATACGGAAATCTCAACTTCAAGATTAAAGACCCTGCAGAATATGCAGAACGCAGGACGTCGCGCTTAGATCGAATGGAGCGTGAAGACCGTAAAGAGCCACCTACCTGGTTGGAGGTATAATGGACCAGACGTATGTAAAAGTAGAGTTGCGTAGAAGAACCATTAGACGTAATTGGTCTGGATTCAATGACGGAAAGTTCGAGTACGTCATTAAGATTCCAGGTTTCATTGGAGAACTTAAGCGTCGCATGACGCCTAAGGAAGCTGATGAGTTCTGTAAGCGTAATAACCTCAAGGCCTATAAAGATGCAGAATATGCGTCGCAGATGGGTATATACGGGAAGGATTCTTTTAAGAGAGGTGTTAAACCGAGTCATCCAATGATAGAGGCAATAGGGCGTGCCGCCATTAAGCCTAAGAAATTGGAAAACCTAGTAGACGATGACTGATTGGAAAACAGCCGGAGCGAATAGCGACGGGAAGGCGGACGATGGAAAGGTCCGCATGTCTTTATTGATGGTGCAGTTCGGAGAGATCCTTAAGCAAACTGCAGGGGTACTTACTTTCGGTGCAGAGAAGTATCCTAAACCTCCTATGGATGATTCCTGGAGAGATGTACCGGACGGAGAGCGACGTTATACAGATGCGCTATACAGACATCTACATGCGTACTTCGTCGAAGGCGAGGAGCTTGATAAAGAATCAGGTCTCCATCATTTTGCACATGCCATGTGTAATTTAATGTTTATCTATGAGATTCGGAAGCAGAATGGAATTGCAAACGCTATTAGCAATTGCACAGAGTGTAGCTAAAGAATCTAAGTGCGTATCCATGGGGGTAGGAGCTGTTCTTGTTAAGGATGGCCACATACTCTCTACCGGGTATAATGGTACAGTCAAGGGTGCTACTAATTGCTGCGAGGTCCATAAAGAACGCGGGCCGGAGCATACTGAATGGTCTCTTAAGTACGAAGTGCACGCCGAGATGAATGCTCTCCTATACTGTCCAGTAGATACTCATGGATCCATAATGGTCTGCACACACTCTCCTTGTTGGAACTGCACTAAGCATATGATTGCAGCCGGTGTCAAGGAGATACATTATGGCGAGACATATTACAGAGAGGCTTCTGAGTATTCAGAGGTTAAAACCTTCTGTGCAGATAACGGAGTTGTTCTAAATGAAATCTGAATGTAAAGATGTACGGGTACATATCTTCTTAGACGGGAATGATCGGCGAGTTTATCGAGTAGTAGAGCGTAAGTGGAAGTTCTTCTGGGTTACTATTAACTCTCAATACTTCGATACTGAATACGATCACCTGGATAAGGCAATGAATACTGCTCGTGTCCGTCAGGAGATGATAGATGACAGTCGTTTTAATGCTCGCGCCAAGAAACGTAAATATGTAAGTGAAAGGAAAGTGACTTACTAATGTTGAAAATGATTTTCGCAACCGGCGTCAATGGAGAGTTCGGACTTAACGGTTCACTCCCTTGGGGTCACAACAAAGATGATCTTAAGAACTTCCAGGAATATACGAAAGGCGCCAGACTGGTAATGGGTGCACGTACATTTGAAAGTCTTCCTAGACGTCTCCCTAATCGTCTCAATATCGTGATCTCATCGAGAGCGGTACGAGCTGGGAATGGAGATACTCCGGATCTTATCTTATCCAGTAAGGATGTGAGTGGGTTAATCACCTCCATGGCCCGGGGTGAGGAAGATATCGTCGTAATCGGAGGTGCATCATTAATCGAATTGATGTCTGAGCATGTCGATGAAATGAATCATACCGTAATCGATGGAGACTTCGATTGCGATGTGAGAGTAGATCTCAAGAAGGTCTACGAAGGTGTGCAGGATCTTCAGAATGAGAAGATCTCGTACTATAACTGGGGGAATACCCTGATACTTAATAGAGGTAAATGATTATGAATAATGCACGTCGTAAGGGTCGTGGCGGCCGTGGTGGTAGTTCAGGTGGCGGTCTAGGTGACGATTAATGTCTACTGAATTCTGGGTGGTAATGGCCACCATTGCAGTTATCATTGGGTTTATCGCCTACCGATTAACTCGTAGTAATTCTCAAGGATACCGTGGAGGAAGTTCTATTGATTTCTCGGACTGGGGAGATGATTAATGCCATTACATGTAATCCTATCCTTCCTCGGTATATACTTTATTGCAGGTAATTCGGTATATACCAGTTATACTGTAGAACGCACTTGGTTGCCTGAGTTGAAAAAGTTTAGAGGACTTCGATATATACTTATCGTAACTCTATGGGTCCCTATAGGTATCTACCTCTTCTGTAAGCTAATTCTCAGGGCTATCTTAGAGAATCTCAGTAGAGTACTTTCGGATATAGATTTCGACATATAAGGGCTTCGGCCCTTTTTTAGTTTCAACAAGAAGGGGTGCTTTCGGTATAAGTAAGATAGTACAATTACAATTCTCATAAGGAGACTGAAATGAGAGAACTAACTTACGATGAGTACAAGGACTATGCAGGATGCATTCTTGCAGGAGTAAAGTCTGGACTACCGGTATTGTCCGCAACAGAGAAGGCTATCATCGGATGCGAACTTACTGATAAAGTAGATCTGCTATGTACTAGAGGTAATGCCGCAGGCTTCAGGAAGTTCTGGAAAGAGAATATGGTACGGGTAACTTTGGACGTATCATTCTGGCTAGACTACCTAGAAGTACTGTACAAAGAAGCTGACAAGATGCTTAGACATCTAGATGCTCAGGGGGCTATAGACATATCTATACCTAACAGTGAGATGGAGCAGGTCGAGCATATACTCGATGAGCTCCGAGAGTTACGAGGAGCCTAGTGCTCCTTTTTACATTGAGCGTACTGTATATGTTATAAGTATAGTGGAACCTATTTCTTGTGAGGAGAATAACGTGAGTAAATTACTCAATGTACTATCTAAGGTAGAGGAGAGGTTATCAGGACTGAGTGTACCTGAATCTAATCTAGAACAAAGTGAGTTCATAGAATTGCTGATGAGATCTCGTATAATCTATACTAATTCGACTAAGGTATTGAATATTATTGCGGGTAATCATTCTGGTACTATGAGCGAATTGGAGTCGATTAGATATTTCACCGTACTTAACCTTATGCAAGTGAAGGGGTATGAGATACTTCTTTCTACTAATGCTTTCATCAGTAGGCTCGCTAGAATAATATCTAAAGATCCTAGACTAGATATTTCAGAAAGGGACGTGCTCGATGTAGCCCAGGTATTTATGAAAGGATCTCCTGAAGGGTTAGATAACCATCTGAGAAAACTTAGTAAATTTATAGGACAGACCCCTCCGCCAAGGGAACTACACTAGGAGCTTCGGCTCCTTTTTAGTTTCAATAAGAGCTTTGTGATTTGTTATAAGTAATATAGAATGTAGATAGGAGAAACATTTTATGGAAATTGGAAATCAAATCGCAAGACTAGTAAAAACCTTCGAGACTCCCTTTGAGGGAGAGAGCATAACGGTGAAAGGTGAAACTTTTATCCGTGAGAGGGATTTGCATCACAGCAAAGGCCCGATGTATCTCGCACTCAAGATCGATATGCATGACCTTAAAGGTTTACTAGTTGTGAATGATGATGAGATTATCATTCCCTTGGAAATCTTAAAGGGAGCGTACGATGTACAACGTAGTATCTATCGCACCATGCAGGCTTCCGCAGTACAAACCGCTATCAACGCCCTGGATGAAGTAGAAGGGGATGACAATGAAGATTGAAGACAAGCTAGGTATTGAGATTCGTGATAACCTTGATCCGGAACGCATATTCCTGAAAGAGGGTAAGGCGATCTGTCCCGTAGAGCTTGCTGATGGCAGTGGTGCATCTCTAGAGTATAACGGAAATGATATGTCGGCTATAATAGCCGGGATTAATATCGCTCCTGATATGCACTACAGACTGTACAATGGCATCAAGGCTCGTCTAGAGGTGGCGTACGTCAGTCTTCGTCATACGGCTCTGTCTATGTACATCGATAAAAACCTTGAAGGTGTTATCAAAGAGATTCGCAATAAGATTAAAGATTGCAAAGATCGAGGTGATACCGTTAAACTTCGTTCCACAACGGAGTTCAAGATCGATTGTACCTATACCGTGTCGATAGACAAACTGCGTGTAATCGTAGACGGACTTGACGTCACTAAGATGTTCAGTGAAGCGAGTCAGATTGAGCTGCAAGAAGCCTTTCGCAAGATTGCAGCTGGAATGGGTAAGCTTGGGGGTTCATAATCCCCTCGTTTCCTGTTATAAGAAACGTACAGTAATCAATAGGAATACTATTATGCTAGGCGGACAATTCGTACAGGCTACTGTAGCCAATAATAACAATGTATTAAACCAGATGCTTACCTCCGTAGACAGTCAGTTAGGCGCACATCGTGTACCTATAGGTTTCGGAGAGAAGCTTTTTGAAGAAGCGAAGAGCCGCCCTAGCGACAGCCTTCTTGACATTTACAAAGATACCCTGGAGAAGGTATGAACACTAAAGTATATAATGTGCTGATTGTACTCAGTGCACTCGCCGTTCTATATAGAGCATCATTCGGATTCCCCGATACCTTATTCGAAGTTGCGTATACGCTACCGCTCATCATTATCGGTTGGGGTCTTATGTGGAAGAAGTTCAATGAATATCCGATCGGACATATAGTGTATGCGGTAGTACTCTTAACGGATATTGTAGGGTTAGGAAGGCTTTTAGCGAACTAGGATGCACCCTAGTTGTGTGAGTTCAAGCATGGATGCTTGAGTAAACTACACATCTCAGATGTGGGAGAACCTTAGGGTTCTTTTTTTGGAGACCGAGATGAATAAGTTTAGAAAACATGAACGGGTGCGTATAGAATGCCTTGGGTTCAACGCAATAGATACTGTCATAGATATCCGTCATATAGACGACCCTAAGATTAGCAAGATGGTAAAGGAGCTGCGCACTACAGATGGTAGACCCTCCGAATACTTTTATAAGATGCAGGGTTCTTATGAAAAGAAAGGTCGGGATGCGAGATGGTTTCAGGAAAAGTGGCTTAAGAAGGATCCGGTTACTGCAGGATCTATGGAGGAAGTTATGGACGATCTTAGATGGAGAGCGGGACATATTAAATGAGTAAACCAAAAGTTTCAGAGATAGCGATAGCCTTGATAGGCTTCGGGCTTATCTCGATGTCTTTACACTTGAGTGTCGAGATAGGAAAGCTGAAGGGCGACATAGCCGTCCTTCAAAAACGTGACTATGAGACGGTAGGCGATTATGAGTTCAGCTGGAAGTGCCGTAAACTCGATGAAGATGCTTCTTATGGTCGCGTCTGGTATAATACGACTCATCAATACCGAATCTGTACGGTACGTGGAGAAGATGGTAAGCCGCCTGTAATCATTCTGGATGAACCGATATGAAGATAACAAAGACTGAAGAAGTAACGCGGGAATACTGCGATGTCTGTGGTAGCAGTAAGATGCAAACTAAATATTACACCGGAGGTTACGTGACCTGCGGTAGAACATTAAGTCTTATACGAGAAGACTCTGCCTTAAAGACGGTATCAATAACCTGTAATGACATGGCAGAAATCTGGATTAATAATCCATCCCTGGCTAAATGGCAAACTAAAGAATCAATAGAGGAGATGCAAAATGCTTGAAGGTGCAATCGTAATAATGCCTGAAGATATCCACATGCTGTCTGAGAAATCAGAACAGATCATCGAGGCGCTTCAGAAGAAGAAAGATATGATAGGGATGAAGTCCCCTGTAATCATTCCAGTGGATAGTCCTTATGCACCTTTGGCTCGCACTCTGATTCAATCTAGAGAACGTAACCCTGAGATAATCGTCAAAGATGCCTGTAAGGAAGACTCTCTCCTCAGGAGGACTAATATCCCAGGTATATTGTATGCTGACAGTTCTCGAGAATACGTAGTCAGTTCAGCATGCTCATCTTTCGAGGTATGTCGTACGTCCTATCCTGAAGTGGCTCGCGCCGCCTTAGCCGCATACGTTACGGAGTATCTAGAGGGGTAGGATTAGCTACACCGAGTCTAGGCACATAAAGAAAAAGGGACCCGTAGGTCCCTTTTTTAGTTCTTCTTGAGTTCCTTTCTTTTAGGTTTCTCAAAGAACATCCATCCGAATAATCTCACACCTAAGTACATCGTTCCTGCCTTAAGCTTACTTACGCCATCTTCTCTAAGCGTGTTATAGAAGATGTTGTCTGCACTCTTACGAGTATACTTCGTCGGGTAGTTGTGATCATACATCCAATCGTGAATAGTAGAAGCTCTAATATTCTTAACTGCGAATGGGTGGTCTACGATACTCCAAAGCAGACGAGGGATGCTCGCACCGTCGGTAGGAAAGTTCTTCGGGATTGTCCCGTAAGCCGTCTCCATATCTTCAACGAGTGTATATGTCCCTTTACTGTCCTTGACAGGTCTAAGTACTGGTGCCATAGTTATTCCTCTAGTTCGAAGTGGGGTAGATCGTGGAAGGTCTGATCTGCTGTGCGGCCATCGCCGTCCCAGTCGCCTCCATATCTAAGTTTAACCCCTTCTTCTTCAGCAACTCTAAGAACGTACCCGGCAAACATATAGAAACGTCCTAGATCCTCCCAATCGATCGGGTAGGGAGCAACATCTACGGCCATGGATACTTCTGGATTATGCTTAGAGTTAGGCCAACGGACCTTACTCTTACCTTCGCTGAAAAGCTTGTCCTGCTTCTCCTTAGAGCGATGTCCCTCTAGGACGCTGCAGTCCCACGTCTTAACGACCTTCTTGAATACACGCTGTAAGTCTGGGTGACAGGTCTCTAGACGTGATCTAGACGTTCTTCCAAATGCTGGCATATCAAACCTCTGGTAGCGGTGGGTAAATCTCTACGGTGCGTTCTGCTTCCTCTACGATAGTACCTAACAGTCTATCGAAAGCTCTCTGCAGGACGAATACCGCCTTATCTTTATCTTCCTCGGTATAGGCAAGCGCTCGAGACTCTGTATGCTTAACAAGACGGATACCGAAGTTATCGGTACGAGCCGGGTCGTATGACGGATAGCGGCCGATAGCCTCCATGTCGCCGATACTGTTGAATTCACCCAGTTTGCCGTCAGAGGCTAGATCCCAGAGAAAGATATCCCTAGGGAAGTCTGCATCACTTGAGTCTGAAACGACGGCCTTGATCTCCCAGGAGTCAGTTATAAACTGGACTGAAATCTCAATATAGCCGTTCATTATACGTACCTAATTTTCCAATCGAATATTAGAGAGAAACTCTCTGATTTCTCAATAGCCGCGAAAGTCTTGATGTTAAACATCTGACCTGACTCTTTGAATACACCACATTCACTTACCTTAACGCCGTTGGCTTCATCTTGAGCCAGAGTAAAGGTGATCTGCAGGTACACCTGACTGTTGTCCGTAGGATCGGACGGTGTCAATACGATGTCCTTATTGAACAACGTAATGGAGTTATATAGGTCATTGCGAGTAGGGTCTGGAACGAGTGGACGAAGACCGTCTGGATCGATCGTACCGCCTGAACCTACTTTAAATGAAGCTAACTTATCGATCGAAGTAGTCTCGTCGTGTAAGAAAGCTAAGTGATGACGTCGAGACGCCATCGTGATTGTATTAGGGTCGTCCTCCAGGACAGTCTCTCGTGTACCGTCCGGGAACTCCTTATAGATCGATAGATAACCGTTACAGGTCTGATCTGAAAACTTCATTAGATTCTCCTTCTTATCAGCAGATTCTCTGCTCCGTAGATACCGGATCGATCGAAGTAACTAGTCGTACCTTCGTGATCGGTATATTCCGCAGTAGGTCTGCTTCTGTCCATCAGGAACTTAGCATTGTTCTTGATAACCGTCGATCTCGTCATGAGTGACTGAATCAGACGACTAGGTTTAACTAAGTACCTAACGACTACATTTCCTGTTGCACTATTAGCTAGTTTAAGTGTCTGGCCATCTACCTTATAGGTATATTCAGGTTGGAGCACTCCGTCTATGAATACCATCAGGTCTGCAGTCTGCGTAAGAGCGAATTCCGTACCGCTATTCCCTAGATTATCCGTACCGAGTCCATCAATATAACGTACGAACCCTTCCGTCACCGGAGCTGCCTCTAAGGTGAGTTCCTGGAAGTTCAGACTGTAACCGAACTGCCATTTACCGTCTACGTAGACGAGTATGTCATCGTAGGCCGGGGTCTCGGTCAAGGTATGCACAGATTGACTGGTCGCCAATATCTCTTCTGTCGTATTCAGAGTAGACGTTTCTATCCAGGTACAGTAGCCGCGTTCTGTCGGTACTTCATTCAGTACGACCGAGATGTCATCATTAGGGTTGATCTCGTAGCCGGACTCTGGGATGTAGGAATCACCTACGGTGATAATAACCTGACCCTTAGAGGATAATTCTTCAGGAGGCTCGATTAGGAACTGCCCTGCAGGGAAATCTGTACCGTAGTACGTCAGGTTTTGTCCGACGAGACTATAGTCATAATCCTCTACGATATCTAAACGATCAGGATCCTCTACAGGCATGGCTGTAGGTACTTTAACGTTCGTCTCCGGCACCCAATATGCAGACCATACTGTTCTATTCACTCTAGCGAAGAATAGATTACCTGAGGTAGGCATTATGCTCCTCTTAGGTAGATACATCTGATAGGCGAATCGAGAGAACTTAGGGTCTAGTTCACGAGTAGAGTACTGTATATCGAAATCTTCCAGTGCATTCGGAATGATCGTATCGTCTCTCAGCACCATATTGAAGTATTCAGCGTATAGGTTCATACCTTTAAAGGCTACATGACCTTTGCCGACTAAATTGAAGCCTCTCTGTATAGCCGTAACCTTGGTCTGTAGTTCTTGTTCGGTGAGCAAATGTAGATGGACCATCGAGCGGGCATCGAAATCCAGAGAGCCAGTACCTGTCAATACGCACTCTTCCGGTACTGTCCATTGCTTTGGATCTGGAAGAACTTCCGCTTCGTTACGCCATCCACGAATGATATCACTACGATTACGTGCACTTACGAGATCTCCTCGACCACGTAGTGTATAGCCTAGTCTTTCTTTTAGATCATCTGCAATATCTTGATAAGGTGCTAACCAGCCTCCATTACCCTTCCACTCTCCGTACCCGGCAA